>OHAC01002777.1_pt1 | contig 13331 bp, 8 predicted proteins | sample 1577051 | NCBI WGS metagenome assembly OHAC01 (sample SAMEA3541499, study PRJEB24748) | human gut metagenome | biome: human gut; feature: human-associated habitat; material: faeces | place: China | collected 2012 | reverse complement strand
GGGGTTGCCGTGGCTTCACAGATCCTTTGTATCTCCACCACTCTGAATAAAAGGCTATCTTTTATGAAATTTACTGCAACACATACAATATACTTATCATACCAAAATGTCAAGAGCAATTTTTGATAAAAAATATCACCCGTTACTTTTTCATCCCCAATACGTAAATATTCAAAAAAAGAACCGGGCCTCCACATCGCCCGGTTCTTCCATCGATCATCCTTCAGAATGATCCGTTATTTATTTTTTCTTCTTTCTCTTAACTCCATAAGCTGCACCACCGCCAACAATAATCGCTGCTGCAAGGATTCCAACCCATACACCGATCGGTGTATCATCGCCGGTCTTTACAGAACGTCTTGCTGTACCGCTGGTATCGTTCGGAGCAGTTCCGCCCGCTGTGCCGTTATTCGGGATCGGAGTGATCCTATCATTTCCACCATGATTTCCACCAGGTGTAACAGTCGGAATCGGTGTCGGCTCGGAAGAAAGACTGTTGGTGATCTCTTTTGTTACAGTATATCGGTTATCATTATTCAGTGTAACCTCACCCTGACCGGTAACTGTATACTTAAAGGTATCATCATCAACCGGATTTCCATCCTTATCCGTCTCCAGAACAGTATAAGTAACACTGTTGATCTCCTGATCCTTTGGAAGATCCAACATTACCTGAACACTATCATTCTGTTTCAGAGTCACTACCTTCTTAAGCGTCAGCTCACCGTTACTCTCAGAGGAGAACAAACCTGCATAGAACGTATCATCCACAGTAGAAGCAACACCATCGATCATCACATTCTTCTTAATGTTGATAAATCCGTTACGGCTGAATATATCGGAAATCTTTGTATAATAGTTATTTACATAAGCCACTGCCTCAGCAGCACCACTATCTCCACCGATCACAACCTGATTGGACTTCTCTTCACTCTCACCATTCGGCTTCGTTACATTGTAATAGTAAAGATTCTCCTCATCCACCTCAATCTTCGTATTCTGCTGAAGAAGATTTCCATCTTCATCCAGCTCAAATACATAATAGGTGCCATCCGGAACATCCGTCCATGTAGCTGTACCACTGGAAGCATTCTGGATATGGATATCCTTTAAATAATCATCACGGAACGGGATCGTACCTTCCTGATCCGAAAAAACACCAACCTTATAAGTTACATCCTCTTTCGTTTCCAGAGGAATCACATTGTCATTCTCATCAACATTATAGATTCTCTTCGTAACCTGGATCTGTGTACGCTGTTTCGTTGAAGTCTTCGGGTATGCCTGCACATCATACATCCAGCCCTGCTCCTGATCTGCAAAAGGAACGGAGATCAGCATCGGTGAAACCATAACACTGCTGTTCGCATCTGTCTGCACCACCAGATACATGCCCTCAGCCAGATCGGTAACAGTAATATTACCCTCTGCATCAGAGGTTCTGGACAGCCCCCACACATCCACGCTTCCGCTGCTGATCATATCTGCCAGCTGCCCTGCTGCTTCATACCAGCCTTCAGCCGTCGTGATGGAATCAAAATCGATCGCTGCGGCAGCCAGTGCCTCATCCAGCACGAAATGCACATTACCATCAAAATTCACACTGCCAACCTTGTAGATCGTCAGCCCTACATTCGGCAGCGGAGTCTGGTTTCCCTCCTCATCCGCCTGCTGAACCGTCAACGTCAGATTACCCATTGTTCCAGCTACATAATCCCCGGCGAAAACCGACTGCAAAACACTCGTGACCAGCATAGCCGTCAGCATCAGAACAGCCAGAAGGCTCCGGAATATTTTCCCTTGCTTTCTTCTATTTTTCATCGCTCTCTGCCTCCTCTTTCCTTTCTGAAAGCTGTTTCATTCTGCGTTTTTTATCCTTGCGGCGGACAATCAGGTAAATCAGCAGAATCAGAATAACAAGCGCTGCCGCACCGCCGGCAAGAACCCTCTTCGGATCCACAACCGCAAGCTTCTGCGGAATCGTTTCGTCATTCTTAGTAACTTCTTCCTCCACATACTTCGTCCGAATACCACGAACAAGAAGTCTGTGAGTATTCACCGCATAAGGCGTACACGTAACCAGTGTCACATGATCCTCACCCTCAACAATATCCAGGTCACTGGTCTCATCCGGAAGCACCGTCTTGATCTGATCCACCTTGTAGGCCAGATGCTTGCCAAGAATATGCAGGATAAAAATATCTCCCTTTTCCATCTGATCCAGATCTGTAAAAAGCTTCGCATTCGGAAGACCTCGATGCGCCGCCAGAACCGCATGGGTGCTCTTGCCTCCGATAGGAAGACTGGTGCCCTCCACGTGGCCCACACCCTTTTCCAGCACGGTCTTGCTCAGACCGTGATAGATAGCCAGCTTCGCTTTGATCTTTGGAATCTCGATACTGCCCATCAGTCCGTCACCGTTAGGATCCAGGACTCCGTCATAGGGATGACTCAGCTCATAAGTATCCTCTTCCTCAAAAGCATCTACAATGGCATTTACCGGATGCTCGGCATTATACTCCTTCGCCTCTTTCCACAGCCTGTCATAGTCATTGTCCGAAAGCTCCGTTACCGCTTCCTCGTACTTACTGACCAGCTGGGCGTTACGGTACTGGTTCCACATATCACTGATCGTAGGATAAAGGAACACTCCCGCCCCCGCCAGAAACACCAGGGCGATAAAAATGTTCAGGACAACATTACTCTTTTTCTTTTTTTTCTTTTTAGCCATAAACTATTTCCTGCGTCGTTTTTTGTTCTGAGCAGAATTGATACCGGCAACCAGGATCACCGCAATCACAATTCCGATCACAACACAGAGAGCAAGCATCGGAAGCGTCGGATTGGTGATTCCGGTAACCTTCTTCTCTGTTTTCTGAACCGCCTTCGCAGCCTTCATCGGAACTCTGTGTCCCCTCACCAGAAGTCTGTGCGTATTCACCGCATAAGGCGTACACGTAACCAGCGTTACATAATCATCCCCATCCGTGATACCCAGAGACTCTGTCTGCTCCGGAAGAACGGTAAGAATCTGATCCACCTCGTAGGCAAGCGTCTTACCCAGCACATGCAGGTAAAAAACATCTCCCTCTTCCACAAGATTCAGATCTGTAAAAAGTTTCGCACTCGGAAGTCCTCTGTGTGCCGACAAAATACAATGGGTACTCTTGCCGCCAACCGGAAGACTGCTGCCGAACAAATGACCGGCCCCCTTCTCCAGAGACTCATCTGTCGTGTAATGATAGATTGGAATGCTCACATCGATCACAGGAATCTCCACATACCCCATCATTCCATCACCATTCAGGTTCAGAAGAGACTCATATGTACTGTCCGTCTGGCCATCCCTCACGGAAAAAGCATCCGGCACACTTTCCTGCTTGATCTGTTCGTTATACTCCTGCGCTGCCTTCCACATACTGTCAATCTTCTCCGAATTATCATCCGAAGAAACACTGCTGCTATAATTACTGATCAGCAGGCTGTCCCTGTACCGGTTCCAGGCATCACTGACCATTGGATACAGCAGTATGGACAACCCTATCAGAAACAGCAAACCAAGTCCAATATAATTTTTCTTCTTATTCTTTCTCATAGGTTTCTCCATACTGTTGTATTACCATCCGGCCCCCGAAGGGGCCGGGCGGTAATGATTTCTTCAACAGAATAATCAGAAACTATTCTGTCTTAATACTTGCTTTGTCGTTGCTTATAAATAATTTTTGAATTGAATCAATCCGGCAATCAAACGATTACTCCTCAGATCCTTTTCTGCGGCTGATGAAGAAAGCACCAGCAGCGCCAGCCATAACTACAACACCGATGATAGTGAAGAGGTATGTTCCCATGCCACCTGTGGATGGAAGGGAGGAGAGTTTAGTATTGACAAATTCACCTGCATTAATAGTTACTTCATCATTCTCATTTGCTTCAATTGTAAATGCTTTATTATCAGAATTTACTTTATAACCTGTCGGTGCTTTTGTCTCTTTGAATTCATAGTTGCCTTCATCAAGACCTGTAACTTTTAATGTACCGCTTGTTGCTACTAATGTAGTTGTAGCATCAGTTTCTCCCTCCAGAGCAACCTTGTACTCACCATCTTTTACTTTCACAACATTAATTAGTGTTTTTGTTGCCTCAGCACCTTCTTCTTTAGCAGGAGTTACCTTTAATAACTGGAACTCTGCGCCATTCAGTATATTTTTATTTGTGTCAACTTTCCTTAAAGTAACATTTCCCATAAAACCATTTACTTTACTCGGAGTATACACAACAGTATCTGCACTTGCTGTAGCACTGTTGTTATATGTGTGATCATCTTCTACAACTGCACTATATTGTACTACAACCGTTGCACCAGCCGCTGTACCTTCAATAAATTCACTTAAATCTACAGTATATTCAATCTTACCTTCGCTATTCTTAGTAGCAATTGCTTTATTAGCTGCAATGTTTTTCGTAGCACCAGCAATTGTAATGTTTTCAATTTTAAAACTGTCTTTAGCTAATCCTGTAGAAGTATCTGTAATTTTAAATTCTTTTAAATCCTCATTTTTTTCATTTTTCTTTGGTGCCATCTGTGTAGTTACTTTAAAGTTTACACGCTGTCCTCTGTGAACAAACTTATCATCTGTCTCTTTTGTAACCTTATATTCTGACATTTTAGCAACTACATCAGCTGATTTACTAGCCATATAAGTATTACCGTTTTTATCATAGGTATTAGCTACCATAAGACTATAAGTACCTTTGGAATCAAATGCACGAATAACATATGCACCGATTGGAAGATTCTCAAATGTATAGCTTGTTCCGGATTCTGTTGCAGTAAAATCTATATTTTGCTGTTTATCTGCTGCATTTTTTAATCCATCAGAATCAATAATCGTGAATGCACCGCTCTTAGAATCTTCTGAAACATAATTTTTAGCCCAATCAACGACCTTCCATGTCTGATTGCCATTTTCCACATCAAGATAAATAATATTATACACATTCAATGTAGTCTCTACATCAGCTGCTAAATTTGTAACAGTAATATTAGCTTTGTATTCACCTTCTACCTTATCTGCAAATACCGCTGTGCACATAGACAGTACCATAACCGCTGCCACTAATAATGCACCAATCTTTTTAAATAAATTTTTCATAAGGTTTGCTCCTTTCTTTCTCTGCATTTTTCTTTTTCGCCCTTCATCGGCCATTTACAATTAATGTGTTACGATCTCTTTGCTTCTTCCTCCCTTCGTTTATTATTTATAAACAACAGGAGTGCAGTTGCAAGAATCGCTACACCACTGATTGTAAATCCATAGGTTCCCGGTCCACCGGATTCTGGTAAGGAATAAAGTTTCGTGTTTTTAATTGTCAAAACATTCTTATCTTCATCCAAAGTCCACATTGACTGAGATTGAACTTCGATTGGGGTTCCATCTTCTTTAACAAGCGTAACTTTTCCAAGTCTTACCTGGAAATAGATACTAGTTCCTAATAATGAATATCCTTTTGGCGCTTTAATTTCTGTCAGTTTATACAATCCAGGTTTCAGATCCTTCAACTCAACAGTATCTTTCTCAATCTCGAATGACTTATAAGCATTACCGTCAAATTGCCCTGTAGTACCATCTTTTACTTCCAGTGTAAACTCTGCTCCACTCAATTCATTATTACCACTAGAATCAACTTTCTTCAGGTCAAGATTTACGGAATACTCGTTGGTGTAGGAAACCTTTCCCAATACACCTCCGTCAGCTGGATCATATTTGTAATCTGTTGAAATAACATCACTCTTAGTGCTAATACCATTTCCAAGAATAAATGTTGTTTTATTATCTTTTACTGAATTCTGACAATTTGTTTCCTCTACATCTGTAGCTGTAATCCTATATCCAGCCGGAACACCCTCTGATACAACATAGGTTCCTCTTGAAAGGTTGCTCAGTTTTTCTTTATCTGCAGCGGAAACCGTTCCTGTATCGGAGTTTGCTGGAACAGTAACAGTAAATGGACTGCCCTCAATTGCTTCAGCTTTACCCTTCTCAGTTTTTGTTACCTTAAACTGGAATGTTCGAGATTCAGAGGATTTTTCATTTACCTTCTTGATAATATCAATCTGACCGGAAATCACATGGATTTTGTAGATTCCATAAGGATTGTTATTATTTATTGCTTCCTGAATATTATCCTCTCCACCAGCAACATTATTACCTGTATTTTCCTTACTTTGCTTCGATGGAGCTCCGGCATCATACGTTACTTTAAGGTAGTAGTTTGTGTCCGCTGTTGGCTGTTTATCTGAATCACTTAATCGACTCAAATCATATACAGGATTTCCCTTTGTATCTGTTGCAACCGGCTGCGTACACTCCGAATTCTTATACCACTTCAACTGAATCTTACCAATGTCTGCTTTTCCAACCTTACCATCTTTATACGATGTTACCTCACTCGCATTAAATAACTCATTCCGAATTGCTTCATTTGTCGGAATCTCATCACCCTTGTAAATGGTAATTTCTTTATCGTTGATAAAAATCTTGGCATTTACATTAACCTTCGGCTGTGGCAAATAAATCTTCTCATTACCAAACGTAATATTGGATCCATCCCTCACATTGGTTGTAACATCATTTCCACCAATATAAGTATCTTTCGCTTTAATATTAAGAGATTTAGTCCATGGCTCCTTTTTATTCTTGTTTGGGATTGTAACATTCGTCCACTGTACCTGCCAGTTTCCATGAACCAGACTTACCACTCCGCCATTTTCAAGTGTAAGAGTTCCATTTGTAAGCGATTTTTCAGTAATGATATTTCCTTTATCATCAAGAAGATCAAATCTTGGATCAATCGTATCGGTAATGGTCGCATTTGTAATATCAATATCATTAAAGATTGTCTGCTCAAATGTTCTGAACAGTTCACTCAGACCGGCGGCATCATACGCTTCCTTAGCACATTCCGCACTGGATGCGATTCCCGGATAACCATTTGGTTTATCGCCCGCTAGGAATTTCTCAGCCCTCGATGAAAGTGCAAAGCCTATGGTATATATGCTAACTCCATTATCTTTTAACTTCTTTGCTGTAGCTTCTGCTCTATTTTGTGCAGCAGTGCTCCAAGTAGTTCCTTGTGAAATATCGTCAGAATTTCCCGTTGGCTCTCCATCTGTAAATAAAATAACATATTTAGGAAGTGTATCACCCTTTTCAGTTGCCTCAGTTAATTTATCATATGCATTGCTAAGGCCAAAATCAGGATCAGTTCCTCCATCTGCATTTAATCCATTTACTTTCTCAATTAATGTACCCTTATTATTCTCAAGTTCCAATAAATCAGTTGTTGTTCCATGCTCATTCCAACTAAATGTGGCAATTCCAATCTTACTATTTGATGATTTGTCAGCAGTCGAATTTATAAACTGTTTAACGGATTCTTTTAATGCATCGAGTCTTGTCATCTTTGTTGTAAAAATTTCACAATTTTCATACCGACTATCTGATATATCACGCCTTTTTAAACCTACGGAAATATAATATCTATTCTTATATTTCCATATCTGATAATACTCGTTATTATATTTTAAATAATATGTATTACCAGATTCTAAGCTACTTCTTCCTTCTTCTGTATTATCTGCTACTTTTTCATAAATAGCATTACTCATTGAACCAGATACATCCAATACAAGCATTATATCTGCTGCTCCAGTAACTACAGTTGATGAACTTCTACTCTTGGACGCTGCAGAGATATCAATCTGATACGTTCTGTTCTCCCAGTCTGTAACATGTGCTGTCTTTGAGTATTCCACATCAGATTCGATCAGTTCCTGATGCGTATAGTTTACAATGTGATAATAGCTATCCTTCGAATCTTCCTTAACTACTGTTTTACCATCAGCCTCATAAAGTGTGGCAACAACAGTACCTGCTTCATCCTTTTTAACTTTTACGATCCAGGTATTTCGATTCTCATAATTATCCGGAACCTTCGTTTCTGTTAAAGTATAAGTTCCTAAAGGAAGATTCTCAAATTTTATGATTCCATCGTTACCTGACTCTGCTGTATAAGTTTTAGAATTGTCATCCTGAGAAGTAAGAGTAAATCCTGCTCCGGATAAAGCCTCGCCTTTTGTATTGACTTTTTTGAAATCAAGTTCTGCAACACTGGCGAGTACATTGGTAACCGTTACCCATGGTCTACTGTCAACTGTAGCTTCACTAGAAATAACATTTCCCTTCTTATTTGTTGCTTTTTCCCCATTGATTAAAACCTGATCATATTTGTCATCTGATACATCAAGTTCTTGAACCCTATAATTCTTATTTTCCTCAAGTCCAGAGAAAGTTGCATGCTGACCAGGTTTCAACGTAAACACATTAGCGTAGGAAACGTCATTTATTGTTTCACTCTTGAACTTAACTTCGCTACCATCGCTTAAAATACCTGCAGTACTTGATGGAACATACTTCCTGTCGTCATTCTGAACAAGTAACTGAAATTTAAACTCTACATCTGCATACTTCTCTTTATCCGTATTACTCAACTGTTTTCAACCGTAACCGACTTCTTCGGAACTGTTGGAAGATTGAACTTAAGCTTACAGTTGGAATCACCCTCACCTCTTTCGAGATAATAGAAATTAATTGTATGCATTGTATAATCTGCGAAACGATTCTCTCCGCTAACAAAATCTCCTGTTGTATTTGCATCAGCAAATAATTTTCTTAAATTTAGATTATTATTGTTACCAACTCTAACGTTGCCATTAGCAAAATTAATAGAACCAGACGCTGCATTGTGAATACCACCAATATCCAACACCAAAACGCCATCGATGTAAACCCATACATCATCATCTCCAGAAAACTCAAATACCATATCATTACCATTAATTTTTCCGTCTTTTGGCTGAATAAATTTAGCTGACATTGTCATACCAAAATGGAAATCTGGGTTTCCTGAAATTTCATAAATCCCCTTGTAAGTAGAATTACCTAATGTATTGAATGGAAAGAAACTTCCATGTTTCGAATCTTTTTGTAAATCTACTGCATTCTTACAAGATCCTGGTACATTATATACAGTAAATTTTCTTGTCTCTGTATCAAACTGTGCAAAATTTGTAGCACTATCATATTCATAGTAACCATTTGCATCTTTTTTAAATAAGTAATTTGCACCAGAATAAACCTCCTTGCCCTTGCCTGAATCTGTTTCTGTTGAGAATAAATACGAACTACTCTCGTTATCCCCCTTATTTAATGTCGGATATGAATCTGATCCCAATTTATTTCTCATAATGCCAGAATAGGGATCAGCTGACTCTGTCCACTTATTATAATCGCTTACTCCATTCTGTCCATCACTAAACTTCAAAGAATGACCTTCATTTATTTGATCGGTATTGTAATTAAACATATTGATAGTAATACCACTGGCAGCACTATCAACAGTGCTCTCCTCACCATAACTACCCGTTGTCTGTACAGAAGTGAAATCATCTGCCAACCATACAACTGAGAAAGTAGAAAAACTCTCTGTTTCAAAGTTTGCACTTTCAATCTCTCCATTGTCGGTTGTACTTACTTCAGCCTGTCCATCGTTGCTCATATTAACAACTTCTGTGACATTACCATTTGCATCCTCCACAAAATGTACCAGAGATACATTCATGTTTTCCTGTGCTGTATCTGTTTCAGCTACATCTTCTGGGATTTCTGCTTCTTTGTAGGCTATAGATACCCTGACACTTCCGTTCTGCGGTTCGATCTTAGTTCCATCGTCATTCAGAAAACTGATATCGTATGCAAGAAAACCTGCTACTGTATAACTCTCATTTTCTGCACCCTCGTGAAGCTGTTTCTCGATATCTGCATACTGGTCAGAACCTTTCTCGATCGGAGTCACAACAAACTGTGCACCTTCCGGAATAACGCCCTTCACTGCTGTTGCAGTTACAACTACATTACCAACTTCCTGAGAATAAGAAACTTCTTCGCTTTCCTGCACATCCTCAGGCTCTTCTGCCTCATCACTGCTGTCAACAACCTGTGCCATATCACTTCTTATGTAAGCCTCGGTTCCTTCCCAGGAAACCTTGTACCAGGTTGCTCCGTCCTCTGCTGTTACGGTATCCAGAAGTGTGAGCTGTGTTCCTGCGTTTACAGTTGCCAGAACCTCTGCCTCGATAGATGGGCTGACACGAAGATTCGTATCGTCTCCCAGAACCTTGATCAGGCTTGTCTCACCATTCTCATCTGCTGCCGGAACCTCATCCGGGTTCGCAATATCCTCTGCCGGTTCTTCCACCACATCCGGATCCTCAGCCGGCGCTTCGGTAGGTTCAGCATCCGGATTCTCCGCCGGCTCCTCAGAAGGCTCTGCCTCAGGAGTTACCTCCGGATTCTCTGCTGCCGGTGTCTCAGCTGCATCCTGCTCAGGCTCGTCCGAAATATCCATTCCGTCCGTAAGCTCCTCTGATGCGATAGACATCTCGTCCCCATTACCGGAAACAGCTTCCGCCTCGACATCTGCTGTCTCAGGAGAATCCCACATAACGGCAAAAACAGCTGCGTTGCCAGTCTCAACCTGAAGTGTCTGGATCTGTTTGCCCTCGTTGACATTCAGAACCTTCAGATCCTCGTTGGCATGTAAGGTGTTAACATCAGTATCACCGGTACTGCTGTTATAATGAAGCTTCTCAACGGTTACACTCGTGCTGGCTGCATCGGTAAGCTCCGGTGCTGCCGGTGTCTTGTACTCAAAAGTTACTCTGACTCTGCCGTTCGGCTCGACTCTGTTTCCGTCGCCATCAGCAAAATACACATCATACGCAAAAAAACCTCTCAGGCTGCTGCCCTTGTCTGTAGCTGCTGCTGAAAGCTTCTGAGAAACTGTATCATAAGATACGGATGAATTCTCGTTTACGCTGTCAGCCTTCAATGCTGTATTCTGCGGAAGAGCTCCGTCCTCCAGTGCCTCTGCTGTTACTTTAACAGAATCATTCTCATATGTAAGCGTCGATTGCTGCGCCTGTTCCGTTTCCTCCTGGTCAGCGCTGCTTACATCCGGTGTCGATTCTTCGGCCGCTGGTTCAGATGTAAATTCGCCATCTGTAAATATATCCTCCGTTCCATCTCCGAACGCCTCACTCGCGGAGATCGTATATGCACTCGGCATACAGGATACCATCAACGCCAAAGCCACCATAAATGCCAGGAGTTTTCTGATCTTATTATTCCTTAATTTCTTCATACCTTTCCCGCTTTCCTGTGTGTGCATTAACGTGTACTGTATTTCTTATTACTTTACTTCTGTTTATATTCCTTTCTCTTAAAAAAGCTTCATGTTTTTAGCCGGTGAGTAAACAGGTTACACCTTTACAATATTTTACCCTTATGTGATTGTAGTGTCAATATACCAGACATTTTTGGTAAGGATACTGACATTATCAGATGCTATCGAAAATCAGTCTTCAACTCCTCCTTCTTAACTTACTCGTTCACTGGTTCTTTTCGCCTGATTTTTCAATAAAATCTGACTATTCGTGGTATTTATTATACAACACTAATAGTTGTTTTGTAAGGCACTTTTTTTCATAAAAAAGTGCCTCTGTCACTATTTTAACATGAATTTCTTCAGCTCATCCCGCTTCTTGACATTCAGCTTGCAAAAGATATCCGTAAGGTAATGCTTGACAGTATTAATGGAAATCCCCAGATGCTCTCCTATCTCCTTATTGCTCCATCCCCCACTTGCCAGCATGGCAATAGAAAACTCCATCGTCGACAGCTCCCCCGTAACCTTTCTCCGGTTTTCCGGATTATGAAGCGCCATCCAGCCCCTGCTGAAAGAAATCACCCCTTTCGTGATACGCTGATACGCCTCCGGATCTCGATTCCGGATACAAGCCTCGACCAGCCCCCGCAAAAGCCCATGATGCTCAATAAAAGGTTCCAGAAACCCATCCATCTTCGCCAGCTCCCAGCTCCGGAGCATCTCCTCCTGCGCCTCCTGCTTATGCTTTCGGTTTATCGCACACACCGCCATCATACAATGGATATACGTCATACTGATCGGATACGGCCTCTCCGCCATAAACAAAGCAGCCTTACCCATCCCATAAGCACTCCATATCTCCCCGTTAAGATAAGTATGGTGAGCCATCACATACGTGGCAAAAAGCCTCAGCCCCTCAGGAAGCATCCTGCTGTACTCCCCAAAAGCAGGCATCTCATCCGTAGGCAGATGAAGCAAAACCGCCCCCACATACCCCGCCAGAAGACAGGACGCATAAACATCCGCAGGAACCTTTTTCTTCATAGCCAGCTTCAAACAGGACTGGATTCCCTCCATCCCCCGCTTAGCCGCCGCCACATTCCCCAGCGTCAGATTTCAGATTAGAATACCCATACAAAATACACGCCGAAAGCCGCAGCTCAATAACCCTGCTGGACAGATACCCCCTCGTGATCTCACAACACTCCTCAGCCCGCCCCGTAAAATAAAAAAGCTCAGCCCGCGCAATATTCCTCAAATCCACATCCACAAACCCCTCAACAACCTCCCGAGCCCTCCCAGGCTCAAAAGACGAATTCAAAAGCGGCAAAACCATATAATCACACAAACAACCCACTCCCCTTCCAAAACCCAGGCAGCCCCCAAAAAGACCACCCTCAAAACCAGACCAACACAAACATCCGAAGCCATCACACAGCCCGCAGCAACACACATCCGAAGTTCACACAGCCCCCGCAGCAACACACAGCCGCAGCTCTTCTCTCAAGCCTCTCATCTGCACACATCCGCAGACCTTCTCTCAAGCCTCTCATCTGCATACATCCGCAGCTCTTCTCTCAAGCCTCTTATCTGCACACATCCAAAGACCTTCTCTCAAGCCTCTCATCTGCACACATCCAAAGACCTTCTCTCAAGCCTCTCAAAAAAGTCACCATAACTCCAGATATCAATCAACCAATCAGGCCAACCATCTTTTTCCATAATTATAATCCAAAATCCCCCAAAAATAAATTTAAATATTACACAAAAACTCCACAAAAAACACCACAACACATCCACCCCAGCGCCGATGCCACCCCCTTCGTCAAACCACAAGGAAACTCAGCCTTTGCAGCCATCCAGCGCAGCGCTGATGGCCCATCACCTCCCGGCAAACCACCACCCCTCACACCCCCAAAAAACAGAACGGACAGACTGCCAGCGGGACGGCTGCATGGTCGGGACCCGGTGCGTCGGAGTAAGCCGCTGGTCATACTTGGCGCCTGAGGCTTCTGACGGGAAGGTACTCTGCGGCCACAAGCCGC
>OHAC01002736.1_pt1 | contig 13554 bp, 16 predicted proteins | sample 1577051 | NCBI WGS metagenome assembly OHAC01 (sample SAMEA3541499, study PRJEB24748) | human gut metagenome | biome: human gut; feature: human-associated habitat; material: faeces | place: China | collected 2012 | reverse complement strand
TGCAGCGTTTCCATGCAGGTGTAGTCGTACAGATAATCGGCGGTAAAGCCGCGGATGCCTGCCTCGTCAAAGGCTTTGCAGGCAGCGGCAAAGCTGGCGTAATCGGTGGGCAGCGGGATACCGTATTCCTCAAAAAGGCCGCGGTTGACCACAAAGCCGTGGGCGTCTGCGCATACGGGCAGCCAGTTTACACTGCCGTCATCATTTCTAAAGCTGTTGAGGTAGGTATTGTAGACAGCGCCTGCCTCGTTGGTGGTGGCAAGGTCCATCAGGCTGTCCTTCAGGGGGGCCGCATCGTGCAGGGAGAAGCGGCAGCAGGTTATAATGTCCGGCAGACCGCCGTTTTCCTGCAAGAATTTGTAAAAGTCCAGATCGTTGTTGCCCACGATAAACTCAATGTTTACGTCCGGCAGATGCGCCTGTACGTAGGGGGCGTACTTTTCGTAGAGGCTGTTGGTCCACAAATAGACCTGAATGGTGTCGGCGTCCTCCTGTGCCTGCACCGCCTCGGCGCTTTTTCCGGCGCAGCCGGTCAGCAGGAACAGACCCAGCACCGTGGCTGCAAGCAGGGAGGAAATTCTGTGCAGTGGTTTCTTTTTCATCCGGTTTTTCTCCTTATTTTTTTGACGGTCTGCTATATAGGCTGTGACGCAGGAAAAAACGCCTTCAGGGCATGGCGGACCCATACCTGAAAGCGCTGTCTGACCGTATTAAACAATATCCGCGGGCAGCAGAAAACAGCAGGGCGTTATAGATGCCCTGCTTTGTGCCGCCGGTGTAGCGATGTGTTTTCACCCTCGTCAACTCCTGCCCCCAAAAGGACGCGAAGCTACCGGCGGCAGTAAAACAACAATTTCTTGTTGGCAACTGGCTGACCCGATGGGCCCCTATAGCTTTGCGTCGCCGGTTTGCACCGGGTTTGCCTGTGGATTTGTAGAGAAATAGTATACCACATAAGATGGTTTTTGACAAGGCGAAAGCGGAAATAAATCCGCTTGCACGCACAACAGGCAAAAACGCGCCCCTTGGCCGCCCCTTTAAAAACGTAGGGGCGGATTCCATATCCGCCCGTGCCCGCTCTCGGCAACGCAAAAATGCCCCGGTACGCAAAAACGCACACCGGGGCATTGGCTTTACGTAAGTATCAGTAGCTCATAATGTCCTTCACAGTGCCGGACATGGAGAAGAGCTTGGCGGACAGATGATCCAGATAGACGATGCCCAGCTTGTTGCCGGTCTCCTCGTTGTACAGGTCAGCCAGCTGGGGCATGACCTGAAACGCGGCGGCCTGAGCCTCGGGCGTGTTGTCAAAGTTGGCTGTGCCCTGTACGCGCAGCCACTCGCCGCGGTCGTTGGCAGCGCAGATCTCCAGATTTGTGTTGTCAAGCAGCTGCTTGTAGGCCGCCTTGTGCTTGCCCAGTGCAATGCAGAGGTGGCCGTTGTACCACATCGCAAAGCCGATGGGACGCACGCGGGGCAGATAGCCATCGACAGTAGCAAGGTAAAATGTGGGATTCTCTTTCAGGAATTCCATGATCTCTTCATTCGGTTTCATGGCAGACATCCTCCCTTGATCACAGTTTTGCCAGCGCGGCTTTGATGCGCGCGGCAGCCTCCTTGGTGCGCGCGGCATCGCCGAACGCAGTCAGGCGGAAATATCCCTTGCCGCAGGGGCCGAAGCCCTCGCCGGGGGTACCGACAACATGGGCGTTTTCCAGCAGCCAGTCAAAGAATTCCCAGCTGCCCATCCCGTTGGGGCAGCGCAGCCAGAGGTAGGGGCTGTTTTTGCCGCCGCAGTACCAGATGCCGGCCTCGTCCAGCGCGGACGCGATGACGGCGGCATTGGTGCGGTAGTAGTCGAGATTCTGCTGGATCTCCCGCATACCATCCTCGGTAAAGACGGCCTCGGCACCGCGCTGCACAACATAGGCAACGCCGTTGAATTTGGTGGTCTGGCGGCGCAGCCACATCTTGTTCAGCTTGCCGCCTGCCAGCGCCTGCGGCACGATGGTGTAGCCGCAGCGCGTACCGGTAAAGCCCGCGATCTTGGAAAAACTGCAGACCTCAATGGCAACCTCTTTGGCACCCTCGACCTCGAAGATGCTGCGGGCCAGACCCTTTTCGGTCACAAAGCACTCATACGCGGCGTCAAACAGGATGACGGCATCGTTGCCCTTGGCCCATGCGACCCAAGCCTTGAGCTGCTCTACCGAATAGGTCGCGCCGGTGGGGTTATTGGGGCTGCAGATGTAGACAATATCCGCATGGGGCGCTTCGTCCGGCATCGGCAGAAAGTGGTTCTCCGCCGTGGCGGGCAGGTAGAGAATTTTGCGGCCGGCCATCACATTGTCGTCCACATAGACCGGGTAGACCGGGTCTGGCACAAGGATCGTGTTGTCCTGACTGAACAAATCGAGCAGATTGCCCAGATCGCTTTTGGCACCGTCAGATACAAAAATCTCCGACATATCCAGCGCAACGCCGTGGTCAGCATAGTAGCTGCGGATGGCATCGCGCAGGAACTCATAGCCCTGCTCGCTGGGAATGTAGCCGTGGAAGGTATCCTTATGGCCCTGCTCCTCGACCGCGCGGTGCATTGCCTCCGTCACCGATGCGGCCAGCGGCAGCGTGACATCGCCGATGCCCAAACGGATGATGTCTGCATCGGGGTGGGTCTTCTGGTAGTCGGCCACCTTGTGGGCGATGGTGCTGAAGAGATAGCTCTCATTCAATTCTGCGTAATGCGGATTCAGCTGCATGATAGTTCCCCCTCTTATCTATACCTTCATATAGTCTAACTTTACCACAATTCGCGGCGGTGTGCAATAGAATTTGCAAAGGGAATTTTTATGGGTGATTTGTAGGGGAGGGTCTTGACCCTCCCGTGAGGGATAAATCTCTCCCCTACTGTAGGGGGCGGCGTCCTCGACGCCCCGCGGAGGGGTCAAGCCCCCTCCCTACAATCCTCCCCGTACAGGCTCTCGCACTTCTCATCAATTTCCCTCGCAGGCAGCGCTACTGCCATAGCGATGGCAGCGCTGCGGCATTCCTCGGGGGTAAAGCCCATGTCTGCCAACGGAAAATGCTGCAATATTTTTTCAACCAGCGCATCATAATACCGTGCGTAAAGCACGCCGCGGTCGGTGATATAGATCTTGCCGTACCGCCGCCGAACAACGGCCCCCTGCTTCATCAGGCTGGTCAAAATGCTGGTCACGCTGGGCTTGGTTACGCCCATGACCTGCGCGAGGGCCAGCGGGGAAACCTCCGTGTTTTGCTGCGCCAGATGGTGGATGGCCAGCAGATACCGTAGGTTGGAATCGGTCAGGGTCATGGCATCTCTCTCCTTTACGCCAAAAAGGGGCGCAGGCCACGAACGGACCCGCGCCCCTTTTCAGGCACTATTGTGTTTAGTTGCTGTGGCAGGCACCGCCGCAGGCTTTACAGTTCCCTGTGCAGCCGCCGTGACCGCCGCATCCGCCGCCCCCGCAGGAGCCATCGCAGCAGCCAAGGCCGCCTGTCTTATGTTCATGATACATCAGCCAGCCCGTACCGCCGAAGACGATAATCGAAACGATGATCGTAGGCAGGTTGAAGTTAGTCGCCAGAAATTCCATCATAGAAATCCGCTCCTTTCCGGAAGCATGATACACCCCAAATTACTTGGAAGCAACAGCCTTCTTAGAATCGAACTGAACCTCGTTGACACCCTCGTACTTGTTGGGGCGGAACAGCAGGTAGATCGTGAAGGCGATAATAGCGACAGCAACGATGGTGAAGAAGTTGAAGCCGACCTCACCGGTGATCAGGCCGCCGATCTGGTAGACGACCAGAGAAGCGCAGTAAGCCAGCAGGCACATATAGCCGATGGCGATAGCCGTCCACTTGCCGTTGTTCATCTCGCGCTTGATGGCGCCCATAGCAGCAAAGCAGGGGGCGCACAGCAGGTTGAAGATCATGAAGCTGTAAGCGGAGATCGCGGTGAAGTTGGCAGCAACCTCAGGCCAGATCTCGTCGCCGTTCTCAGACAGCTCGTCAGCATAGTGATACAGAACGCCGAAGGTACCGACAACATTCTCCTTGGCAATCAGGCCGGAGATGGACGCAACGGTTGCGCGCCAATCGCCGAAGCCCTGCGGGATAAAGATCCAGGAAATTGCGCTGGCAACGATAGCCAGAATGGAGTTGTCCTGATCCTCGACCATCGTGAAGGCACCGTTCTCGAAGCCGAAGCCCTGCAGGAACCACAGGATGATGGTGGAGGCCAGAATGACGGTGCCGGCACGCTTGATGAAGGACCAGCCGCGCTCCCAAGTGGCGCGCAGGACATTGCCCCATGCGGGCACATGGTAGGCGGGCAGCTCCATAACGAACGGAGCAGGATCACCGGCGAACAGCTTCGTCTTCTTCAGGATGATGCCGGAGATGATGATGGCCGCGAAGCCAATGAAGTAAGCGGAGGTGGCAACCCAGCTGCTGCCGCCGAACAAAGCACCTGCGAACAGGCCGATGATGGGCATCTTAGCGCCGCAGGGGATGAAGCAGGTGGTCATGATCGTCATACGGCGGTCACGCTCGTTCTCGATGGTACGGGAAGCCATAACACCGGGAACGCCGCAGCCGGTGCCGACCAGCATGGGGATGAAGCTCTTGCCGGACAGGCCGAAGCGGCGGAAGATACGGTCCATGATGAAGGCAACGCGGGCCATGTAGCCGACATCCTCCAGAATGGACAGCAGGAAGAACAGAACGAGCATCTGGGGAACGAAGCCCAGAACCGCGCCGACACCGGCAACAATGCCGTCCATGATCAAGCCGTACAGCCAGTCAGCAACGCCGATGGATTCCAGCAGGCCGCCCAGAGCGTTGGGGACGATCTCGCCGAACAGAACATCGTTGGTCCAGTCGGTGGCAAAGGTGCCGATGCCGATACCGCCGTCCGCAACGGAGGTGCCCATTGCGATGGCATACATCAGCCACATGATGGCTGCGAAGATCGGCAGGGCCAGAATACGGTTCGTGACGAACTGGTCGATCTTATCGGAGGCGGTCAGGTTCTCGGTGCGGGGCTTCTTCTTGACAGCCTTGTCAACAACGCCGTTGATGTAGGCATAGCGCTGGTTGGTGATGATGCTCTCGGCGTCATCATCCATCTCCTTCTCGCAGTCAGCGATGTGGGCATCAATGTGGTCAAGCAGTTCCTTGCTGAGGTTCAGCTCGGCCTGCACCTTGTCATCACGCTCAAACAGCTTGACGGCGTACCAGCGCAGGAAACGGTCATCGACCTTGCCCTGAATGGACTCCTCAATGTGGGCGATGGCATGTTCAACGCTGCCGGTAAAGACATGGGGCAGCTCGCCTGCCTTGCCCTTCTTGGCGGCGGCAACGGCCAGTTCGGCGGCCTTGTCGCTGCCCTCGTTCTTCAGGGCGGAGATCTCGATGGCCTCGCAGCCCAGCTCGTTGGACAGCTTCTTCAGGTCGATCTTGTCGCCGTTCTTGCGGACGAGGTCGATCATGTTGACGGCCATGACAACGGGGATGCCCAGCTCAATAAGCTGGGTGGTCAGATAGAGGTTGCGCTCGATGTTGGTGCCATCAATGATGTTGAGGATGGCATCGGGCTTCTCATTGACGAGGTAGCCGCGGGCGACAACTTCCTCCAGCGTGTAGGGAGACAGCGAGTAGATACCGGGCAAGTCCTGAATCACGACATCGTCGTGACCCTTCAGCTTGCCCTCCTTCTTCTCAACGGTAACGCCGGGCCAGTTGCCGACATACTGGTTAGAACCGGTCAGGCTGTTGAACAGGGTGGTTTTACCGCAGTTCGGGTTGCCTGCCAGAGCAATTTTAATTGCCATGTTGGTTATACCCCTTTCTTAAAAATGCAATCACTCAACCTCGATCATCTCGGCGTCTGCCTTGCGGACGCTGAGCTCATAGTTGCGGACCGTCAGCTCCATCGGGTCGCCCAGAGGGGCCACCTTGCGGACATAGACGCTGGTGCCCTTGGTCAGGCCCATGTCCATGATACGGCGCTTGACAGGGCCTTCGCCGTGCAGCTTGGCAACGGTAACGGTCTCGCCGACCTGTGCATCTTTCAGAGTCTTCATACTTCGTTCCTCCTCTTAAGGTACAATAAATCAAACAGCCTGTGGCTGAGATTCCCTTTTTATCAGCCGACAATGATACGCATGGCCAGCGTCTTGTCCAGCGCGATGCGGGCCTCCTTGACCTGAATGATCAGGTTGCCGCTGATTTCGCTGACGATGGTAACGGTCTCGCCCACGACAAAGCCGAGCTCGGCCAGATGCTGACGAACCTCATCCTTGCCGGTGATCTTCTGGATGGTGACGGTATCGCCTGCTTTGGACATGGTTAAAGGCATTCCACACACTCCTCTTTTGGCAAATCTGCAACATATTAGCGCACGCTAACACACGGGGCAAAAACTTGCGGTTAGAGCGCTCTAACCGTTTACGTGGATAGTTTAGCACCGCTAACTGCGGATGTCAAGCCGCGAAGTTAGTGTAGGGTAACATTTTGTAAGAATGGATAGTTATTGCTAACCAAAATCGTGCAATTTTGCATATTTTTTAGTGTGCGGCGTACTTTACTGCTTGACGGTCGTGCGCAGAGGCAGGTAGCCAGCATCGCGGATCGCCTGACGGATAGCCGTCTCATTGGGCGTTTCCTTGGTCAGGATGCTCACCTGCTGTGCGGCCAGATCGGCGGCAGCCCAGGTGCCGGGCATCGCGTTGAGGGCGTTTTCAACACGGCGCTGGCAGTTCTGGCAGGTCATACCGTCCACACCCAGCACCAGCCGGTGAGGGTAGTGGCTGCGGTTGCGGTCGGCCACCCGCACTTTTTTGGCAGCAGCCTCATGCTCACCGCAGCAGCCCCCGCCGCAACGCAGATGATGTACAAAGCTGTAGATGCCGTAGCCGACTGCCGCCGCTAAGAGCAGAACGATAATAATGTTTGCCATAGTGTAAAACCTCCAAGTTAGCTTTTTCTAATTTGGCTTAGAGTATACTGAGTTGTGTCAGCTTTGTCAAGCAGGCACTTTTTGGGTACCGCGCAAAAAGAGGAGGGGCAGCGCTGCCCCTCCCGTTTATGGATGGATAGGTAATGTCGCAAAAAATCAGGCGTTGGCCAGTGCCGTACCCAAGGCAGCGCAGGCGGCCTCGGCATCGCCATCGGGGGAGCCGTTGGCCATGACCGGCTCAACGACCATGCGGGCACCGGCAGCCTCGGCATCCTCGGCCCAGGTGCGGATCCACTCGCCATCGCCCCAGCCGTAGGAGCCGAACAGCCCAACGGGCTTGCCGCTCAGCGAGCCGCGCAGCGCCTGATACATCGGCTCAAACTCGCTCTCCTCCAGCTGCTCGGCACCCATGGCGGGGCAGCCCAGTGCGAAGCCGGTGTAATCACCGGCGGAGGCGGTGTTGAACTCGGACGCGGTGAACTTATCAACGGAAGCACCGGCGGCAGCCGCTGCACTGGCAACCAGATCTGCCATGGCCTCGGTGTTGCCGGTGCCGCTCCAATAAATAACTGCAATTTTGCTCATGATAAAGGACTCCTTTTCAGATAGTATGTGGTGCATCGTCAGGCGGCTACGGTCAGCCGGCTGATCGGGGTGCCGTTGTAATAGCAGCGGGCGTAGATGCGCTCGCACTTTTTGTAGCGGTCAAACTCCGCCTGCGCAGCGGTCGGGTCAGTGTAGACCTTCCAGTAGCCGCACGCAGTAAAGTTTTTGCCGCGGTTTTGGATGAACCCGATGACATCCGCCAGCGGGTAGCCCAGAAAAACGCCGATCTCATGCGGGAAATCCTGCTCACAGCAGAGCCGCTCGGCCAGCTGCGCCAGCAGCTCGTCCGCTGTGCCGGGGGTGTAGCCCTCCCCTGCCAGAAATGCCAGCGTGCGGTCATCAGCCAACAGCTTTGCCACCCGCGCGGGGCGGTAGACATAGACAAGGACAGCCCCTGTGCGCGGACACTGCTTGAGCACCTGCACAGTGACCCCGCGGGGGGACAGCTCCGTATGCCATGCGGCTGCCATAGCGGCGGCATCCTGCCCGGGGGCGGGCTGGTAGCGAAAGAGACTGGCGGGCTTGAGCCCTGCCAGTGTGGGGGCGCACAGCGTGGCAAGATCACAGGCGAAGCTGCGCGGGCTGGGGGTAGCGTAGGTGCGTTCCTGCATGAGATGGCTCCTTACCGTTATGATAGTTAGTATTTGCTAACCAAGCGCTCCATAAAACCGCCCGGCACGGGGAGAGAACCGCGCAGGGCGGGCGATAAGAGCAAATTGGAGATTTTCAAGGTTAGCAATAACTAACATAGACAATATAGCATGAAGAACGCGCCCTGTCAAGGGGTTGAGCAAAAATTCTTTAACTGCGCTTGTTGTGTCATTAACTGTGATTGCTTCGTTGAAAAAATTAAAAATAAGACATTGGAACGATAAATAAATATCGCCGCGTTGGCTAGAGACGATGGTATTTGTGATTCGGATAAGCGTAATGCCAATGATATGAAATTCTTGGGGAAAGTATTAAAATAAGAAAATCCGCTATGTATTAAGCATAGCGGATTTTACTTTTATTCAGAAATTCGCTCCGCATTTATTACAATGAAATTGCTTCCCTATCTTCCCACTTGCAACTCCAACGAGCGCAACGCTGGCGACTCTTGACGCTGTAGATATAGGGTCAGTGTCCCATGACTTACAATAGGGGCACTGGACGGCGTTGTCGCGGCGGGAAAGCTGCCATTCACGGAGTTCGGCTTGGGTTTTACGGGCGGCGTGGGCGGTTTGGATTTGTTTACTACGTTTCTCATGCTCAGCATATTCTTCTTGGCGTTTCATCCACGCGACGGGGTCTTTCATTTCTTCGTATTTATTAAGTAATTTACTACTCGCAGCAAACCAGTCACGAGAGTTTTTCAAGTATTCTTTATACTTATAGTAAAGTATTGGGTACTCACGAAAGGCTTTTCTAAGCATCTTTTTACGATCATTATGAATTTCTTCAATACTTTGTTTTTTGGCCATTATTATCACTCCAATATATAATATTAGTTGACTACTTTTATTATATGATTTGACAATTCCAAAATCAATTAGAAATGTCCAAAATACACTTGATTCTACTGTAAATTCCGCAATACAAGCGGCGGACGAATTAGCGAAAATTCCTGTGCTGTTCAGAAAAGTGGAATCATTTGGATTATCTGGTAAACTAATAATAGAAAACAGCGCAGACCTTGATAATTATGTAACGCAGTTAATGAATCTTGACAGCAGTAGTCAAAAGGCCGCGCAAAGTTTGGTCGTGTTTGACGGTTCTATGAAGACCTTGTTTAAACAAGATGTGGCCGGATTGCAAAGTGGTCAAAAAATAAATGCTCAATTATTTGAAAGTACACTGGCGGTAACGGAGCTTAACACAGTGCAACAAAAACAAATAGTGTCTGATGCAAAACTAATTGACGCAAAAGGGAGGTATGTTATAGCAGAAACTTCTGTTGTTGAGCAAAATATACTTTCTTCTGCCTCCTTTAAAGCATTATCGACTAATGAGCAAGCTGCCGTAAAACAAGCTATGAGCCACGCGCTTATGGCAATCGAGCGTATGTGGCGTGACGATTTGGAGAAGTATGTTATCGATCAGGTATTCGAGGAGAGTATCATGATTGGCGAGTACTATGCTATATCAAGGCTTTTAGATGGTGTTTATAAATGGTGTAAGTGTGGTGTAAGGTATAATAATGGAGCATTTATTTTGCGTAGGTGCGTACTATAATTTGAAATTTGCTCCAATATTACCCCCTGTCAAGCAAAATCTCGAAAAAAGTAGGGGCGTGATAGTCGCTACCGCACTGCCGGGTCGTCGGGGACGCCGACCCCTACAAATAGGTACGGTAAACAAAAACGGGGTGGCACGCGGCCGCCCCATCGTTATCAATAATTGCTGCTTTTCAGTTCAAAATAACTTCTGGGATGGGTGCAGACGGGGCATTTGGCGGGCGCGTGGCGGCCGATATAGATAAACCCGCAGTTGCGGCACTGCCAGACCTGTTCATGCTCGCGCGCAAAGACCCTGCCGGCCTCGATGCTGGCGGCGAGAGCCTTGTAGCGCTCCTCGTGGTCCTTCTCGATGGAGGCAACCTTCTTAAACAGGGTGGCGATGTGGGTAAAGCCCTCCTCCTTTGCCTCGGCGGCCATCCGCGGGTACATGGCGGTATGCTCCTCGTTTTCACCGGCGGCGGCCATCCGCAGACAGGTCAGTGTGTCAGGGATCTCACCGTTCTCCATCAACAGCTCAAACCAGATCTTGGCGTGCGCACGCTCATTGTCGGCGGTGTCATCAAAAATTGCACCGATCTGCTCGTAGCCGTCCTGCCGCGCCTTGGCGGCAAAGAAGGTGTATTTGTTGCGGGCCTGACTCTCGCCTGCAAATGCCTCCCACAGGTTTTTCTCGGTCTTGCTGCCTCTCAGTTCCATAGGGATACCTCCTCGTTAAATAAGAATCAGTCTTGATATGTGGCTGCTGCGGCACGGCGCCGCACCCGGCCGGTACAGCAGACAGGAAATGCCGCTGTCCGCACACAACAGACGGTTGACAAAGCTGCGGTTATGGTGTAGTATCTAAATAAGAGTTAATCTTAAATTTAGTAAGGAGGTCTGCCCATGACCCGCCAACGCGCCCTGATTTTGGGTATCATGCGTGAAAAATGCCCGGAGCATCTGACCGCTGACGAAATCTTCTGCCATGCGCGGCAGGCCATGCCGCACATTGCGCGCGGCACTGTCTATCGCAATCTCAAGCTGATGGAGCTGGACGGCGAGATCGGCCATCTGGAAATGCCCGACGGCCCCGACCGTTACGATGCCAACCCCAGCCCTCACGGCCACCTGCTGTGTGAGAGCTGCGGCGAGCTGGCAGACCTGCCGGTCGTGGGGCTGATCCGCGATATTGAGGCCGCCATCGGCACCGAGGTCCGCGGCTACACGCTGACGATCCGGTATATCTGCCCCAAATGCCGCGCCAAATACGCGCAGTGACCCTTGCCGCCCGACCGTGGGCGGTATTTTTGTAAAAGCGAGGTTGTAACTTATGGCAAAGCAGCGCGACCCTGTACTAGATAGTATGCGCGGCATCGGCATTGTGCTTATGGTGCTGGGACATTCCGGGTTTCCGGGCATGGATTATATTTATTTATTCCACATGGCGCTGTTTTTTATGCTCAGCGGGTGGTTTTTCAGCCTGCGGGGCGGGCTGGTAAATTTTGCCAAGCGCAAGCTGCTGACCCTCTGGCTGCCCTTTGTGGCGGCCAACACGGTATTTACGGTCTGCAATAACCTTTTTCTGCGGCTGAACATCCTGACGGCGGATGCGCGGATCGCGGAGATCCCGGGCAACAGTGTCACAGCACCGGTGAGCATCAAGGACATCCTTGGCCGCACGGTACACTGGTGCGTATTTGACGGCGGCACCCAGCTGGGCGGTGCGATGTGGTTCATACAGGCGCTGTTCCAGATCTCCCTATTGTATGCTGTCATCGAGGTTTTGCTGCAAAAGCTGCTGCACGGCGGCGATACGCTGATTCCGCAGGGGCTGCTTTCCGGTGTGCTGCTCTGGGTCGGCTGGCACTGTAATCAGATCGGCTGGAATGTCTGGGGGCTGGGTATTGCGGCCAGCTGCTACTGGATGTTCTACCTTGGCACGGTGCTGCGCCGCACTGCGCGGTCGGAGGTGCGCCCGCTGTACCGGGCGGCTGCTGGCGCAGCGGCCTTTGTTCTGCTGCTGGTGCTGCGGCGGATCGGCTCGGTCGGGCTGGCGGGCAACGGCTATACCAACCCGGCGTTTTTGCTGTTGGCCAGCATGGCCGGCTGGGTGCTGGTGCGCAGCGCCGCCTGCCTGACGGCCCCCCTGCCCCGTGTCAGTGCCGTGCTTGGCTATCTGGGCCGCGCCACGATGCCCATTGTGATCTTGCATTTCCTGGCGTTCAAGCCCGTTACCTGGCTGGGCCTGCTGGCCACTGGCGGCGAGAGCTATCTGCTGGCGGCATTCCCCATCTACTTTACCGGCGGGGCCTGGTGGGTGGCCTACACGGCGGCCGGCCTTGCGCTGCCGCTGCTGGCTTACGCGGTGTGGGTCCGCCTGAAAAAGGCGGTGCGCCGTGGCTAAGCAGTATTACCAGGGCGAAACCTTTGACAATGTAGCGCCGGATTTTCTGCATGATGCCGAGTTCAACGACTGCACGTTTATCAACTGCCGCTGGAGCGGTGCGCGCATTACGGCGTGCAGCTTTCTCGGCTGCACCTTCGACCGCTGTGCCTGGAGCGACGTGGTGTTCAGCTTTTGCCAGATGAGCGACGCCTGGCTGCTGCACTGTGCCTTCCGGTCCATTGCCTGGGGCGGCCTGCAGGGACGCAGTGCCCTGGTGCAGCCCTTTGGCAGGGCCGAGCAGTGCGAGTTCCGCTACAATGAGTTTTCCGGCATGGCGCTGAAGCAGTTTGATTTTAGTAAATGTACCTTTGGCGACTGCGTGTTTGACGATTGCAAGCTGGCGGGCGCGGATTTCCGCGGCGTGGCCCTGAGCAGCACGGCGTTCAGCCGATGCGACCTGCAAAAGGCGGATTTCCGCGAGGCCACCGGCTACCGCATCGATCCCAGTGACAACCAGATGAAAGGTGCGCGGTTCAGCTTCCCGGATGTGATCGCACTGCTGAACGGGTTTGGGCTGGTCATCGAATAACTTACCTTTTCTTATGAGAAAAGGTAAGCGAAAAGAATTTTAGTCGAACTTAGAGCAAAAGAGGAGCCTGATGAAAGGCTCCTCTTTCCTGTTTTTATGCTGCAAAAAATGCGGAAAAAATCTTTCCCAAACCTGTTGACAAAACCCTAGCGGCATGGTATAGTATCATCGTTAGTTAAAACTAACCTATGACCCCCTACAATGAATCTCCTGCAACCATAGCCCGCACAGTGCGGCTCTCTCCCCGTGCTGTGCGGTTTTATGGGGGTTGCAGTTAGCAGAAACTAACCAATGCGTTTTAAAGGAGCCGAGCCTATGCCTGCCCCCACTCACGTCACGGTCAGCCCCCGCAGCTTTGCCTGCGATCTTGCCACGATCTGCGCGCCTACCCTGGCAGGCCTCAAGCCCGCCAGTCTCTTCCGTTACCAGCCGGCCTCCGGCCAGGATGGTACGGCTATGGCGGTGGCCTGGCACGCCCTGCTGGCACCCCGCGGTGTGACCGTCCGTGTGCTGAAAGCCTGCCCCGTAACCGGCGCGGTGCTGGTCTATGTGTACCGCCCCACCCAGGTGGCTGCCATCTTGCAGCGCGGCGACGTGCAGGACTTTCTGCAAAGCGAGGGCTACACCCCCGGCGATGCTGAATCGATGCTGGCACAGCTCTCCCAGCGGCTTTGCTGTGAGGAGGACTTTCCCCACGAGATCGGCGTGTTCTTGGGCTACCCGCTGGCAGATGTCATCGGCTTCATTCAGAATCGCGGCAAAAACTTTACGGCCTGCGGCTACTGGAAGG
>OHAC01002718.1_pt1 | contig 13628 bp, 16 predicted proteins | sample 1577051 | NCBI WGS metagenome assembly OHAC01 (sample SAMEA3541499, study PRJEB24748) | human gut metagenome | biome: human gut; feature: human-associated habitat; material: faeces | place: China | collected 2012 | reverse complement strand
CATAAAATTTAATTTAGATTTTGCCATTTCCTTTTTCTCCTTTTAATTCATTGAATTTCCAGTAATTTCGGACATAAAAATAGAAGAGTAGTAATTACTCTTCATAATCGTCATCATAATATTCTTCTAACTCTGGATCAGGTGCGTGAAAACCAATTGCAAATGTTTGATCAGTCCCGTCACCTTTAGATGCAACTTCTTCATTCCATTCTGAGATAATAGCTGACGGTTTAATTTTCATAACCTCAATCCACGAATATAATACATTTAATAATTCGTCTATTACCGGCAATAATATGACACCAGTTATAAGACCGAATATATATGATAATAAGTTTTTGTTCTTCATAGGTAGTTACTACTAAAGTGTAAATTTCAGGCTAGAGTTTGCTATGCTATTAATATATGAAAACTCCTTGAAGTATTTGTTTTCAGCTTCTATCCTTATATCAATAGCATCTTCTTCTTTTTCGAATCTTCCTAGCCAAATAAAATTGTCGTCAATTGTTAGTGCAGCGCACCATTTATTATTAGAATCTTTCCAAACACCTGTTGATTTTGATGAGCAATTATTTCTTGGCTTAGAATTCATTGCATTTTGAGATATTGTTGCTAATCTTAAATTTGATTTTCTGTTATCTAACAAATTGTGATTAATATGATCAACAACTAAATCATTTGGTGCATTCATAATTAATCTTGATATAATAATATTTTCACCATAAAAATGACCATTATTTTTTATATATTGAATATATCCATTATTATTTTTGTGCCAACAATAATTTTTGATCTTGTCATAATCATCTAAATCAAAATAAAACTCTTCATTTGTGTTGCTTGTCCATCCAATCCCGTAATCACCAGATAAATCGTATTTGTTATATTTCTTTGATAATTTTGAAACTGTTTCTTTTCGTAAACATCCACATGATTTTGTAACTCCAGAATTTAATCTGTCTGTAGAGACAGTAATTAAAGTTTTTTCAACACATTAACATTGGCATAACCATTTGGTTGTATCTTATCTTCTGTTCTTTTTAAGACTTTTAGTCTTCCAAAAATTTTTCCAGACAAATCTATAAATTTTCCCATACTTTATCACCTATTATTAATCCTTTCGCTTTATCTATTTGTTATCCGTATAAAAAGACACCAAGGCTTTAAATAGTTCTGGTGTCTTTGTATATTTGTATGTTGTTACCCCATGAATATCTTTTACAAAACAATATTTAATACCTTTTGATAAAAGATATTTCATTTCTGGAGCATATTGTGTAGAGTATTCTTTATCAAATTTTTTTATCACGTTATCTAAATCCTTTTTAAAGTTTTATTTTTGTTCCTTTATTCACAACAACAACACGAGTGGACTTTAAACATTTTTCAAATTCTTTCTCAAGATCTTCTTTAAGTTCCATACGTGCTTGTTTGTCTCCATGAACTAAATAAATTTTTTCTGTATTAATTCCCTTGTAATAATTTATAAGGTCTTTTCTTTGCATGTGAGAACTATATGAGTGCAAGTCAACTAATTGACATTTATTTTTATATGGCTTTCCATTAATATTGATTGTCTTTTGTTCTCTACAGTTTTTAATTTTACCTGCAAGTGTATCCGTACCTGCATATCCGACAAATAAAATACAGTCTTCTTCTTTTGGAAGTATATTCTGAACCCACTTTAAACTACGCCCTGCTGTCAACATACCAGATGATGCCAAGATAATTTTAGGATTGCTATCCGAAATAGCAGCTTTGCTGTCTTCTGGATTAATTACTCTTTTTATGTTTTTCCAAGACATCATTTCATCAAACTTTTCTTTTTTTTCATCTGTTAAGATAGAAGAATAGCAATCCAATAGTCTATTTGCCAACGGACTGTCAACTAATACAGGAATTTTAAAATTTTCATCTTTTCCAAATAATTGATACAGTTCCCATATAATAAATGGCATTCTGTCAAGGCTAAAAGTTGGAATTAAAACACGATGTTTATTGTCAATACAATATTGTTCAACAACAGCTTTCATTTTCTTTTGATCTAATTCAATATCTTTTTTATTCATAGAACCTTTTCGTCTACCATATGTAGATTCTCCAATAACAATATTTGCCGATGTTACTTTCTTAAAAGGCTCAACAAACACTTTTCTGTTTTCAATCATTGGATTTCCAAGATCAGATGTAAATAAAATTTTTCTAGTATGAGAACCACCATTAATATATAATTCAGTTTGACATGAACAAAGAATATGACCTGCTGGTGTGTATCTAATTGATATATTTTCATCTATATCAACAATATTTCCAATTGGAATTTCTACAATTCTAGATAAAGCCATTTCGACTTCGTTTTCTGTATATAAAGGAGCATATGATCTATCTCCTTTTCTATTGAGTGTTTCAATATCTCTATTATTGATATAACAACAGTCATACCACATTTCTTTTAATATAGGCGTACTATTCTCTGGGACAATGATTTTTGCTTGTGTGTTTCCCCTAGAAAACAACATTGGAATCAATCCGACATGATCACAATGTAAATGTCCGACAATAATCATCTCAACAGATTTACTTTTGATTTTATTTAAAATAGAACTATTTTCTTTGTAATTTTCCAAAATAGTGCTATTATCTTGAATCATGCCAAGCTCAAATAAAATTGTCCGATTGAAAAAATCAACTTTTGTACATGAGCCAGTAACACCTTCGGCATTACCGCCAATTACTTCAAGAGATATTTCTTTCTTTTTCTTAGCGATGGCTTGTTACCACCTTTCTTTTAGATTTCGTATTTACTTTACGATTTTGTTTTTTCTGTATTTATTTAGTTTTTCAATATTCCATTCTGATTCGCAAAGATAGTATGTACGTTTTCTACCTTTTGCAATAGTATGACTAATTCCATTCCTACCCTCACGGACACCATGAGCAACCAAATAATCTTTTTCGTCTCTACTAATAAGTACTATAGTAATACATTCCTTTCGTTTTAAATTTCTCCTTGATAGGAGATAGGTAACTGACTCGGTGGGGATCGAACCCACAACACGCAGATTAACAGTCTGCCGTTCTACCATTGGACTACGAGTCATTATTAATAAACAAATGTACCAGTATTATTAGTAATACCGATACATCTTTCCACACAATTCTATGTATGAATTCCACCATGCTTTCGCATATTTTTTAATGAATTTAATCATTGCAAAAAAACCTCTTTTCTTTTATTTACCCATGAAAGAGTAGCAGTGCTGATTTCTCAACACCGCCACCACTGACAGAAAGGTTAATGATGATAGCGAGGATATAAATCCTCTATTATGAATACAAATAAGCCTTCGCCTTACAGATTATACAAGGATATATTGTTAAGTTACCGCCTAGCAAAGCCTGAGCTATAGATAGCGACTCTATAACTTTCTTTACCAATGCTCACGCACCAAGGACGAATGGGATTAGCACCCACAACTTTCACCCGTCATTCAGAAATATCAAAACATACATATTCTATTAATCATTTTTATGCATAGCTCAATTTATGTTTTACTTTATATTTGAATTAATTTTCGTTGATTTGGGCTACTTGTCCAGCAAACAATTCTTATACCCGAATTTCTTCGGTTCAACAACGACATATCACCTTGTTTGGATTTTCCATACTTAATTCCAACAAAGTTCCACCAATGTTGGCATCTGGATTATTCTGCACAGCAGCGTCTATTATGGTGACGAATTGAATCTGACTTTATATACCGATGTATTCTGCACACATACTTAATATTGACGGTTTCCGTCTTTCTGAATCATTTCACAAAGCTCCAGAAGAAAACCTATGAAACTATCATTCCATATACTTTCTCATTATTCGTATGCTCTCAGCACAGTGACTAACTGATCTACACTGAGTTATTTATATTCATAATACAGTATTTATTTTTATTGGCAGTAGATGATTTACCCACTGCCAAAATATAATCTTAGTAGGGAAGTATTTAACTTCCCTATATTCTCCAATGAAGGAGTAATAATATACACGTGTTGCTTATTTGTATTCCGCATTTGCAATTATAGCGGAGAGGGTAGTTGTGTTGGTATTACGAAAAGCGTATGCAAATTTACTCTTGAACATGTAAGTCAAGCATCATTGCCCACTTTCCCCTCATTAGGTTGGATTAGAAATTTGGTAAAAATGCCCATTTTTCAACGTTTATAACATACTTTAAAAATTAAGTCTGCACAAAAAACCGTCATTTTTAACAATTTTTAGCAAAACATTTTAGTAAATTTGCCGAATTTATCTCATATAAGACTTTCAATAGAAGTGGTTTGTTTTTATTTAAAACAGATGATATGCTCTTTTGATTTCTTAAACTTCCAGGAAGTATCATAAATGCACGATCAATCATCCACGAAAATAATCCTAGATAATTTTTTGATATCTTAACTTTTTGAATGTCGGAAATTAAATCGTCAAAATCCTTTCTCAGAAGTAGGTAATCTTCTTTTTCTGAATCTGAAGAGTTTACATCATATAGACTAATAGAATACTTGCTAATTAAATCTTCGACTTTTCTGCATGTTCTAATGTTATTGCTCATATCATATTTTACAAAAAAGTGAGACATTGGAAGAGTAGATGTAGAATGATGAAATTCAGATAAGTCTAAGTTGTATAAATAATTCATAGGACATGATAATTTATCATTTATATTAGACTTGTTGAAATTCTTTTTTATTAAAGACCAGAATGAAGGATACAAATTTTCTTTAATATTTAAATCATTTTGTATTCGCTTTATTTCATCAGACAAATTAATATCAAATCTCCTCTTTGCGTTATCAATTGCAACCTGCGCAAGTACACTTAAAATACATACATAATCAATATATTTTCCATCATTAAAATTACAAGAATATGTACGTGCAATTTGCGCTAAATTACTTGATAATCCAATATCTAACTGTGAATTTGCTAAATTATTGTCTATCAAAGCATAATCGTCCATTGTCTTATTATATTTTTTTGAGTCTCTTGGGATTAGATTTACGATAGTAGGAGAGTCTGTATAGCATTTTCTTGCATGTTCTACAATATCTTTTTGATTTGTTGTGTAGCCGGAATCTGAATCCATATCCATTCCATTGTTTCTATCTTGTGCATCAGTACCATTCATATTTATGGCAATACACTGCCTTCCGAGATTAAAATATTTTTCAAATTTCTTGTGGTATGTATTATGAAGATATGATAGATTGTTTTGACTGTTAAAAGGACTTCTAAAGAATGCTAAATATTCACCACTATTAAACCTTTCGGTATAGCATTGAATTGTTCCATCTTCAATAAAAAATGTGTCATCGTCATCAACAGAATTTTCATTGCCAGTCGCAGCATATAGTAGCATTGCATATGGAGATCCAACAACAACTAGATTTTCTGCATTCTGAATAATTTTTCCACTTTTCATATTTAACACATAGTTCTTGATAATATATTCTTTTCGTCTTCTAAAATAAGAACTTCTAGTAAAATCATAATTCTGTTTACATAATGCAATTAACACTTCGTAATCATTTGAAAAATTCTTATTTTTTTCAAGATACTTTAAGAATTCGTCATCATCTTGCTTAAGTTTATTTATGTAGTCAACGCTTTCCCTTACAACGTTCTCCATAATAGCTTCATCTAAACAATTAACCATTTGATAACTCATTCTTTGAACATTTCCAAGTTTACTTTCGTGTGCTGTTTTAACGATACCAAACATGCAATTATTTTCATATACTTTTTTACACCAATATTCATATGATACGTCAAATTTTAACCATTTCATTGCATTGTCCGTTGTAATTAACTCAATATCTTTTACATAATGTTTATTCCCAAACATATCTTTGACAGTAGCAGAATAATAATCGTCTCCAAAGTAATCCTTAAAAAACCGCTGAATATTTGTACTAAACGCAGCCATTTTACAAAAATGATGTCTAAGTAAAATATAACCATTTCCCCATTCGGGGAAAATACTACTATCTATTAATGCTTGTCCATCAAACAATGTATTTTTTAATTTGTATTTTTTAACATGTTCTGCGTAGCATTGTTTATCTTTATTCGTTTTTACAGCTACAACTTCTGTTTCAAAATAACGATCAACATCTTTAAGTATTAAAATATTTTTTGGATTGATTTTTATTTTTCCAACAATTGCACTTGATACTAATGGAGCATAAGCACTTACTTCTACAATTGGAGAGTTTTTCTTTGGTAGTTTAATTCCCATGTATAAAAATTTAATTGCTTTTTTATACAGTCTATCACAGATGAACATACAAGAACCTTTTTTTGCTTTTCCAGTGCTTCTGTATAACATTTTATAATGGATTGTTTCTCGTTTAATTATATCACCGTTCTTTTTTCTTGTAATATATTCAACGTTAACACCATTGTTATAGAATATATTTCTAATTTCTTCTTTTGAATGTTTATGGTATTTATCTTTATTTTGATTTGCCTCTTTGAATAATCTAGATAATTTTTGACGCTTATTTTTCTTTTTAACAATTTGAGATTTGTAACCGTATGACTTTGCAAGTTTATATTCCATCCTTGCTTTTATTGCAAGCTTTCTTAAATGTTCTATTTCTTCTTTGTATGAACGTGATCCAAAATTAAACTCTAAACATAATATGTCTCGTGTCGATTCTTCCTTCCATACTTTAAGTCCGTTATCTTTTAAATAATCACTAAACAAACTGTTAGTAAACATTGCTTCTTTGTAGTCATAATGGTTTCTGACTCCATTATTATATTCATACAATGTACTTGCTTCAATATTCTTTATCTTTACACCAAACTCGCTCATTTGTATAAATCACCACCAGTCTAACAACTAATAGTTTGTTCCCAAAATTCTTCTTCGGAATCATACCCACCATAATCTAGGCTTTCTGCATAAAGCGAGTCCTCTATAGAAGCAGCTTTGTAATAACAATTTTTAATTCCTGCACAGTTCTCACAACTGTAATCGTTAATACAGTCTTCTTTACAAATATTGTATTTTAAGTCATTCATTTCATTTTTTATTTTTTCTAATTTCATTCTCATTCCTCCATAGTTTTTATTTCATATCCAAGAAACTCTGCCAAATCACGTCCATAATTAACGCATTCCCAATGAGAAATTTCACCCAACTCATTTTCAATATATTCTTCACCAGTTTGAATTTCCTGATTACAAATAGAGCAGTAGTAAATGCATTTTTCTGGCACATAATTAGGACATTTTGGATGACAATGTATATGTCCACATATCCTGCACATTTACTTATTCCCTTCCCTGCAATAGAAATCATCACCTTTATCAAAACATTTTTGCTCGTATTCGTAACGTTTAATGTAATAGTCAAATTCATTTTTATTTTGTAAGGTGGAAACATAATTTAGAATGTCAAGTTTTATAGATTTGTGATCAGAATTTGGAAATTCAATATTTTCAAAATTACCCATATGGTCTAAAAGATTGATTGTATGTTCTTTTATGTACAAATTCACAATATAACCATTTATTTCTCGTTTCCAATTTGCAATAGCAATTACATCATAGCCATTATGTAAATCAATTCCTAAAACTGTACTTCCTAAAATTTCATATCTAAGCATTTTTATACCTCTTTTCTATTTAATTAGCTTTTGTTTGATTTTCTCTGTTTCTTATTGCATCTATATATAATTTTCTTTCTCTACGTAAATCACTTGCAATTTTATTTGCAATGACAGAACCACCATCTATTCCAAATGATATTGGATGGCATGTACAAAAATCTAATTCATGTACATTCCCACCATAATATCTATGAAATTCTTCTCTTGATGGAATACGAAGTGTGTCATGGTTCTTTGAATATGTTTGTGTTTCTGCTGTCATATTTGTTGTTCTCCTTTTTGTTTATAAAATTATTCATCTCTGGTCATCCTTTCTTTGATGTGAGATATGTTTATAGATTTCTTATTTGTTCTTTGCCTTTTGTGTGATATAATCAATATGATGTGTATACACAGTTTGTAACCAGATAACCAATGTCACAACTGATTAATATCAGGTACGGAGGAACGTGATTATGCACATTTTACTTACATATACGAATTTTCTTATCTTTCCGATTATTGTCATTCTTGCCAAGAAAGGAGAGATAGTAAATTCATTTGGAAGTATTCTTACGCCTGCTGTCGTACTGGCAATTTTAGATTTGATTAGATATTGCATTACATGCTTTGTCCAATACCAAGAACTAAAATTACTCGTCACATCTGGCAAAGAACGTGTTACCGTTACGAAAAACGGTGTGTCGTATGAAAGTCAAAACTAATAGGAACGATTAATTCTATTTTGTCTTTGCTTTCCATACGTTTTGCATAGGTGGGTGTTGGCACGGTTAACATTCACCTATGTTTATATATTCTCCAATAGCTTTATCTGTTTTTCTATTTCTTTTAAAGCATCGTAATCTTTATCAATAATTGAATCATCATAAGAATTTTTAATAAAATGTCTTTTGTCTGCAAATATCTTTGGAGTCGTCCTGTAATGCTTTTTACCTAAAGCATCTTCATATGACTTTCTATACATTGCTTTGTACTCAATTATTTTTAACGCTGCTAATATCTCAATACATTTACTGACATAACGTTCAGATATTCCAATGTCTTCAGATATCTTTTTATATTGTCTGTAACAGCACAATGGTTTTGAAATATCTCTATTTAGGTTTACCCTTATATACGACAATACTAGAAGAAGATGAGCAGATGATACTCTTGCACAATCAATACTCTTATTCTCCAAAACGGTTTTAAAATTTAGGATATTTTGTATTTCATCAAAATAAATAATTCCAAAATTATCAAGAACATCAAATTTATCAATGTTTAATTTTATTAATCGGAATTTTTCTGAATTTGAATTTTCAGTAAGACATTTTTGAAAATCAGGACATTCTATAAAATATCCATAATGAGATAGTAGAAGTAGCACTTCATAATATTTCTGATTAATCTTTCCTTCTCTGTAATTAGGTTTTAATTTAGACCAGTGGCAAAGTTCTGTCGTAGAAAATGCCACTGTATCATCAAGAGAGCGTCTTGCACAAAGATATGAAAAGATTATCACACGTTTGTCAGATAGAGCAGTGTCGTATATTATTTCTCTTGGAATCTTCACATAATTAGGCAAGACATGTCACCTCACTATATTAATCTTCCAACAAAGACATTTTTAATCTCTTATTTTTATTTAAACCAGAATTGTATTCATTTACATAAATCTTTGCATATTTTAGAGAGGGTTTCTTTGTATATTTATCATTATCTGCAATTTCTTTAATGATAGATGGAGATTTTTTACCAACAGAGGTAATAAATCTCTTATTATCAAAAACACCTTTATATGTTTCATAAAAATCAAACATTCCTCTAATGTAATTCCACTGCAATGATTTCGATTTACCATTCCAACAACACTTTACTAAATCCATACATTCAACAAAATCATCGACCTTATTTTTTGCAGAATACTCTTTATACACGTTTAATAATTTTGCAGAACACTTAATCTTATAATCATTTCCAGGTTCTTCTCCAAAAATATCTAATTTAAGACCAAGTGCTTTTATACAATTATAAAAATCTTGTTCATCTTTATTCTTTTTATATGTACCATTAATCTGAGAAGTAAGTGTGCGTTTTCTATTCTGTTTCTTTTCTTTTGTATTAGTTATGGTAAACCAATCGTTTTCTTTCTCAATAGTTAAACCATAACGAAGTTCACAAGGAACAGTTGTCCATCCTCTCATTTTTAAAATTGCGATAGTATGCTGACCGTCACATACTTTCATAGAACCATCTTCTCTAACACTAACTTTTACTTCATCTACTTCGTTTTCATCAAAATATTCATCATCGCTTAGTCTTTCAACACGCTTCATATCAATATCTCTCTGATAATCTAGCATTGCATCTAATTTATCAATAGGTACTTCCTTATGTTCAATTTTGTTATCTGTTACCTTTGTTTCTTTTACTAAGTCTTTTAATTTCATTATTTAATCCTCCATTTTTAATGTTGTTTTTTTTGCTAATTCAATAGCAGTTAATAGTTTCGTTATATTATTCTCTGCGTTAATAATGCATTCATCTAATTCTGATTTAGTTACACGATTTTCCATATCACTAAGAATGCTGACAAATCCGTCATAAAATCTTTCAAATCCAGTATTCATACATTCGATTATATCAATTTTGTAATCCCAAATAGAATCGAGATATTCTTTTGATTTTTCAGTTTTAAGATCTTCGCATATTTGTCTAACCTCTTCGCTGACTTGATTTTTTTGAGAATGTTGAACAGTAGAAGATGATGTAATTGGTGGATTAATATTATATTCTCTAGTTTGATTATCAGATAATTGTGTTTTTCTGTTTTCATCCTGTAATGCTTTATATCCTGCATTTATGCTTTTTTCTCCAGATAATACTTCTCTTTTTAGTTCTTCATTATCTGAATCCAAAATCTTCTTACCTTTCGAATATGTATCAGTAGAAACACCTGCTGTTTTTGCTAATTTTTTTGTTGTATTAATTGGAGTAATAGGGTTTTCAGATTTCTGAAAAGGCTTTTTATTTTTACCAACACCATAATTATTCCCAGCCTTTACAAGATTTTTTTTCGCTTGTTTTTCATAAATAGGTCTATACTTCTCAGCTACAGCAATTCTTTGTATGGGAGACAAATTACGTCTTCCAAGCTGAATATCAAGCATCCATTCCATAACTTCTTCTTTTGTCTCGTATGCAAGTGTACCGACTACATATTCAATATTATGTTTTTGACAAACAGAGTAGCGATTATGACCATCAACAATATATCCATGCCACTCCATAATTGGAAAATTCTTATCAAAGCCATTCTCTACAATATTCTTTTCCAGTTGTTTATACTCATCATCTGTGAGTGGTGGTAGTAAATCTCTCAACTCTGGATCAATTTTTAATTCTTTCATTTCAATATTCCTTTCTGAATCATGATTAATAAGTTACCTCTTTATATTCTCCAAAAGATTTTATTCATTATTGTAAAAATTCACATTTATAATTCTTAATACTTTAGTATTGTAACGTGTTAATAAAAATTGCATTTAGGTACCTCCTACACGTACCTGAATTAAAAAATATAGTTCATTTAGGTACGTCTCAGCTATCATTTTTGTGCAGTCAATATCAAGATAGACTCATATATATCAAGAGAAGAGATTATAACTCCGTAAATGAACTGTCGTTCATTTACTCCGTAATTTTTCATTTAATTGTTTATGATTGGATTGAGTAATGCTGATGTAATATCATCTTCCTATTTATTCTCTACGCATGATTAGAAATAACATCACATTGTCTTTCTTCGTTTTCTTTTCTACATTCTTCCAAAAGATTATCTACCATTCTCTCAAATAACTTTCTTACAGTCTTATCATGCTCAATAGCATCTAATGTAAAACATGTGTCTAATTTATTTTCATAGCAATAATCATCAGCGACTTGACGCAAATCATAATCTGGATATATATTATTGAACTCATTGTAGAGATACTTATATAATTTTCCATTTGAATCATATTTAAGATAATCCATTAATTCTTCATACTTTGGAAACATCTTGGAAGTCCAATAAGAATATTTTCTTTTTGCTTTTGATTGTTCTTCCATATTATTAATCTTTTCATTTAGTAGATTTAATGTTTGTGTTATTGCAGCCTGTGTATTAAATAATGATGTAAGAATATCTGTGAATGCTTTCATATCTATATTCTGTGATGAGAGAGTGTTGTTTCTATATGATTCAATGATGTCCCATACCCAATCCATGAATTGATTTGCTTTAGATTGTCTAGACCATCTGCAAATTTCCATAATTCCTCGTTGAGTGTAAAGTGTTGTAAAATATTCTTTTCCGTCAGTTGCCCTCAGTTTGGTGGTAACTGATAAATCATCTAATCTGTCTCTGTGTTTAGAATGAATATTATCAATTGCTTTTTGAGGATTCTTATATTCTAGTGCCTGTCCAATTTGATTTCTTGTAAGTAACATGTCATCATTCATATTTCTATAGAAGTCACATGGTACTGTACCAAAAGTTTCTGTTGTGATTAATTTTAATTTCATAATTTTTGTTCTCCTTTTTGTTTTATGTTTTATTTTTTTAGTTTTTTATTTATGAGTAAGCGTGAACAATTGCGAGACACATGATATTGAGATTCTTATATTTATTCTCCTATCACATGAAATAATTTTTATATTTTTGTATAAGTGGTACTTGGATATTGAGGGAGTGTTTTTTTCAGATGTTAATCACCCTCCATGACAGGTGTATACCATATGTTTTTGATAAGGCGATTATGGGGAAGTTTGATATGTTAATTGAGCGAAAATCAATTTTTATGTACTTAGTGTAAAGTTGGTAGGGTGTGAGGTGAAAATGGCTTAAAAATTTTTCTACTATATGAATTTGCATTGATATATGTAAGTGGTGTTGTAAGTGGTTGAGTTGCATATGATACAGAGAGACGTTTTGTTATCTGATATGATGTGAAATTTAATATGCGATTTTTGATATAGTTTTTTATATTTATGCGCTGCGTGAAATGAATGGAGTGATGGACTGTTTTCTAGATATGCAAATATGGGAAAGTTTTTCATTAAAATCGACCAAAATTTAATTTAAAATGTGTTAGTGGCAAATTGTATGTCTTAGATATGAAAATTGAAATTTGATAAATAAAGTACCATTAAATAGTAATGATGTGATATTGGGGGGATATTGAAACTGATAATGTGGATGATATGGATGTTTAGAAAGTAGGAGAGTGATGCTTGTGATTTGGAAGTTAAAATTAAAAAAATGGACGAAAAAATTGGTATCGAAAAAAGTATGGAGAATTATGGTGAATTTGAATTTTAAATGTTGATTTTGGAAGGATGAAAAACCAAATTTTTATATAAAAAAGTGTAAAAAGTAAAGTATTTATTGGGTTTTAACGATAAAGGGTGCGATACCTATTTTTTAGGTGAAATATTTGAAAAATGCAGTATTTATAGGGGAAATTGAGGATTAAAATTTTATGAAAAATTCTTAGTCGGGAAATTGAATTTTGGAGTTTAATTTTTGGAGTTGGTGTGTAAATTTACTGCATCACCGGCTTTTGACAAAAAATAGAGTGCGTTCTGTTTTTAACTACCCCCATACAAAAAGCTCGGTATTACTGTATTTTTCCGAGATTTTTAGGCATAACTAACTATGGTTAGATAAAGCAAAAAATTCTAATTGTAGAGAAAACAATAATAGTAATTATTCCTATTATGCATATCTGGTATAAAATAATGATAGTAATCATTCTTATTATTGTATCGTATATATAAAACTTTATTATATTATTTTAAATACAATACTATACATCATATAATACTATAACATGCACAACATAAAACTATAATACATAATAGCCATAACTACACAATGTAGTTTTCAATACTACATAACGAATTTTATCATACTAGAATGACTGGAGGTT
>OHAC01002712.1_pt1 | contig 13656 bp, 8 predicted proteins | sample 1577051 | NCBI WGS metagenome assembly OHAC01 (sample SAMEA3541499, study PRJEB24748) | human gut metagenome | biome: human gut; feature: human-associated habitat; material: faeces | place: China | collected 2012 | reverse complement strand
AAGCTGGATTCTCTTCTATCATGTTTGATGGATCTCACTATCCAATCGAAGAAAATGTTGAAAAAACAAAAGAACTTGTAAAAGTTGCAACAGGAAAAGGAATGTCTATCGAAGCTGAAGTTGGATCTATCGGTGGAGAAGAAGACGGAGTTATCGGTAAAGGTGAATGTGCAGATCCAGAAGAGTGTAAGAGAGTAGCAGATCTTGGTATCGACTTCCTTGCAGCAGGTATTGGTAATATTCATGGTAAATACCCAGCAAACTGGGAAGGACTTAGTTTTGAAACTCTGGATGCAATCCAGCAGAAAACAGGTGATATGCCACTCGTACTTCACGGAGGAACAGGAATTCCGGAAGATATGATTAAGAAAGCAATCAGCCTTGGCGTAGCTAAGATCAACGTTAATACAGAGTGTCAGCTTTCATTCGCAGCTGCTACACGTGAATACATCGAAGCAGGAAAAGATCTGGAAGGAAAAGGATTCGACCCAAGAAAACTTCTCAAACCAGGTGCAGACGCAATTGCTGCTACAGTAAAAGAAAAGATGGAACTGTTCGGATCAGTTGGAAAAGCTGAGTAATTTTAGTTCCTGAGTATATGAGATGATTTCTCGTAAATAAAGAAAAAACATCGGTCCCGGCAAATGTCGGCACTGATGTTTTTTCTTTTTTATATAATCTTGATATTATCATAATTCTGATAAGCTTTAGATAAACTGGAATCTGTTAAAATGATACAGTCTGTAAAATCAGCAAATGTAACAGAAGAAATAACTCCAAATTTTGAACTATCACAAAGAATATAAGATTCTTTGCAATGAGCGAAAGCAGTTTCTTTTACCTTTGCTTCCTGAACATCCGGAGTTGTGCAGCCTTGTTGGATTGTCAGTCCGTTGCTGCCAAAAAATCCTTTTGTAAAATGAAATTTCTGTATTGCTTCGCAAGTGTCAGCTCCAATTAATGCTTCCGTATGCATCTTTACCATTCCGCCCGGAAGATAAACTTCGAACCCACGATTGCAGAGTTTTCGCGCATGGGCAATCGCATTTGTTACAAACACGGCTTTAGAAGCCGAAATATATTCGATAATATATCCGGTCGATGTGCCGGCATCGAGATAGACAACATCTTTGTCAGTGATTAGTGAGGCAGCATATTGTGCAATTGTAATCTTAGAATCACGGTTTAGGATTTCGCGTTCAGAGACGGAAATATCCTTCGTGATTTCCTGTGAGGATGCAAGTGCACCACCATGTACCTTTACTAATAATTGCTTTTTATCCAATTCTGTAAGATCTCTTCGAATTGTAGATTCAGATGCATCAAAAAGTTCCATTAATTCTTGTACGGTTGCTTTTCCATTTTCATTTACAAGCTTTAAAATCGCATTTTTTCTTTCATCAATCAGCATAATCTTTCGTCTCCTTCGTTTTGAATGAATGATAATGACAGATTTTGATTCTTATTTCATTATAAAAGAATCAAAAATGAATGTCAAACAAAGCGAAACGAGCATTTTGCACGAAAACAAGGATTAAATTTTGTCTATATTTACATGAATGAATATGACTGAAAGTGATTGACAATGACTGAAAACGAGAATATAATCAAAGCATAAATCAAATCTCGTCAAAAACATTTAAAAAACGTCATAAGAAGGCAGGAGGGAATAATGAATGGTTTATACAGTAACATTTAACCCATCACTTGATTACATTGTGAATGTTTCTGATTTTAAATTAGGTCAGGTGAACAGAACAGAAAAAGAGGTGATGTTTCCGGGGGGAAAGGGAATTAACGTATCCATCGTTTTAAAGAATCTTGGAATGGAAAGTACAATCCTGGGATTTACAGCAGGATTTACCGGTGAAGAGATTCAGAGAAGAGTCAAAGAAATGGGATGCGTAGAAAAACTGATTCCTATCGCAAATGGCTATTCAAGGATCAATCTAAAACTTCGTTCCAACGAAGAGAGTGAGATCAATGGGATGGGACCGGTAATCGGAAAAGAAGATATCGACAAGCTTTACCAAATGTTGGATACATTAAAAGCAGGAGATGTACTTGTTCTTGCAGGAAGCATTCCGGCATCTATGCCATCTACAATGTACAGTGACATTATGGAATATCTTCAGAATAAAGAAGTTATGATCGCAGTAGATGCAACAAAAGATTTGTTGGTAAATGTACTGCCATTTCATCCATTTGTAATCAAACCGAATAATTATGAGCTCGGAGAGATTTTTGATGTAACATTGAAAGATAAGAAAGATGTCATTGTTTATGCCAAAAAGTTACAGGAACAGGGGGCAAGAAATGTTCTGGTATCTATGGCAGGTGACGGAGCGGTGCTGGTTGCAGAAGATGGTTCTGTATATGAAAGCGAAGCTCCAAAAGGAAAGGTTGTCAATTCTGTAGGAGCAGGGGATTCAATGGTAGCAGGCTTTTTGTATGGATACCTGACGACAGAAAATTATGAGATAGCATTTAAAAATGGTGTTGCAACAGGAAGTGCGAGTGCATTTTCAGAAAATCTTGCAACAAAAGAAGAAGTGGAAGCAATTTTAAACACATTATAAAAAGAAATGGGAGGTTTCAGTTATGAGGATTCGGGATTTACTTGCACCGGAAAGTATTTGTCTGAATGGAGCCGCAGCAGACAAAAAAGATGTATTGAATCAGATGGTTGATCTGATGGAAAAAAGTGGAAAGGTATCTGACAAGGAAAATTATCTGGCAGCTGTATTTGCAAGAGAAGAGGAAGGAACAACAGGAGTAGGAGACGGAATTGCAATTCCTCATGGAAGATGTACAGGAGTAAATAAGCCGGGACTTGCAGCTATGGTACTGCCACAGGGAGTAGAGTATGAGGCTCTGGATGATGAGCCGGTTAATCTGATCTTTCTTATTGCTGCACCGGAAGGGGCTGGAAATGTACACATCACAATTTTGAGCAAGTTATCAATGATGCTGATGGATGACACATTTACAGAATCTCTTCGCAAAGCAAAATCAGTAGAAGAGTTTCTTAATATTATAGATGCAGCAGAGACAGAAAAGGATGATGCGGATGCTACAAAGGAAAAAGCGGCAGCCCAGACGGATCTTGCAGCAGATAAAGAGAAAGACAATCAGAAATTAATTCTTGCGGTAACAGCATGTCCAACCGGAATTGCCCACACATATATGGCAGCTGAGAGCATTGAGAAGGCAGCAAAGAAAAAAGGATACCTTGTAAAAGTAGAGACAAGAGGATCCGGTGGAGCTAAAAATGTTCTGACAGAAGAAGAAATCGAAGCCGCAGACGGAATTATTGTAGCAGCAGATACAAATGTTCCGATGGATAGATTTGATGGAAAAGCATTGATTGAATGTCAGGTTTCACATGGAATCAACAAGGCTGATGAGTTAATCGATACAATTGTTTCAGGACAGGCAGAAATTTATAAGGCGGCTGCACCTGCAAAAAAATCAAACGCACAGTCAATGAGCGGCGGTGTGGGTCATACAATTTACAAACATTTGATGAATGGTGTATCTCATATGCTTCCATTCGTTGTAGGCGGAGGTATCCTGATCGCGATTGCGTTTTTGATTGATGGGTTATGTATAGACTTAAATGCTTTGAGTGCGGCAGAGAGAGCAAACTTTGGTACAATCACACCAATCGCAGCAACATTTAAAACAATTGGTGGCGTTGCATTTGGATTTATGCTACCAATCCTTGCAGGATTTATCGCAATGAGTATTGCTGACAGACCGGGACTTGTGGCAGGTTTTGTAGGCGGAGCAATCGCAGCAAACGGAACATCGGGATTTCTGGGAGCATTAGCAGCAGGTTTCCTTGCAGGATTTATTGTAAATCTGATTAAAAAAGTATGTGAAAAATTACCGGATTCACTGGAAGGTATCAAACCGGTATTACTCTACCCTGTATTTGGCGTACTATTGATGGGATTAAGTATGACATTTATTATTGAACCAATCGTTGGAGTTATTAACACTGGATTGAACAATGGTCTGGGAAGCTTAAGTGGAATGAATGCAGTTCTTCTTGGAGCAATCCTCGGAGGAATGATGTCAATCGATATGGGTGGCCCATTCAACAAGGCAGCTTATGTATTCGGTACAGCATCTATCGCAGCAGGAAACTATAACATTATGGCAGCAGTTATGGTAGGAGGAATGGTTGCACCATGTGCGATCGCTCTTGCAACACTCTTATTTAAAAATAAATTTACAGTGGAAGAACGTAAATCCGGACCTACAAACTTTGTTATGGGCCTGTCATTTATTACAGAAGGAGCAATTCCATTTGCTGCATCAGATCCGCTGCATGTACTTCCAGCTTGTATTGTCGGATCTGCACTTGCAGGAGCTTTGTCTATGGCATTTAACTGTACACTGATGGCACCTCATGGTGGAATCTTTGTATTCCCTGTTGTAGGTAATCCGATCATGTATGTGGTTGCACTTGTGGCAGGAACTATTGTAGGAGCAATTTTACTTGGTATATTGAAAAAAACAGTAGAAAATGAGTAGAATTGTAAAAATGTACAGAGTTTTCATAAAAATAAGCGTAATATAAGAAAAAATGAATGAAATTTTACCGAGGGTAAAATTAATGCTTGCCTTTTAAAAAGGTTTGAGTTATATTGTAAGCAGGAAATGAAACAGGGGCGTTCCAAGGATACTTGGAGTGCCTCTTTTTTTTCTGGACATAAACTATTTTGGGAAAAGGAGAAGAACAATGAGCACAGAATTATTAAATGTGGCTGACATTTTTGGAGAAAACGTATTTAACGATACGGTTATGCAGGAACGTTTACCAAAAAAGATTTATAAAAACTTAAAGAAAACAATTGAAGAGGGAAAAGAGCTGGATCTTGAGACAGCAGATGTCATTGCTCATGAGATGAAAGAATGGGCAATCGAAAAGGGAGCGACACATTACACACACTGGTTTTTACCATTGACAGGTGTTACAGCAGAGAAGCATGATTCATTTATTTCGGCTCCACTTCCAAGTGGAAAAGTATTGATGAGTTTTTCAGGAAAAGAACTGATCAAAGGGGAGCCGGATGCATCTTCATTCCCATCAGGCGGACTTCGTGCTACATTTGAGGCCAGAGGATATACAGCATGGGATTGTACTTCACCTGCATTTGTCAGACAGGATGCAGCGGGAGCTACACTTTGCATTCCTACAGCATTCTGTTCTTATACAGGAGAAGCTCTTGATCAGAAGACTCCACTTCTTAGATCAATGGAAGCTATCAATACACAGGCACTCAGACTTCTCCGTTTATTTGGAAATACAACATCAAAAAAGGTAACTCCATCTGTTGGTGTTGAACAGGAATATTTCCTGGTTGATGCAGAGAAGTTTATGCAGAGAAAAGATTTAATCTATACAGGACGTACATTGTTTGGAGCTATGCCTCCAAAAGGACAGGAGTTGGACGATCACTATTTCGGAACAATCCGTCAGAGAATTGCATCCTTCATGAGAGATGTTAACATCGAGCTGTGGAAAGTCGGTGTATCTGCAAAGACACAGCACAATGAGGTTGCACCGGCACAGCATGAGCTTGCTCCGATTTATGCAGAAGCGAATATCGCAGTAGATCACAACCAGATCATCATGCAGACATTGAAGAGAGTTGCATGTCAGCATGGTATGAAGTGTCTGCTTCATGAGAAACCATTTGCGGGAGTTAATGGTTCAGGTAAACATGATAACTGGTCTATCACGACAGATGATGGAATCAATATGTTAGAGCCAGGTAAGACACCTCACGAAAATACACAGTTTTTACTCGTACTTGCATGTATTTTAAAGGCAGTATACAAACATGCAGATTTGCTTCGTCAGTCAGCAGCTGATCCGGGAAATGACCACAGACTTGGAGCAAATGAGGCACCACCGGCAATTATCTCTGTATTCCTTGGAGAACAGCTTGAGGATGTAAGACAGCAGCTGATCAGCACAGGTACAGCTACACACAGTTTGAAAGGTGGAAAATTGGAAACAGGTGTTACAACACTTCCGGATCTTTCCAAAGATGCTACAGATAGAAACAGAACATCACCATTTGCATTTACAGGAAATAAATTTGAATTCCGTATGGTTGGCTCTCGTGACTCTGTTGCAAATTCAAACATCGTATTGAACACAATCGTTGCGGAAGCATTTGCAGATGCTTGTGACGTTCTTGAAAAGGCAGATGACTTTGAACTTGCAGTACATGACCTGATCAAAGAATACATGATCGAAAGTGATAAAGTTGTATTTAACGGAAATGGTTATTCTGATGAGTGGGTAGCAGAAGCAGAGAGACGTGGACTTCCAAATATTAAATCTATGGTAGAGTCTATTCCTGCAATTACAACAGATAAAGCAGTTGCATTGTTCGAGAGATTTAGTGTGTTTACAAAAGCCGAGCTTGAATCACGTGCAGAGATTGAGTATGAAGCATATGCGAAAGCAATCAATATCGAGGCTCGCACAATGATCGATATGGCAAGTAAACAGTTTATCCCGGCTGTTATGAAATATACAAAACAGCTTGCGGATACAGTGATCGCTGTAAAAGAAGCAGGAGTGGACGCAGAAGTTCAGGCAGAAGCACTTAGAGAAGTTTCAGTACTTTTAAAAGAAGCAAAAGAAACACTTGCTACATTAAAGAAAGCAACAGAAGAAGCAGCAGAAAAAGAAGAAGGAGAAGTTCAGGCAACATACTATCATTCAGAAGTTGTTCCTGCAATGGAAGCGCTTCGTGTGCCGGTTGACAAGCTGGAAATGATTGTGGACAAAGAAGCTTGGCCAATGCCTTCGTATGGAGATTTGATCTTCGAGGTTTAATACATAAAAAATATATAAGGCCAGAAGTTCTGATAACAAAGAGAAGCGGATTCCGAAATGGAGTTCGCTTTTTCTGTTGCATTATAAACTGACAAAATAACTAAGATTCTGTTATAATGATAAACAGTGATAATTAAACGGAGGAAATGGTATGGAAATGTATCAGGAATTATTAAAAGAGACGGAGGAAAATGGAAGTGCAGCACTGATAACTACATTGGGAGAGTCATTAGAAAAGAATGTGTTTCGAAAAGAAGAAGCATCTGAGATTATCCAAAATGCGGTCGAGGAAGCGAAAATGGAAGGGGAACCACGTCTTGTAGAAGCCGGCGATAAAAAGTATTTTGTAGAATCATTTTGCCGTGAAGAGCGCCTGATTATTCTTGGAGGGGGACATGTAGGACTGGCACTGGCAGAGTTTGCTGCAAGAACCGGTTTTCAGGTATGTGTGGTGGACGACAGACCATCATTTGCAAACACAGTGCGTTTCCCATGGGCAGCAGAAGTATTGTGTGAGGGATTTGCAAGTGCAATTGAAAAGCTTCAGATAAATGAATATGACTACATTACAATTCTTACAAGAGGACACAGACATGATGGGGACTGTCTGCGTGCATTGTATAAACAGAAAAAAAGTGCATATCTTGGTATGATTGGTTCCAGAAGACGAGTAAAACAGTTGAAAGAACAGCTTCACGAAGAAGATAACATTTCACAGGAATGGTTAGATTTTATTCATTCTCCGATTGGATTGAGCATTGGAGCAGTCAGTCCGGAAGAAATTGCGATTGCAATTTTGGCAGAGATCATTCAGGTGAAGCGTACAGAACAGAGAACAGATAAGGTAATGTCATCTGATGTGGATATGAGAGTGATGGAACGATTGGCTAACCCGGATGAAAAAAGAAAAGAACAAGGGAAGGCCGTTGTGACAATTATTGAGACAAAAGGTTCTACACCGAGAAAATCAGGAGCAAAGATGATCGTATATGAAGATGGTACAATTGAAGGTACCATTGGAGGTGGATGTGCAGAAGCAGGTATATCACAGACAGCAAGACAGATTATTCAAAAAGGCGGTTATCTGATCCAGCATATAGATATGACAGGAGCAGTTGCGGAAGATGAAGGAATGGTCTGTGGCGGTGTTATGAAAGTATTAATTGAAAAGGCATAAAAGACAGCAGTGACAGGATGGAGGAAGTTATAGAAGATGCAGTCAGCAGCAGAATTAAAACAATTATTAGACAGAATTGATCACAGAGGATATCCGGCATATAAAGATACAAAAGGACAATATCAGTTCCAAGGATATGTCTTTTCCATTGATCATGTGCAGGGAGACCCATTTGCATCCCCATCAAAGGTGAGTGTACAGGTGAAGGGGAGTACAGCAGGATTTCCGGAAGAATTATATAAAGGCAGACACCAGAGGGCAGCATTGCAAGATGAGATGACGCGTCAGTTTTACCATGCAATTCAGAAGTATGCTTTTCGGGCAAAAGGTTCCGGGAAAAGCGGATTGATATCCGTGAGTAAATGTGGTCAGGAAGTGTTGGAACGTACTGCGTGTGAAATAAATCCGAAAAACGGAGATGTTAAGCTTCGTTTTGAAGTAGGATTCCCGGCAAATGGACGCACGATCAATGCACGAGAACTGGAAAAGATTGTATTTGGATTTCTTCCGGAGTGTGTGGAACAGAGCCTGTTTTATAAAAATTGTGATAAGAAACGTGTTCGTTCTATAATTGATCTTGCAGAGGATCAGCAATATATCAGAGACGAATTAGAAAAGAATGATTTGATTGCATTTGTGGCAAATGGAGCAATCCTTCCGAGAGAATCCGGTGTTTCGGATAAACCGATGAAGGGGGCGGTGAGATTTCAGTCGCCTAAGGAAATGGAAGTTACGATGAAATTGCCACACAAAGGAGAGATTTCCGGGATGGGAATCCGGCGAGGTATTACATTGATTGTCGGTGGTGGCTATCACGGAAAATCAACGTTGTTAAAAGCATTGGAACTGGGGGTGTATAACCATATAAAGGGGGACGGAAGAGAGTATGTGATCACGAAAGACGATGCAATGAAGATTCGGGCAGAAGATGGAAGAAGCATCAAAAAAACGGATATTTCGATGTTTATTAATGACCTTCCAAATGGAAAGGATACGAGAGGATTTTACACAGAAGATGCAAGTGGAAGTACGTCGCAGGCGGCAAATGTTATTGAAAGCATGGAAGCCGGGGCAAGTGTGATGCTGATTGATGAAGATACAAGCGCGACTAATTTCATGATTCGTGACGAATTGATGCAAAGAGTCATTCATCGGGATATGGAGCCGATCACTCCATTTATCGATCGAATTTTAGAACTGTATCAGGTATATGGCATTTCTACGGTGATAGTAGCAGGTAGTTCAGGTGCATATTTTCATATTGCGGATACAATCATCCAGATGGATCGTTATGAGCCAAAAGAGATTACAAAGCTGGCAAAAGAGACAGCGAAAGATTTTCCGGCGATGAGCGGGATGGAAAATCCGGCGGAAAAACCGGTTTTCATAAGATGTCCAAGACAAGGCAGAGGATTTAAACCGAATGACAGAATCAAAATGAAAACGATGGGAAAAGAGATGGTTCAACTTAATCGGGAGAACATTGATCTTAGATATGTGGAACAATTGGCAGATACCGAGCAGGTCAGTGCATTAGGATACTGTGTGAGATATGCGGAAAAGCATTTATTCCAGGGGAAAGATAGCATACAAAATGTAGTGGATAAACTGGAAGAAAAGATTTGCAGGGAAGGTCTTTCGAGTCTCTGTGAGAGTAATGCAAGTGTGGCAAATCTTGCAATGCCAAGAAGACAGGAAATATTTGCATGTCTGAATCGATATCGGGGGTTAAATCTATGAGATTTTTTCATTTATCTGATCTGCATATTGGAAAGCAGCTTCATTCATATAACCTGAGGCAGGATCAGGAGCATATTTTGCAGGAAGTAGTATCTTATGCAGAAAAAATAAGACCGGATGCAATTGTATTTGCCGGTGATATTTATGATAAATCGGTGCCATCTGCGGAAGCTGTGAGGATATTTGATGAGTTCCTCACAAAGCTTTCGAGTCTGGAACCTGCGATTCCGATTTTGATAATCGCAGGAAATCATGATTCTGCACAGAGGCTGAATTATGCCAGTCAGATATTGAAACGGCAGAACATTTATATAGCCGGAAATGTACCGGAAACAGAGGATGAATATTTAAAAAAACTGATTTTACAGGATGAAGAAGGCAAGGTGAATTTTTATTTTCTTCCGTTTTTGAAGCCGGGATATGTCAGAGGTGTGTTCGATGAAGAGATTCCGGAGAGTTATGAAGCGGCGGTAAGAAAAATACTGGAGCGGGAACATATTGATTGGAATGAGAGAAATGTATTGATATCCCATCAGTTCTATGCAGGAAGAGGACAGAAGATGGAGCGGACAGAGTCTGAGACGGCATCAGTGGGCGGTCTGGATCTGATTGACAGCAGTTGCGTACAGAATTTTGATTATGTGGCACTGGGACATTTGCATGGGGCACAAAGAGCGGGAGCAGAGCATATCCGTTATTGTGGAACTTTGTTAAAATATTCGGTCAGTGAAGCAAATCAGAATAAAACACTGCACTTAATTTCACTTGGAAAAAAAGAAGATGCAGTACAGGTAGAAGAACTTCCGTTACATCCACTTCGGGATGTGCGAAAAGTAAGAGGAGAGCTCGAAGAAATCATTGCGGATGCGAAGCTTGAGAATAAAGATGATTATATCAGTGTGACATTGACAGATGAGGTGGATCCATATAAACCAAAAGAGCAGTTAGAGAGAGTATATTCGCACATTTTGGAAGTACGTATGGATAATACAAGAACCCGTAAAAAACTAGAAGAGTTTGAAGAGGAAGCAGTGGTGTCAGACCCGCTGACTGTATTTGAAGAATTTTTTGAGGAAATGCAGGGAAGAGCGATGAATGAGGAAGAGAAGTCCCTTCTTGTAGAAGTATTAGAAGAAGCAGGAGAGTGAGAAAATGAGACCAGTCAAATTAATAATGTCAGCATTTGGTTCTTATGCAGGAGAGGAGATTGTTGATTTTTCAAAATTAAATACAGGACTTTTTCTCATTAGTGGGGATACCGGTTCGGGAAAGACAACCATATTTGATGCGATCACATATGCGCTCTACGATAAGACAAGCGGTGGAAAGCGTGAAGGAAATATGATGAGAAGCCAGTATGCTGAAGATGATGTGGAGACTTATGTGGAGTTTACATTTTCATATCGAGAGCAGATTTATACCATCCGAAGAAATCCAGAATATCAAAGACTTGGAAAACGGCGTCTGGCAGATGGCTCTCCACGTTACGTGAAAGAAACTTCAAAGGTAAGTCTGCTTATGCCGGATGGAAAAGAATTCAGGGGAAAGAAACGGGAAATTGATGCAAAGATTGAAGAAATCATGGGATTGGATGCAAATCAGTTTATGCAGATTGCAATGATCGCACAGGGAGATTTCTTAAAACTATTACATGCTGAATCAAAAGAACGAAAACTGATATTTTCAAAAATATTTCAGACTAATTTGTACTATCGGGTTGAGGAAAAACTAAAAGAGCGTGCAAAGCAGCTTTATATTCAGGTGGAGGAAACCAGAAAAGACATATTGAGAGAGATGGAGCGGGTAGAACTGCCGGACGAAATAGAAGATGGGGAAGAACTGGAAAAGAGATGGCTGCTCTTATCGAATCTTGATATGCCTCCAATTGAGGAAGTGATGGATTGTCTGAGAGACATTGTGGAAATAGGCAAGAACTGGGAGAAAGAATCCGAGAAGCAGACCAATGCATTGCAGAAAAAAATCGAGACATTAAATCTTCAGATTCAAAGACAAGAGGAAATCAATACATTGTTCCAAGCATTGGAGAAGGCGCAGCAGGAGGAAGAAAAATTAAAGGAAAAAGCGTCAGAGACCGTATTGCTTAAAGCCCGGATTACAGAGAGTAAATCTGCACAGAAGATTCTGGTGGAAGAACTGAAATTGCAGAAATTAAAGGCAGAATATGAGAAGGTTGAAAAGGCAGTAGATGAATTAAAAGAATGGTTTGAAAATGTGATGCAAAAAGAATTAAAGTTGCAGGAAATTTATGAGAAATCACAGGAAATGTGGGAGAACAATAACGATTCACTGCAAGAACAGATTATTTGCCTATCTAATCTACTGCCGCATTATGAGAAAATCCGAAAACTGGAACAGGATAAAGAAAATGCAGTTGTGATTTTGAAAAAACATATGGAAAACAGCAGAACGGCATCTGAGAAATATGAAAATCTATATCAGCGATTTTTTGAAGAGCAGGCCGGAATTTTGGCAGGACAGCTGGAAGCGGGAAGAGCGTGTCCGGTGTGCGGCTCCATGACACATCCACACCCTGCAAGGATTAACCAGGATGCGCCGAATCAGCAGCAGGTAGAGCGTGCAAAGCAGGAGCGTGATGCTGCAGAGAAAAAACGTTTACAGGCGACAGAAAGTTTTCAGCAGATTCAGGGAGAATTAAAATCAGAATATGCACAGCTTGGGGAAGTTCTGGAGATGCAAAAGAAGGATGCAGAAGAAAGATGGGACGAAGAGCGTGTCAGGGAAAAACTAAAGGTCTTAAAACAAGAGCGTAATATTTTGCAATCGGACTATGAAAAAGCACAGAAAAATATGCAAAAGTTCAATGAGGAAAAAACGCATAAGAAAGGTCTGTTAGAGAGTAGGGAAGAGCAGCGCTTTGAGCTTGCGCAGAGTGTATCTGAACAAACAAAAGTGTGGGAGCAGGTATTTAAGGCAGAAAAATTCCAGAGTATAGAACGCTATGAACAGGCAAAGACCGGAATTTCAAAGATAGAAAAGCAGGAGGCGGAAATTCAGAAATATGAACAGGAGTGTGTTCGCGTTCAGACAACGATTCAGAATTTGAAAGAGCAGACGGCGTCAAAACAGCGGATAGATGTGAAAGAAGAACAGGAAACAGCAGCGAAATATCAGACCGAGTGGAAGGAATGGAAAGCAAAGCATCTGGCAAGACATAGTGTGCAGAATAAAAATAAAGAGGCACAAAAGAAATTGAAGAGCTATGCAGAAAAATCCGGCATACTTCAAAAGCGGTATGAGATGGTTGGCAACTTAAGCAGGACTGCAAATGGAAATCTGGCAGGAAGTGCAAAATTAGACTTCGAAACATATGTGCAGCGGAAATATTTCAAACAGATTATTGCAGCGGCAAACAGAAGGCTTGTAAAAATGACTTCCAATGAATTTATTTTACAGTGTCGGGAAGTGAAAAACTTAAGCAGCAGAGGAGAGGCCGGTCTGGATTTGGATGTGTACCATATGGTAAGTGCAACTACAAGAGATGTAAAGACATTGTCAGGAGGAGAGTCCTTTATGGCAGCACTTGCAATGGCATTGGGACTTTCTGATATAATCCAAAATACAGTGGGAGCAGTACAACTTGAGACGATGTTTGTAGATGAAGGGTTTGGTTCATTAGATGATGAAGCAAGAGAACGTGCAGTACAGATACTCAAAGAGCTGGCGGGAGAAAAAACTCTTGTGGGAATCATTTCCCATGTAAATGAACTGAAAGAAGAAGTAGACTGGCAGCTACAAGTAAGAAAGACCGAAAAAGGCAGCCAGGCAAGATGGAATTTTTAATAGGTGCCAACGGGGGGAGGCCAATCGGGGACGGAGTTTAGTGGCTTTTTTT
>OHAC01002704.1_pt1 | contig 13676 bp, 10 predicted proteins | sample 1577051 | NCBI WGS metagenome assembly OHAC01 (sample SAMEA3541499, study PRJEB24748) | human gut metagenome | biome: human gut; feature: human-associated habitat; material: faeces | place: China | collected 2012 | reverse complement strand
CCGCGATTCCCGCCTGGGCTGCCAGCCTTGCCATAGCCTGCTTCGCAGCCAGCATGTTGTAAAGCATGTACTGCAGCGGATACTTGGTGTTGGTATTGATATAAAGCATGGCGTTGTACCAGTCATTCCAGTAATCCAGTGCAATGAAAAGACCTACCGTTGCCAGCCCCGCCTTGGAAAGCGGCAGAACCAGTTTGATAAATACGACAAACTCATTGGCTCCGTCCATTTTCGCCGATTCGATGATGGACATCGGAACCTCGCTCATAAAGCTTTTCAGGATCAGAAGGTAAAACACATTGACCACATAGGGAAGGATCAGCGCTGCCAGATGGTCCTTTAAGCCCAGATAACGCACCACGAAGATATAGGTGGAAAGCATACCGCCGTTAAACAGGGTGGTAAAATAAAAGTAGAAGGAAATTTTGTTCCGGTATTTAAAATCCTTTCTGGAGATTACATAAGCAGCCATGGAAGTGATAAAAAGGGCAATTCCGGTTCCAATAATCGTGATAAAAATCGTCACTCCGTAAGCTCTTAAGATATCCAGCGGGTGGCCAAACAGCGTCTTGTAGGCCTCAATACTGAACTCTCCCGGAAAAATCCCATAACCATGAGTCACAATGTAACTTTCATCCGTGAAGGAAGCCGATACCAGCATGATGAATGGCAAAAGGCAGATCACTGACATAATCAGCATCAGCACTACACCTAAAATGTCAAAAGTCCTCTGTTCCTTGCCCCTTCGGATCGCCATCTGGGATTTCACGGGCTTTCCACTTTGTTCCGCACTTATCGTTTTCATCCTTTTCCCCCCTTTTTCAGAATAATGCATAATCCGGATCAATGTGTTTCACGATGCCGTTTACAACACTGATGATCACGAAGCACATAACCGACTGGTAAAGAGTTGCCGCTGCCGTCATACCCATATCCGTTCCAAGAAGCAGCGAACGGAATACATAAGTATCAATGACATCTGTCGCATCGTAGAGCTGTCCGTTCATTCCTACGATCTGATAAAACATCTGGAAATCACCGCGAAGCACACGGCCCAGGTTCAAAAGCAGAATGATGATCAGCGTCGGTTTGATAGCGGATCTTCTGCCAGATATTCGCTCCATCGATATCCGCGGCTTCAAAACATTCACGGTCCAGGCCGGTGATGGATGCGATATAGATAACGGAGTTGTATCCGCACCATTTCCAGGTGTTGAAAAAGATGATAACAAAGATCCAGGCATTCGGCATTGCGTACATATTGATTTTTTCAAAGCCAAGCGCCGTCAGGATGTTATTCAGCGTACCGTTTTCATAGTTGAAAATATTCTGGACAAAGGCTCCTACGATAATCCAGGAAATGAAATACGGCAGGAAAATGATGGACTGGGTGGTCTTCTTAAAATATCTGCCTCTCATCTCGCTTAAGACAATGGCGATAATCAGCGCCAGTCCCTGGGAAATGATCAGGTTGACCACATTGTAAAGGATTGTGTTTTTCGTCAGGTTCCAGCCTTTTCCTGAACTGAAGAGGAAGCGGAAGTTCTCAAGTCCGCTCCAGGGACTTCCCCAGATTCCGTCAGAATACTGAAAATTCTTGAAGGCCAGCACCAGTCCGTTCAGCGGAATGTAGCTGAATATCAGCACCACCACAATCGCCGGAAGTACCATCAGAAACAGTATCCGGTTTTTCCTCAGTTCCCTTAAAAAGCCATTGGTTTTCGCAGCATTTTGCATCGATAAGATCCCCCTCTCTCATAACGCCTTCTCTTTCGTTTCTGCTCTCTACAGAACTACTGGCTATAGTAAGAGTCTACTATAGCCAGTCATTTTCCAACAGCAAGAATCCTATGATTTTAAGGATAATCTTACGATGATGCTAATTTTCTTCCGGTATCCGGATTTTTACTTTCGTTCCCTTTCCCTCTTCACTTTCATAGTGAAGGCCCGAGTCCCTTCCGTAGCGGATCTGAAGCCTCTCATGGACGTTGAACACCGCGTAATGGGAGCTGGAATCCGACTCGTTTTTCTGAAGAAGCTTCTTGCAGGTTTCCTCATCCACCCCCCTTCCATTATCGCTGACACAGATATCCATATACGAGCCGTCTTTTCTCGCTGTGACAAGAATCGTCAGTTCAAAGCTGTCGTCATCTGCCGGAATCCCGTGAAGAATGGAATTTTCCACAACAGGCTGAAGAGTCAGCTTCGGGATCTGGTATTCTGAAAGCTCATCCGGGATATCTGTGATCAGCTCAATGCTGTCATGGTAGCGCATATTCTGAAGCTGTACGTAGATTGTTATATGCTCCAGCTCCCTTGCGATGGTAGAGATTCCTTTTTTGCGGCTCAGGGTCAGCTTATAAAAACGGGAAAGACTCTGCACAGCGTGACTGATCTCATCTGTCTGTCCCTGCAGTGCCATCCAGTTGATCATATCCATGGTGTTATAAAGAAAATGTGGATTGATCTGTGCCTGGAGGGAATTGAATTCTGCGATCCGGAGATCTTCGGCAGCCTTAGCCTGCTTCTCCATCAGTTCTTCCATTTTTCGAGTCATATAGTTGTAGGTATCGATAAGATTACCAATCTCATCATGTGCCTGTGGACTTTCCATAGGAGTAGGCGGGCCGTGGCGGACGGTCTGCATCTGCCGGATCACAGAAGAAAGTCTTCCGGTAATGGAATGAGCCAGTACATTGGCAAAAATAAGTGCCAGAACCAGAAAAACTGCATAGATCAGTACGATCTGGATCATCAGCCGGTTGCTCTCATGTATCAGCGGCGGGGAAGGCAGGACCGTCACCATAAACCAGTCTGTATTGGAAATGCTGTAAAAACCGGCATAAACCTTTGTGTCCAGAATGTTCCGTTCAATGAAGTTGTTGGAAGACATAAAGGAAGCCTTGATGGTGTCGTAATCCAGTTGGTAGATTCCGGATAATGACGGATCTGAGGTAGCAACAATGGCATCACGTTCGTTTACAATATATGAAACACTTCCTTCCAGAGATAGATTGTCGGAAAGAATGGAGGTAAGCTTGTCATCGGAATAATACACTGCAAGATAAGCCTTATAGGCAGTGGAGTGATAATAAAGGCTTAAGGGGCAGATATATGCCATATCACCATAATTCTTTTTTTCCCTGGAGCCAAGATAGAAGGAAGGACAGAACATTTCCTGGGCGTTCCGGTTTCCCTGAAAGATACCGTACCAGTAGGTGCCTTTCGCCTGACTTAAGGGAGCAAGGATATTCGCTGTGTTGGGATAAGTATCCAGTTCTTTCAGATCATCAGGAAAATCCACATAGATCCGTACATCGGTAACAATGGAATCTGTGGTCAGACGCTGAACGGCATTTTTAAAATCAATGGCATGGTTGGAGGTGGCAAGCTTTTCTGCTGAATCGCTGACCGGCATATAAAAAAGCTCCTGAAAAAAATTCTGTCCTGTAATATTCCGGGTGGTAGCAAGAATCGTATCCATAGTCCGTTCGATCAGAGGTGCAGTTTTTGCGGAGGCGTCCTGTTCCTGCCGGATGGTATTGGAAACCACCATGTTATAAAGTCTTCCATAAAAAAGAAAGACAGTAAGAAATGCAGGAACTATCACAATGCTGATCAGGGCAATGGTGAATTTGGTCTGCAGGCTTAGATTCAGGTAGCCGTTTTTGAAACGGCGCCAGAGGGCCCTCATGACATTTTCTCCCGGTATTCAGAAGGGGAAAAGCCGGAGTATTTTTTGAAGCTTTTTCCGAAGTAATTGCCATCCGTATAGCCCACCTTGGAAGAAATCTCGGAAATTTTGTATCTGGGATCGGAAAGCAGCTGTTTGGCCTTTTCCATCCGGTACTCTGTCAGATACTGATTGAGAGTCTGTCCGGTCTCGTTTTTGAAAAAGGTGCATACATAAGAGGTGGAAAGGTATACATGTCCGCTGATATCTTTTACGGAAAGAGTATCGTTCATGTAGTTCCGGCTGATGTAATCCTTGATCATAAAGATAGTGGAATTTTCCGGCTGGGAATTTTTGGCATCTTCAAAATACTGGGCGGCTTTTTCTTTCAGAGCTTTGTGAAGCTCTTCGTAGGTAAAAGCGTTGTTCAGAGTATCCATGATCAGATCCTGTTTTTCATGAAGCTCCGATCCTATCTGATTTTTTTTACGGGAAGCTGAAAGTGCATTAAACAGCTGGTAATAAAGATCACGGATCTGATTAGGAATAAATGTGTGATTGCAGCTGTAATACCGGAAAAGCTCTTCAAGAAACTGAAAACAGTGTTCTTCCTCGCCGGCCAGGAGATAGTTGGAAAAGGTATTTTCCGGTGACTGTAGGGAGTCCGGAACCGGCCCTTTTGAAGGTAGCTGGGTTATGATATTTTCTGTGAGAAATGTTTTTTCCGGAAAGAAAAAGCAGTTCTGCAGAAGAATCACGGCGGAAGCATAGGATTGATAAACCCTGGAAATATCTGTTACGGTATTTCCGGCTGCGATCAGATACTTTCCGCAGCTGTCATACTGTCTGGAAATATAGCTTCCTACTGCGGAAAGTGTTGCCGGTGAAAGAGCATTTGTTCCATATATATGGTGAACCAGATATTGAACTCTTTTTTCCACAAAAAGACATTTCAGATGATAATGTTCCAGAAAACGTGAAATGTCAGTCAGGAGATCCTCCAGGAAAATGCCGTAGGCTTCCACAGATTCATTAAGCTTCACAATTACAGAAGTAAAATTCATACCGGGTTCAAGAAGCTCCGGCTGTTCCAGCTCCAGACAGAGATCTGCGATCCTGGTGCTGCCGGAAGGGGGAAGCGTCAGCTGCTGTGCCAGCCGGGTAGCAATTTCCTGGGAATGGATCGCTTCGCCACGATGGGAGCGGAGCTTTTGCTTGTAAAGAGTCTCTGCTTCAAGAACTGCTGCCCGTACTTCTTCGGGATGCAGAGGTTTTTCGATGTAATTGACGGCTTTTAATTTGATGGCAGCTTTCAGATACTCTTTGTCAGAATATCCGCTCATAAAGATAGGGATACTGTCCGGCAGGAATTTCTCCAGTCGTTCCAGCATGGCAATGCCTGTCATCCGCGGCATCCGCACATCGCAGAGAATGATCTCAGGTTTATACAGTCTGGCCATTTCCAGTCCATTCACACCATCGTCTGCCTGAAGGATCTCGGTAATTCCCAGAGAATCCCAGTCAATAGATGAGATCAATCCGGTACGCGTAAGTTCTTCGTCATCAACGATCAGTAATTTCATATACAATTCTCCAATCGAGCATAGCTTCATAGCTTTGTAAATCGGACGTTTAAAGTTCTGTTTATATTCACAGAAAACTGTAACGTCAACGTTACTATTATAGCATAAAGTATATAGAAATACGAGAATGTGGCAATGGTTTATGGGTAATATTTTACAGGGAAAAGAAGAATATTTTACCCTTATCCAAAAATATTCCCATTATCAACCTGTGGGCCGGATGATAGAATATAATCAGATTAAAGGAAAGGGAGGAGAAAGAGCCGTGTCAGAATATGTTCTTGAATTAAAAGGTATTACGAAGATATTCCCCGGTGTCAAAGCTCTGAATAATGTACAGTTCCAGCTCAAGCCTGGCGAGGTTCACGCGCTGATGGGTGAGAATGGTGCTGGTAAATCTACGTTTATCAAGGTTATTACCGGAGTACATAAAGCAGAAGAGGGTGAGATGTTCCTGAATGGACAGAAGGTTGACTTCAAAGGTCCGAAGGATGCCCAGGAGGCAGGTATTGCAGCCGTATATCAGCATCCGACATCATATCCGCACCTCACAGTTGCAGAAAATATTTTTATGGGTCATGAGATCATCAAACATCATATGATCCAGTGGAAAGAGATGAACCAGGAGGCGAACAAGTACTTAGGTGAGCTGGATGCAGATTTCGATGCAACAGCAGAGATGGGTACACTTTCCGTTGCACAGCAGCAGATGGTTGAGATCGCCAAGGCACTTTCCACAAATGCAAAGATCATCATTCTGGATGAGCCGACAGCAGCACTTACCAGAAACGAGTCTGAGAAGCTTTACACACTGGTTGACAAGCTGAAAGAGAATGGTGTTTCCATTATCTTTATTTCTCACCGTTTTGAGGATATGTACCGTCTGGCTTCCAGAGTTACCGTATTCCGTGATTCACAGTATATCGGAACCTACGATGTAAACGGAATCACAAACGCAGATCTGATCAAAGCAATGGTTGGACGTGAGATCAATGATCTGTTCCCGAAGCCGGAGGTTGAGCTGGGAGATGAGATGCTTCGTATCGAACATCTTTCCAGAACAGGATTTTTCAAGGATGTTTCCTTCAATGTACGTGCAGGCGAGATCGTAGGTCTTACCGGTCTGGTTGGTGCAGGACGTACAGAGGTTATGGAAGCTGTCAGCGGAATCACCCGTCCGGACGAAGGAAAGGTTTTCCTTGAGGGAAAAGAGGTTTATATCAAGACTCCTTCCGAAGCAATGGAAAAAGGTATCATCCTTCTTCCTGAGGACAGACAGAAGCAGGGCCTGGTTATGAGCTGGGGACTTGGAAGAAACGTAACACTTCCGATCATCAGTAAATATGCAAAATCCGGATTCAATGATGAGAAGGCAGAAAGAGAGCTTTCAAAGAAGCTTCTTGAGGAAGTAGATACCAAGGCTGTTGATATCTTCCAGCCGGCAAGCTCACTGTCCGGTGGTAACCAGCAGAAGGTTGTTGTTGCCAAGGCGCTTGCTCAGGAAATGAAGGTCGTTATCATGGATGAGCCGACAAAGGGTGTTGATGTTGGTGCGAAAGCCGAGATTTATGCGATCATGGGAGATCTTGCGAAGAAGGGCTATGCTATCATCCTTATCTCTTCCGAGATGCCTGAGATCCTTGGAATGTCTGACCGTATTATCGTTATGTGCAACGGCCGTAAGACAGGTGAACTGAATAGAGGAGAGGCTACACAGGAAGGAATCCTTGAGCTGTCCATGGAAAAGAGCACCGGAAAGGGGACTAAATAATGGAAAAGAAATCTGTCATCAAGAAGATTACAGGCTCCCGAGAGGCTCTGCTGGCAATTATCGTGATCGTGCTGTTTGCAGTTGTCACAGTGATCAGTCCGTCATTCCTTACGCCGAAGTCCCTCATGGAGATGCTGAAAAATAATGCAGTAACAATGGTAATGTCACTTGGTATGTTATGTGTCATGCTGGTAGGCGGAATCGATATTTCCATTATGTCAACCTTGGCACTTTCCGGTATGTCAATCGGTATGCTCCTGAAATACGGACATATCACAAGTACATTACTTGCTTTCATCATTGCAATGGCAATCGGTATTGCCTGCGGACTTGTTGTAGGTCTTGTGATCTCAAGAGCAAACGTTCCGCCTATCATTGCAACCATGGGCTTTATGTACATCTACAGAGCAATGGGTTATCTTGTTTCCCACGGTGGTGAATGGGCAAGTGCCGCAGCTCTTGGTGAGTTTAAAAATTTTGCAACAACCAGCTTCCTTGGAATCAACAAGGTTATCTGGGTGATTATCGTATGCTATGTGGTATTCTTCTTCTTTATGAAATGGACAAGAACAGGACGAAGAATCTATGCAGTAGGAAGTAATGCAAGTGCAGCTCAGGTTTCCGGTATCAATGCAAAGAATATCAACCTTCTTGTATATGTGATCATGGGATTCCTCGCAGGTCTTGGCGGAGCACTTCAGGTATCTGTTTATGCTTCTGCAATGCCTGATATGCAGTACGGCGGTGAGATGGATGTTATCGCAGCCTGTGTTATCGGTGGTGTAAGCATGAGCGGTGGACGTGGAACAGTAGTAGGTGCATTCCTCGGTTCCATTATCCTTGCAACGATCGCAAAAGCTCTTCCGCTTGTAGGTATCAGTTCACTGTGGCAGAATATGATCAAGGGTGTTATCATCCTGGTAGTAGTTGTGATCAATGTTATCCTGCAGAGAATCGCAGACAAAAACGCATTAAAGGGAAGGGAGATGTAAATCATGGCTGGAAAATCTGGAAGAAGTATTAACAATGTGCCGGAAAATCCGATGAAACACATCATATTCAGTTGGGAAGGCATCCTGGTCGTTCTCTTTATCCTGGTAAATATTTTCTGCGCATCATTTTCTGAGTTTTATAATCTGAAGAGTGTCCTTCGTCAGATGCCGGTTTACCTTGCAGAGGTATTCATGATGTTCCCGATGGCGTACATCCTGGTATTAGGCGAAATTGATATTTCGGTAGGTGCGATCGTGTGTCTCTCCGCTACATTAAGCTGTATGGTCTGCAACACAAATGCTCCGTTCATTGTAGTAGTACTTACAGCACTGGTTGTTGGTGCCCTCTGTGGTGCGGTTAACGGATTTATCCTTACCCGCTTCAAGGAGCTGCCTCCAATGATCGTAACACTGGCAACACAGATCATCTTCCGTGGTATTGCTGAGGTAACACTTGGAGCCGGCGGAAGTATCGCGATCACAAACACAGACGGTTTCCGTGCTATCGGTGGAAAAGTAGGAAATGTTCCATACATTCTTTTCCTGGTACTGATCCTTGGTGTGATCTTCGCGATTTTCCTTGGAAAGAGTACATTCGGACGTCGTACCTATGCGATCGGAACAAACCGTGTGGCAGCTTATTACGCAGGTGTTCATGTAGAGAAGATCCGTTTCATCATCTACACAATTATGGGACTTATGTCCGGACTTTGTGCACTGTTCCTGGTATCATCTTCTTACGGTGCAAACACAACAACCGGTAACGGATTTGAGATGGATGCCATCGCAATGGCAGTATTCGGAGGTATCTCCTCTACAGGTGGTAAAGGTAATCTGGCCGGCGGTATCATTTCCGCATTCATCATCGTATGTTTACGAGTTGGTCTTGGACAGAAGAACGTAAATGCACAGGTAATCCTTCTCATCATCGGTGTACTTCTGGTAGCAGCAGTAGCTCTCCCGAATATCATCGGCGATGTGAAAAAAGCAGTAGCAATGAAGAAAAACTAAATATTACTTTTGAAACCCAATACGATTGTTAGCTGCCTCCAGTGGTGTAGCGGAGGCAGCAGCATATAAAAAAATTATATTTTTATAGGGAGGAACAACAATGAAAAAAAAGGTAATTAGCGCAATCCTTTGTGGAGCAATGGTTCTTGGTACAGTTTGCCCGGTTCTTGCAGCAGACGACAAATCCGAAGATACTAAGACAGAAGCAGCTGGAAATTCCGCAGAAGGCAAAAAGATCGCTCTGGTTGGTAAAGCAGCCGGCAACGCATTCTTCGAGATCGCAGCTAAATCTTTCCAGGAGACAGTAGAGGCTGAAGGCGGCGAAGTTCAGGTCGTTTATCCTGAGACAGCTACAGCTGATGCACAGATCAAGGTTCTTGACAACCTGATTTCCCAGGACTTTGATGCAATCTGTATTTCCGCTAATGATGTTAACGCTCTTCAGGCTAAGCTTGAGGAAGCTATGGATGAGGGAATCAAAGTATCTTCCTTCGACTCCGCTCTGAACAAAGACAGCCGTGAGATTTTCGTAAACCAGGCTGGTACAAAAGAAGTTGCTCAGGCACTTATGGATGCAGTTCTTGATATTTCCGGTGGTGAGGGACAGTTTGCTATCCTTTCCGCTACATCTCAGTCCGCTAACCAGAATGCATGGATCGATGCAATGAAGACCATCATGGAAGGCGATGACAAATACAGCAAGCTTGAGCTTGTAGATGTTGTATACGGTGATGATGAGCCGCAGAAATCCACAGACCAGACAGCAGCTCTTCTTCAGAACTACAAAGATCTGAAAGTTATCTGCGCACCTACAACAGTTGGTATCGCAGCAGCAGCTAAATATCTTCAGGATAACGGATCTTCCTGCAAGCTGACAGGACTTGGACTTCCATCTGAGATGCAGGAGTACACAGGTGATGATGATTCTCATTCCTGCCCATACTTCTATCTGTGGGATATGCAGGGCCTTGGAAAACTCAGTGCTTACACAACAATCTCTCTGATCAACGGTGACATCACAGGTGCTAAAGATGACAAGTTCACAGCTGGTGACCTTGGGGACTACACAGTAACAGATGCTGATGACGGCGGTACAGAAGTTGTTCTTGGCGCACCTCTGAAATTCGATACAAGCAACATCGAGGAGATGGCTAAACTGTACTAATCAATCCTCAGATTGACTGTATAATCATATGATAAATCCTTTCAGAACAGGCGGAGTCTTCGGACTCCGCCTTGTTTCGTATATTTGGATTTCGTGTATAGAAGGTTTCCGAAAAAATCTCAGCCTTCTGATTCTGGTTGTACTCTTATGGCTGCAGTGTTAAAATGAGGACAGCAGAACAGAAAACCATGAACAGATGAAGGAGCAAAATACATGCAGCAGGCATTACTGGATCAGCTGAGAAAAATTACAGATGAAGAGAGGAGAATCCTGGACGGAGAGGCAGAGGTGGACAAAGATCTCTATACATCCGGCCGGGATTTTACTGTGGACAGTCGCAAGATGCTCAAGGAAGGCAGACTGATTGCAGTGCGTACTCACACCCGGTTCGTATATTTTCCGGCGCACAGGCATAATTTTGTGGAGGTGCTGTATGTGTGCGAGGGCTCCCTCACTAATATCATCGATGGAAAAAGGGTCGTAGTGAATAAAGGTGAGCTGCTTTTTCTCAATCAGTTTACGAAGCATGAGATCCTGAAAGCGGGTCAGAATGATATTGCAATCAATTTTATGGTGCTTCCGGAGTTTTTTGACGTAGCCTATTCCATGACAGGCAATGACAATATGCTGGCAGATTTTCTGGTGAATGTTCTCCGCCAGGATGAGGAGAGAGGAGAGTATCTGCACTTTAAAGTTGCAGAGGTGCTGCAGATTCAGAATCTTCTGGAAAACATCATCTATTCCCTTGTAAATGGTGAGGAGAACCGGGAACGGATCAATCAGACCACAATGGGCCTGATCTTTATGTATCTGGTGGAATCTGTGCAGTATGTAGAGATGAGACTTCCCAATCAGTATGAAAATATGATCTCCATGACAACGCTGGATTACATTGAGCAGAAATACCGGACAGCTACCTTGACTGAGCTGTGTAGCCGTCTTCACCTGCCTATGCATGTTTTAAGCAAAATGATCAAGAAAACGACAGGATTTAATTTCAAGGAGCTGCTTCAGAGAAAGAGACTGAATAAAGCTGTAGAGCTGATGTGTGAAACAGATCTGCCTGTCAGCGATATCATTGCAGCCGTAGGCTATGAAAATAACAGTTATTTTCATCGGGTATTTAAGGAACATTATCACATGACACCGCGGGCATTTAGGGTAAAAAACAGTGAGAAAGAACAGGTGAGGCTGTAACAGCCTCACCTGTTTTAAATATCATGGAACTGTCCGATTTTGTTTTTGATCCGCTGCATTTCGTTATCCATATCGATCACAGCGCGGGCGCAGTTCAGCAGCTCATTGCTGACCTCTTCATAACCGTCCATTTCTTCAATATTCTGTTTGTAACGCAGCTGATGTTCCAGAGTAGCCCAGAAATCCATTCCATTGGTACGGATCTGAATCTCCGCACGCATGGGAGTTTTTCCCTTGGAGAAGAACACAGGAATCTCTACGATCATGTGATAGCTGCGGTAGCCGTTTGGTTTTGGATTTTTGATATAGTCCTTTACCTGAATGACTGTAATGTCATCCTGTTTGGTGATCAGGTCTGCAATGGTGTAGATATCATCGATAAAGGCACAGACAACACGGATGCCGGCCACATCATTCAGCTGATTCTGAATATTCTCCGCAGTAAACTCATAGCCGAGTTTTTTGAGCTTTTTGTAAATACTTTCCGGTTTTTTGATCCTTGTCTTGATGAAGGAGATAGGGTTACGTTTATATTCCAGTGAGAATTCGTCGTTGAGGACTTCCAGCTTGGTGCGTACCTCACGGACAGTACAGCGGTACATCATCATCAAATCATTGAATCTTGCGGAATTTTTGATAAAAACCTGTGGATCAGGTGTGTCCAGCCAGGTGTTTTTGTTATTTTCAGCCATGGTATTTTTACGATAGGCTCCTTTCTTTTGTGATTTTTATGACAAATTTACTAACATAATTATAGGACAAAATAACATTTTTTTCAACTTTTGTATTGACATATCAGAAAAGCTATGCTATTTTATATAAAAAATTTAATCGAGTAAACCATTAAACCGTTGAAGCGGAGATAAAGATATTCATGCGCGCACAGAGAGTCCGGGAGGGTGAGAGCCGGATCGAGAGGCAGTTTATCAAATGGACCGCTGAGGGCACAGGGAAAGGTGTTGTAGATACCGAGTATTCTGTGACGTGAAGGCATACGTCAGTTGCCGGGAATATGAAGGTATTCCGCCAAGTGCACGGATCGAACCGTGAATCAGGGTGGCACCGCGGGTGATTTTGAATTTGACGCTCGTCCCTGGCAGAACTGGATTCTGCCGGAGACGGGCGATTTTTGTATGTAAATTTTCCGTTATGTTCTGTTTCCTTCCGGCAGGTGAGATGATAAGAACTCAGGAGGGCCTGTATATGTATCCAACATTAGAACAACTTAAAACTATTGCACAGTCAGGCGAATACCGGCGCATCCCCGTATGCAGAGAACTGTATTCCGACCGCTACACACCGGTAGAAGTGATGAGGACCTTACGCACAGCCAGCAGACATTGTTATCTTCTGGAAAGTGCCAGCCAGACAGAGGTATGGGGACGGTATTCCTTCCTGGGATATGAACCGTCCATGGAAATTACCTGTACAGATGGAAAGCTTCAGATCCGAAAGATCCACGAGAACGGAACTGAAGAGAAAACCGTACAGCAGGTGAAGCATCCGGGAGATGCCATCCGAAAGATCCTGAAAGAATATAAAAGCCCGGTGCTGGAGGATATGCCTACTTTCACCGGTGGTCTGGTAGGATATTTTTCATACGACTACATCAAGTACAGCGAGCCGAAGCTGAATCTTACAGATGAGACAGAACAGGATTTCCGTGATATGGACCTGATGCTTTTTGACCAGGTAATTGCATTTGACCATTACAGACAAAAGGTGCTTCTCATTACAGGAGTGATGACAGATGATCTGGAAAACTCCTACCAGAAGGCGGAAGCGAAATTAAAAGAGATGGCAGATCTGATCCGCAATGGAAAGCAGGATGAATTTCCGTCACTGAAGCTGAAATCTTCCATTGAACCCCAGTTTCCGAAAGCAAAATACTGTGAGATGGTTGAGAAAGCGAAACATTACATCCACGAAGGAGATATTTTCCAGGTGGTGCTCTCCAATCCGATGAGAGCGAAAGCGGAGGGAAGTCTTTTTGATACATACCGTGTTCTCAGGGCTACCAATCCTTCACCGTATATGTTTTATTTTTCCAGTGATGATATTGAGATTGCAGGAGCTTCCCCGGAAACACTTGCCAGGCTTGCAGGAACAGAATTAAGTACCTTCCCGCTGGCAGGAACAAGACCAAGAGGCAAGACAAAAGAAGAAGACCTGGCACTAGAAAAAGGACTCCTGGCTGATGAGAAGGAACGTGCGGAGCACAACATGCTGGTGGATCTTGGTCGAAATGATATCGGAAAGATCAGTAAGATCGGTACCGTGAACG
>OHAC01002691.1_pt1 | contig 13716 bp, 16 predicted proteins | sample 1577051 | NCBI WGS metagenome assembly OHAC01 (sample SAMEA3541499, study PRJEB24748) | human gut metagenome | biome: human gut; feature: human-associated habitat; material: faeces | place: China | collected 2012 | reverse complement strand
CTGTATTTGCCTTATCAAGAAGTGCCATACACTTCAGGTTGATTTCTCCTACTTTCAGTACTGTAGGGAGCAAAGTCTCCGCACTTTCTTCATATCCAATCTTAAATAATGCCTCGCAGAAGAAACGATTGATTTCAGCATCTTCATAATTCAGAACACTTGCGTGATAGGCATAGGCTGCCATTCCGCGAATCCCGAAAAGAATAAGAGACTTCAAAGAACGGATATCTTCGTCGGCATTCCACAGCTGCTGCATATCGTATTCGTCTGTTTTACCGCACGGTGACAGACATTTGCTGCAGTCAGGAACCAGTCGTTCTCTTTCTGCTCTGACTTTTTGTATCATATTTTTGATTGACGCATCATCAAAACTTACATTTGTAACTGTAGTAAACAGCCCTTCGATCATGACCTGCCAGGTACTTTTGGAAATAGTTTCTGCGCCATCGACAGCTCTTGCAAGACTGATCAACGCACCTGTCAGTTCATCCTGTAATTTAGCTGTATCTGCCTTTTTTCCACAGACACCGGCATTTCCTGTACAGCCGGTACATCCGACTGTTTGTTCACACTGAAAGCAAAACATTTTCTTATCCATTATTGTATTCTCCTTTTTTATTCTATGGTTTTCCCATCAATACTTATCGTTATAACCTGCCATGGGATAAATTTTTCACTATTTTGAAGTGCTTTTTTGGCTGCCATCTCCAGACCACCACAGCATGGAACTTCCATTCTTACAATTGTCACACTTTGAATGTTGTTGTTTTGAATAATCTCGGTCAGTTTCTCACTATAATCCACCTGATCTAATTTTGGACAACCAATTAAAGTTACCTTATTTCGAATAAAATCCTGATGAAAGCTTGCATATGCGTAAGCAGTACAATCAGCTGCGATTAAAAGCTTTGCACCATTAAAATATGGTGCACTGACTGGAGCCAGTTTAATCTGTACCGGCCAGTTCTGAAGTGTTTTTTTCTGTGCTTCTTTCACGGCTTCTTCATCATATTCAGGGGCTTCTCTTTCTTCAAAAGAAATGGCACCTGTGGGACATTCCGGGAGACAATCGCCTAGTCCGTCACAGAAATGTTCTCTTACCAGTTCGGCTTTTCCGTTAATGATATCAATAGCACCTTCGTGGCAGGCATCTGCGCAGGCACCGCAGCCGTTACATTTTTCTTTATCAATCCGAATAATCTTTCTTATCATTTTTACCTCCGTCAATAGTATTTACCTTTTGTTTCTGTTGGAATTATAGTATGATAACTACAACTTGTATGTTTGATTTCCAACAGGAGGAATGATTTTGAAAAAATATTTACCCATTCTAAGAAAAAGTCCATTTTTTAAAGGTCTTACGGATAACGAGATATTATCTGTACTCCACTGTGTAGAAGCAACAACAATTTCAAAAGAACGAGATTCTTATATTTTCAGAGCAGGAGATTCTACTGAAGTAATGGGACTTGTGGTGTCAGGCTGTGTCCTTGTTATTCAGGAAGATATCTGGGGACATCGGAATATTCTGTCGAAATGTCATGCCGGAGATTTTTTTGGAGAACCATATGCGGCAAGCCCAGGGGCTGTTCTGAATATCAGTGTGGTAGCAGATGAAGATTGTGAAATTGTTTTTCTAAATGTCCAGAGGTTGCTGGTTACTTGTTCAACTGCATGCGAGCATCATCAGAAGTTGATTCGTAACCTGGTCAGTGTCCTTGCAAATAAGATACTGATTCTGAACGATAAGATTACACATGTTGGCAAGCGAACGACAAGGGATAAACTATTGTCATATCTGTCAGCAGAATCCATCAGACATTCATCGTTATCTTTTGACATTCCTTTTGACCGGCAGCAGCTGGCGGATTATCTCTGCATAGACCGTGCGGCAATGTCTACGGAGATATCAAAGTTACAAAAAGAAGGCTTTATAAAAACAAATCGAAATCATTTTGAATTGACTGTTTCTAAGAATGTGGATTCAAGAATGAAGGGAAGAGCAATATATTAACATCATAAATCAATTTGACAATATGATGTTTTGTGGTATAATTTTCATGCTGTGAAAACAGCCGACAGTTCATTTGTACCTTCCTGTCGAAAAATAAAACCGGGGCTAATCATGAGGATTTCAGGCTCTGCGTGCGAAGATACACGCAGAGCTTTTTGTATATTAGATATGGATTTTCTGATATATAAAAACTGCTCCATTTAGGATGCATAGCTCTTAACAGGTACATACATTTCACATATAGGAGAGTTGAAATATGTATTATTTACAAACAAAAGCCAGTTTTGATGCAGCACATTTTCTATGGAAATACGAAGGAAAATGTAGAAACATCCACGGACATCGTTGGAATGTTGTTGCAAAAATCAAGAGTCAGGAGTTGGAACGAGAAGGACAGACACGAGGAATGGTAGTGGATTTTGGTAATCTGAAAAACGACCTGAAAGTATTTTGTGATTACTTTGACCATAGTCTGATTTACGAGACAGGATCTCTGAAAGCAGAAACGGTAGCTGCACTTCAGAAGGAAGAGTTTCATTTGGAAGAAGTCTCTTTTCGTCCGACAGCAGAAAATTTCGCATATTATTTCTACAAAAAATTGACGGATTCAGGGTATGGAGTTCATTGTGTGGAAGTATATGAGACGCCTAATAATTGTGCAGTTTATGAGGAAGAGTAGATGAAGGTAGCAGAGAAATTTACCAGTATTAATGGGGAAGGCACGCGCGCAGGAGAACTTGCAGTATTTGTTCGTTTTAAAGGGTGTAACCTGCGATGCAGTTATTGTGATACTCTGTGGGCTAATGAACCTGAGTGCCCAGATAACGAGGAAACCCCAGAAGAAATATTAAATTATGTTCTTGGAACTGGAATTCATAATGTGACACTGACAGGAGGAGAACCGCTGCTGCAAAAAGACATCAGGAATTTAATCCATCTTCTTTTACAAGCGGGGCTGCAAGTTGAAGTTGAGACGAATGGAGCAGTCGCTTTGGCAGCATTTTGTGAAGAACGTCCGGTATTTACAATGGACTATAAGTTACCATCAAGCGGGTGCGAAGAACATATGATAACAGAGAACATGAAACTGCTTGAAAAGAATGATACTGTAAAATTTGTATCTGGCAGTCAGGAAGATTTATTGAAAGCATTGGAATTGATTCGGACTTACGATCTGACAAATAGATGTCATGTTTATCTTAGCCCTGTTTTTGGAGCAATAGAACCGATGCAAATAGTAGAATTTATGTTGAAACATCGGTTGAATGGTGTACGGTTGCAGATACAGATGCATAAAGTAATCTGGGATCCCGATGAACGGGGAGTATAAATAGTGAGAGGTGATAGAGATGAAAGCATTAGTTCTTTTTAGTGGAGGAATTGATTCAACAACGGCATTGGGACTGGCAATCAAAAAGTATGGGAAAGACCAGGTCATTGCTCTTTCGGTTTCCTATGGACAAAAGCATGATAAAGAGATTAAAGCTGCAATAGCAGTTGCAAAATATTATGGAGTGGAGCATTTGTTCCTGGATTTAAGTAAGATATTTCAATATAGTAACTGTTCACTGCTTCAACAGTCTACAGAAGACATTCCGGAGGAGAGTTACGCAGAACAGATTTCAAAAACAAATGGCGATAAACCAGTAAGCACATATGTACCGTTCCGAAACGGATTATTTCTTTCTTCGGCGGCAAGTATTGCACTGAGCAAAGACTGCGAAGTAATTTATTATGGAGCTCATGCAGATGATTCTGCAGGTTTTGCATATCCGGATTGCTCACCGGTATTCAATCAGGCTATGAATGAAGCAATATGGGAAGGTTCCGGACATCAGCTAAAAATAGAAGCACCTTTTGTTAATGTATCCAAAGCCGAAGTGGTAAGGATTGGATTAGAACTGGGAGTTCCTTACGAGTTGACCTGGTCCTGTTACGAAGGTGGAGAGAAGCCTTGCGGAAAATGTGGAACATGCATTGATCGTGCAGCGGCATTTCAGGCAAATCAAATGGAAGATCCGGCGTTGAGATAGAGGAGGAAGAGATGAGAGAAAAAGAAAATTTAACACTATTGGGAAATCAGCAAACAGAGTACAGTATGGATTATAATCCATCCGTATTAGAGGCATTTCAGAATAAACATCCTGAAAATGATTATTTTGTCAAGTTTAACTGCCCTGAATTTACAAGCCTGTGTCCGATTACCGGACAGCCGGACTTTGCAACAATTACGATTTCTTATGTTCCGGATGAACGTCTTGTGGAGAGTAAATCCTTAAAATTATATTTGTTCTCATTTAGAAATCATGGAGATTTTCACGAAGATGTAATCAATATAATTATGAAAGATCTGGTCAAGCTTCTTGAACCGAAATATATAGAAGTCTGGGGGAAATTTCTCCCTAGAGGAGGATTGTCCATTGATCCGTATTGTAATTACGGAAAGCCAGGTACAGAATGGGAGCAGGTTGCCTGGAACCGCATGAGTAATCATGATATGTTTCCGGAAAGGGTTGATAATCGGTGAGAGTTGTTATAAGAAAGGAACATAGGTTTTGCAACAGAAGTAATCTGATCATAAAGCCGATGCAGGATTTTTGAATCCTGTATCGGCTTCGGAGATTCCATAGAGATTTAAAGAAATTTATTTGTTATAATTCATCAGCGTTTTGATGTCTTCTTCCGGCGTGGTGATAGGTGCTATACCGTAATTTTCTACCAGAAAATTCAAAATATTAGGAGACAAAAATGCCGGAAGAGAAGGACCAAGACGAATGTTCTTGATACCCAGGTGTAAAAGTGTTAACAGGATGCAGACGGCCTTCTGTTCGTACCAGGAGAGAACGAAGGAAAGAGGAAGTTCATTTACGGAGCATCCAAATGCATCTGCAAGTGCTACAGCAACCTGAATCGCACCATAAGCATCATTACACTGCCCCATATCCATTAGTCGTGGCAGACCACCGATTTCTCCAAGATCGAGATCGTTGAAACGGAATTTTCCGCATGCCAGAGTAAGGACAATACTGTCAGAAGGTGTCTGTTTTACAAATTCTGTGTAATAGTTTCGTCCAGGTTTAGCACCATCACAGCCGGCAACCAGAAAGAAATGACGGATTGCACCTGATTTTACTGCTTCAATTACAGTGTTTGCATGGGACAGGATGGCTGCATGACCAAAACCGGTTGTCACTTTTGTACCGCCATTGATGCCGGTGAGTACCTGATCTTCCTTGTAACCACCAAGTTCCAGCGCTTTTTCAATAACCGGCGTAAAATCTTTCTTCTCATCAATATGAACAGCACCGGGGAAGGCAACCATTTCTGTTGTAAATACTCTGTCAGCATAACTGCTTTTTGGCGGCATCAGACAGTTGGTGGTGTAAAGGATCGGAGCCGGAAGATGATCAAACTCTTTCTGCTGATTCTGCCATGCAGTTCCGAAATTTCCTTTTAAGTGAGAGAATTTCTTTAAGAGTGGATAGGCATGGGCAGGGAGCATTTCACCGTGGGTATAGATGTTGATTCCTTTTCCTTCTGTCTGTTCAAGTAAAAGCTGCAGATCCTTCAGATCATGACCGGTTACTACAATAAATGGTCCTTTTTCTACGGTAAGTGTAACTGCAGTCGGTTCCGGTGTTCCATAGGTTTTGGTATTTGCCTTGTCAAGAAGTGCCATACATTTCAGATTGATTTCCCCTACTTTCAGTACAGTAGGAAGCAGTGTATCCATACTTTCTTCATAACCAATCTTAAATAATGCTTCGCAGAAGAAACGGTTTACTTCGGCATCTTCATAATTCAGAACATTTGCATGATAAGCATAAGCTGCCATTCCGCGAATCCCGAAAAGAATAAGGGACTTCAGGGAGCGGATATCTTCATCTGCATTCCACAGCTGCTGCATGTCATATTCGTCTGATTTACCGCAAGGTGACTGACATTTACTGCAGCCAGGAACCAGTCTTTCTTTTTCTGCTCTGACTTTTTGTATCATATTTTCGATTGCTGCATCGTCAAAACTCACATTTGTAACGGTAGTAAACAGTCCTTCAATTATGACTTGACTGGTACTTTTGGAAATAGCTGCTGCGCTATCGACAGCCCTTGCCAGACCGATCAACGCACCTGTCAGCTCATCCTGTAATTTGGCAGTGCCTGCCTTTTTTCCGCAGACACCTGCATTTCCTGTGCAGCCGGTGCATCCCACTGTCTGTTCACACTGATAACAAAACATTTTTTTATTCATTGTCGTATCCTCCTTTATTCTATAATATTTCCATCAATACCTATGGTTATAACCTGCCAGGGAATGAATTTTCCACTATTCTGAAGTGCTTTTCTGGCTGCCATCTCAAGTCCGCCACAGCATGGAACTTCCATTCTTACAATCGTCACACTTTGAATATCGTTATTTTGGATTATTGCAGTCAGTTTCTCGCTATAATCCACCTGATCCAATTTAGGACAGCCGATTAATGTTACCTTATTTCGGATAAAATCCTGATGAAAGCCTGCGTAAGCGTAAGCAGTACAATCGGCTGCGATTAAAAGCTTTGCGCCGTTAAAATATGGGACACTGACAGGTGCCAGCTTAATCTGTACCGGCCAGTTCTGAAGATTGGATACCTGACCTGTGGTTGAAGATGGTTTTTCTGATTTGGGTATTTCTGATCGCTGAATCTGCATGCTTTTAGACCCGGGACAGCCGGCATGAGCAGTTATTGCCTGATTTTTGGCAAATATTTTTTTCTGTGCTTCTTTCACAGCCACTTCATCATATTCAGGTGCTTCCCGTTCCTCAAAGGAAATGGCACCTGTGGGACACTCCGGGAGGCAATCCCCCAGTCCGTCACAGAAATGTTCTCTCACCAATTCTGCTTTTCCATTAATGATATCAATGGCACCTTCGTGGCAGGCATCTGCACAGGCGCCGCAGCCATTGCATTTTTCTTTATCGATTCGAATAATCTTTCTTATCATTTTACCTCCGTCAATAGATTTAACTTTTGTTTCTGTCAGCATTATAGTATGATAAATACAACTTGTATGTTTGATTTCCAACAAGGAGGAATGATTTTGAAAAAATATTTACCCATTCTAAAAAACAGTCCATTCTTTACAGGCCTTACTGATAACGAGATATTATCTATACTGCATTGTGTAAAAGCAACAACAGTTTCCCAAAAACGAGATTCTTATATTTTCAGAGCAGGAGATTCTACCGAGGTAATGGGACTTGTGGTGTCCGGCTGTGTTCTTGTTATTCAGGAAGACCTTTGGGGGCATCGGAATATTCTGTCGAAATGTCATACCGGTGATTTCTTTGGTGAGCCATATGCAGCAAGCCCGGGAGCTGTTCTGAATGTCAGTGTGGTGGCAGATACGGATTGTGAGATTATTCTGCTAAATGTCCAAAGGCTTCTGATTTCCTGCCCGACTGCATGCGAACACCATCAGAAGTTGATCCGCAACCTGGTCAGCGTTCTGGCAAATAAGATATTGATCCTGAACGACAAAATCACACATGTGGGAAAGCGAACGACAAGGGATAAACTATTGTCCTATCTGTCGGCAGAGTCTATCAGACATTCATCGTTATCCTTTGATATTCCCTTTGACCGGCAGCAGTTGGCAGATTATCTGTGCATTGACCGCGCGGCAATGTCTACGGAGATATCAAAGCTACAGAAAGAAGGTTTTATAAAAACAAATAGAAATCATTTTGAATTGACTGTTTGTAATAATTCGAATTCTGAAATAAAAGTGTGATATCCATCATGAAAAATTGTGTATTACAGTTATGTCAAGTGGATATTCGCAACCTCCGCAGGGGACTTACTTGATTCGGTTAAACTTTCGTGTGACAAACGTAGCTGTCTGTGATATTATAAAAGTGATATAAGCGAAAATGACTTTTGCAGAAACGAAAGTATCTTTAAATGATATTTACAAATATACTTCCTCTAATGGCTTAAAGGGAAGTTTTATGGATACGGAACGGTATGAGTACAAATGAGCAGGAAACAGTAATGTCAATGCTGTATGGACTTCAGAAGTAGGAGAACAGTTCGAACATATGTATCGGCTGTTCTTTTTTTGTTTTCAGGCATTAATGCGTCAGTGAAAAACCATGCCGGACATGAGTATTTTGAATTACAGGTGATCCGCCTGGAGACAGGCAACAGGGATGATTATAAGATCATTATGGGATTTCGCCATATTGATGATATTGTGCAGGAGGATATGAAAAAGAAGCAGCAGATGGAAGAGACTATGGCTGACCTGAAACTGAATAATGAGATTATCTCTGCAATCAGCAAAATGTACCGGATCATTTACCGGATGGATCTGATCCATGATACCTATGAGGAGATTTCCAGCCAGGAATCCATGCACCGTCTGACCGGCAGAAGTGGAAAGACTTCTGTTAAGTTTACAAAAGCCAGAGAGAGATTCATAGCCCCCGAATTTCAGGAAAGAATGAGAGAATTTCTGGATGTTTCCACTCTGGCAGAGCGTCTGAAGAACAGAGAGGAGGTTTCCACAGAATACAGAGCCATAACCGGAGTCTGGTATCAGGCAAGATTTATTGTAAAGCTTCGAAATGAAGCAGGGGAAGTGACTAATGTTCTCTATGTGACGAGAGATATTAATGACCAGAAAATATCTGAGCTGGAGAGCCGGGAAGAACTGAGAAGAACCGCTCAGGAGGCAGAGAAAGCCAATCTGGCAAAGACAGATTTCCTGAGGAGAATGAGCCATGATGTCCGTACACCGATCAACGGGATCCAGGGCTGTGTGGATATTGCGGACCGTTATCCGGATAATCTGGAGCTTCAGCAGGAAGCACGTACCAGAATCAGGACTGCTTCCAGTTATCTTTTAAATCTTGTCAATGATGTGCTGGATATGAATAAGTTGGAATCCGGCAATATACAGCTTGAGAGAAAGCACTTTAATCTGCTGGAACTTTTGCATAATACGAATGAAATCACCAGGATGCAGGCAAATGAATCCGGCGTCAATTATTATGTAGAAGATGGAGAAATCATCCATACGCAGCTGATAGGAAGTCCGGTACATTTCCAGCAGATATTGATGAATATCGGCAGTAATGCAGTAAAATATAATCAGGATGGTGGTTCCGTGACAGTTTCCTGTCGTGAGGTTTCCTATACGGATACTACTGCGGAATATGAGCTGACCTGTACGGATACCGGGATCGGCATGAGTGAGGAATTTCAGAAAAAGGCATTTGAACCTTTTGCCCAGGAAGGGCAGTCAGCCAGAACAAAATATGCAGGTACCGGTCTGGGACTTGCCATTGCCAAAAAGCTGATAGAACTGCAGGGAGGAACCCTTTTCTTTGAGAGCATACAGGGAAAAGGAACCAAATTTATTCTTCGTATTCCTTTTGAAATCTCTGCGGAGGAACAGGAAAAGAAATCTCATATGTATCAGAACTGTTCAGTGGAAGGAGTTCAGGTTCTGCTGGTGGAAGACAATGAGCTGAATATGGAAATTGCTGAGTTCCTGCTGAAAGAAGAAAAAATGATAGTGACAAAGGCATGGAATGGACGGGAAGCTGTAGAAATCTTTGAGAATTCAGAGCCCGGATACTTTGATGTGATTCTGATGGATCTGATGATGCCCCAAATGGGAGGGCTGGAAGCTACCCGCAGAATCAGAAAACTAGATCGAAGGGATGCGAAAAACATCCCCATCTTTGCTATGACAGCTAATGCCTTTCTTGATGATATTGCACAGAGTAAAACAGCAGGAATGAACGAACATTTTTCAAAACCGCTTCAGATGGAGAAAGTGATAGATGCGATACGAGTTTATTGCACAGCCCGGTGAAAAACAGATTTGTTTTCTGGCAGCCGGTATGAATGTCCATATTTCAAAACCGGCTGATATGAAGATATTGGAGGAAACTATGAAGATGTCTGATGACGATTGAAGAAATAAAATATCAATCCATCAATAATTGAGTGTTAAAAATGATAGAGCGTATGGAGAAATCTATATGCTCTATTTTTTTGGATTTCGATCATGAAGAATCGTTTCTTATATTTTTTATAGTGAAAGATTGCTTGAAGTGCGGTAAGGAATATGGTATCATAACAGAACATATATTCGGTTGAAGCAAGGCGGTGAATAAGATTGACGAATACTGGCAAAATACAGGCAATCCGGTCTGTCCTTTTATTGAATGATCCGGATAAAAGCCGGTATATTAAACTTCTGGAAAATCTGGGAGATTTGAAAATAAATTATGGGGATTACATGATTACGGAGCCGATTGACTGTAATGAGGAACTGAAACGAATTTCGGGTGCGGATTATGAGCTTTGCACAGCATTACTGACAATGCTGCTGAGAGAGGATCATTTTTCCAATGGTTCTTTTGAACGGAGATTTGCCGAGGGGCAGGTGCTTTCAGTTCTGGTGCGGATGAAGGATGTTTTGATTGCAGAAGTGTGATTCTATGAAAGTCGGGGATACTGCATATATTGTGGAATCAAACAGGTATGTGAGAGAAGTAGAAATCCGCAGGTGTTCTGGCGAGATGTTCCTGGTCCGTTTTACAGATACGGGTGGCGGAATACAGGCGAAGGCTCACAGGCTGTTTGCAACGAGGGAAGAGGCTGAGAAGAGTATTGAGAAGTCGGTGGAAAAGGAAGTTCAGGGGAATCCTTATAAGCGGTGGTATTGATAGGAGATGCAAAAAGGATGGAACTGCGTGATTTTGAAATAAAGCAGAGAAATGATCGTGCAATGAAAGCTGTTGAAAAATATGGAACTGAATTATTATATAAACTTATATATTATGATGGCGTATACTCTGCCTGGTCATCGGATTGTTCATATGAATGCAGAAGCATTGCGGATGGATATTATGATCTGATTTTAATGGATGTGCAGATGCCGAGGATGAATGGGTACGATGCAACGAGACAGATTCGAAAGTTAAGAGATCAGAAGAAAGTGTCTATACCGGTGATCGCCATGACTGTGAATGCATTCGAGGAGGACAGGAATGAAGCATTTGCTGCAGGGATGGATGAACATGTGGCAAAACCGGTAGAAATAAAAAAATTGATGAATAAAATCGTAAAGTATATCAGGAAATAAATAGTGCAGGTGAAAAAAGATCGATGTGTTGAAAGAAAATTTGCCAAAATCATGAAAGATGATATAATGAGCGTTAGCGAGCAGGAGAAAGCACAGCTTTTTCAGTGTGAGCGGCGAATGGCGATCATGATCGCTGCGAAGCAGCTTCAGGCACCAAAGGTGCCGATCATGGTATAATAAGCGTTAGCAAGCAGGAAGAAGAGTGGCTTATTCAACGAACAGAGAGGAAAAGCAACATGATGACAGATTCCAAGCTGTTGCTGCTTGTAACGCAGAAAACAGAATTAGTTGAACTGATCTCATTCCTTGCATTTTTTTCATTACCGTTCCCGCTTTTGGGATTTACGAAGATTCTGATGCCTGGAAAGGAAAAAATGTTTGGAAAATTGCAGGGCTGTTTCTGGATGATGGCAGTGATTTATACTGTGAATTATATGACAGACCTGATCCCTGTGACTGCGGTGATCGTGGCAGAGCATTTCTTTATGGTAGTCACGATTATCCTTGTATTGTATTATGGAGCTTATCATATCAGAGAGCATAAAAATGGAAAGATTCTCCGGGTTATGCTGGGATATATCACGTTCAGTATTTTCAGTATTTCTGCATTTGCTTTCTTTTACAAAGGGGATTCGATAAGATATTCGGTCTGTTATATGATCGGAATATCGGGACTGGTCTTCTTTTTAATGAATGCAGCGTGCATTGCTCTTTATGAACAGATGGAAAAGAGTGCAAATGCGGCAGTATATGCACGGATGGGACAGACCGTGATCTGGACGCACTGCTTCAGAGAGCGGATGAAAAAATGTACAAAAATAAGCAAAAAATGAAACGAAAGAGGAGAACGATTTGAATCACTATACGATCTATGAACTATTATGGCTTTTCTTCCTGTATTCTTTTGGCGGATGGATACTGGAGACTGTTCTGGCCACATTGAAGCAGAAAAAATTTGCAAACCGGGGACTTGTGAATGGTCCGTACTGTGTGATGTACGGATTTACGGCTGTTCTTATGACTGTGGGACTGCAGGAACTGACTGGATTCTGGCTTTTCCTTTTTGCGGCAGTTTATGCAACGGTTGCAGAGTGGATCGGCGGACATCTGATGGAGTGGATCTTTAAAGAACGCTGGTGGGATTATTCCAATGTGAAATGGAATCTGGATGGATATATCTGTCTTCCGGCATCTCTGGTCTGGGGCGGACTGGGGTATATCGCTGTCCGGTGGGGCAACGTGCTGAGCCTGGATCTGCTGCATCTTCTTCCGGAGCTTGTGATGAAGATATTGATCCTGGTGTTGCTGCTGTTCCTGTGTGTGGATGTTTTTGCCTCTTTTATGCTGCTGACAGGGATCAGCAGAAATCCGAAGCAGTGGGAAGAAACGGATGCACAGATTGATAAGCTGAGTGCAAGATTAAGTTCCTGGATTTCTGAACGGGTGGAAAGGCGTGTGAAGAAAGCTTACCCGCGTGTACGGAAAACCGAAAAAAAGGCAGCAGAAAAAAGTGATGCCTTTGCATCCGGATGTGGATTTTATAAGATTGTATTACTTTTTATTATTGGTGCATTTTTAGGTGATATTACGGAGACGATTTTCTGCCGGATCACGATGGGGGTATGGATGAGCCGGAGCAGTGTGGTGTGGGGACCATTCAGTATTGTATGGGGACTGGCAATCGCATTGGTGACGGCATTGCTCTATAAATATAAAGACCGCAGTAATACATTTTTATTTCTTATAGGGACACTGCTTGGTGGTGCGTATGAGTATCTGTGTAGTGTATTTACAGAGATTTTTTTCGGGAAAGTCTTTTGGGATTACAGCAATATCCCATTTAATCTAGGTGGCAGGATCAATCTTCTTTACTGTTTCTTCTGGGGGATTGCTGCAGTAGTATGGTTTAAAAGGCTGTATCCACCGTTGGAAAAATGGATTGAACGGATTCCACAAAAGGTTGGAAAGATCATAACCTGGGGACTGCTTGTATTTATGTGCTGCAATATCATGGTTTCCTGTATGGCTCTGGTGCGGTATGACGAAAGAGAAAAAGGGATCAGGGCAGAAACCAGATGGGAGCATTGGACGGATGAGCATTATGATGATGCGAAGATGAAAAAAATTTATCCGAATGCAAAGGGCGTCAAAAAAGAAAAGACGGAGGAAAAAGATGCAGGATCAAAAGCAGCAGAATCATAATCAACAGAAAAAGATTGCACTGGTCAATGATTTTACGGGATTTGGCAGATGCTCGATCGCAGTGCAGCTTCCAGTTATTTCCATGATGAAAGTACAGTGCTGTGCTGTTCCGACAGCAATCTTCTCGGATCATACAGCTTATGATTCTTTTTACTGCACAGATTATACGGCAGAGATGGAACCGTATATTGAAGAGTGGAAGAAACTGGGACTTAAATTTCAGGGAATCTGTACCGGGTTCCTGGGTTCAGAAGAGCAGATCAGGATTGTCGGTGAGTTTATACACACTTTTAAAGAAAAAGATACAACGGTCGTAGTCGATCCGGTTATGGGAGACGGCGGAAAGCGGTATGCAACCT
>OHAC01002686.1_pt1 | contig 13733 bp, 13 predicted proteins | sample 1577051 | NCBI WGS metagenome assembly OHAC01 (sample SAMEA3541499, study PRJEB24748) | human gut metagenome | biome: human gut; feature: human-associated habitat; material: faeces | place: China | collected 2012 | reverse complement strand
CCAGGTAGCGCAGCTCGTCACTATAGACGGCCAGCTCCCGCGGGTAGCTGCTGAGCGCGCCGTACACCACGGCGCACACCACAAACACCCCTGCGACCCAGACCCAGGGAGAGATCTTTTTATGTGTAGATGGCATGGGGACCTCCGAAAATTCAGCTTTCCTTTATTATAAAGCATATTATAAAGCATTCAACCGCCCCTGTAAACAAAAAACAGGCACAGCCCATTGGCCATGCCCGGTATAGAACTTATTCTTTGTCCTTCAACTCACCCCGGCAGCGGTACAGCGCGCCCAGGATGAACACGAAGCAGATCACCCAGGTGACCGGCTCACAGAAGCAGACCGCCGTGTAGCCCACCGCGGGCACGATCCACACGCCGAAGATGACCTTGCCGATGAGTTCCAGTCCGCTGGCCAGCAGCGGCTCGATGGTGTGCTGGATGCCCTGCAGCATGTTCCGCACGATGACCAGCACCGCCATGGGCGGGATGACCGGGGCGCTGATCTTCAAGTACAGCACCGCGTTGGAGATGATGACCTCGTCGTTGGTGCCGGTGATGGCCCGCACCGCCGGATCGCTGAGGAAGAACACGAACAACATCACGAACACCCACCACACAAAGTAGATGCCCAGCGCCGTGGTCACGCCTTTCATGATGCGGCTGCGGTGTCCCGCACCCAGGTTCTGGCTACTGTAGGTGGCCACTGCGATGCCCAGCGCACCGCCGGGGATAAAGAACAGTTCCGCAAAGCGGCGGGCGGCGACCTGAGCCGCGATGTAGGTGCTGCCCAGCGCATTGATACTGCTTTGCAGTACCACACTGCCGATGTTGTAGATGGCGCTCATCAGGCCCATGCTCAGGCCCGCCCAGAACATATTGGCGGCAAATTTTTTGCCGTTGGCAAAGGCGTTGCGGGTAAAATGCAGGGCCGGGTAGTTGCGGATGATGTACCACCCGCACAGCACCGCACTGATGCCCTGGGCTACCACGGTGGCGGCCGCCGCGCCGCCCACGCCCAGCTGCAGCGGGCCCATAAAGGCGATGTCCAGCCCGATGTTGAGCACCGTGCTGAACAGCAAAAAGTACAGCGGCGTCAGGCTGTTGCCAATGGCCCGCAGCAGGGCGGCTTCCATATTATAAGCCATCGTCAGCGGGATGCCCAGCAGAATCAGCGTCAGGTAGGCAAGAGCCCCATCTATCGACGCTTCCGGCACCTGCAGCAGCACCAACAGCGGACGGCGCACACCAACGAAAACCACCGTCAGCACAGCAGCCGTAGCCCCGGCCAGCGCCAGCATCCAGGCCGTGGCGCGGCGCACGCCCTTTTCATCACCTGCGCCAAACAGGCGGCTGACCGTCAGCGCCAGACCGTTATTCATGCCGAAGGCGAAGTTCATGATAAGGCCGTACAGGGCAGCCGTAGCCCCGATTTCCGCCAGGGCAGCGTCCCCCAGGATATGCCCGGCCAAAGCGGTATCCGTCAGATTATAGAACTGCTGCAGCAGGTTGCTTAAAAACAGCGGTGCCGAAAAATTCAGCAGCAGCCGTACCGGGTCGCCCCGGGTCATATCGGTAACGCGGCTTTGCGCGGTAGCCATAATGCGTACATCTCCTTATACAAAAAGGGCAAAATCAAAGACCAGTTTATTGTATCACGCCGCCACAGCCCATACAAGAGAAAAAAGCGCCCGGTTTAGACAAATATCCCGCCAAAATGTTTTTTACCCTCTCTTGTTCCCAAATTTAACGATTCAAGAAAATTGTAATCGCTTGCTGGCAATTGTGCAGAAAAGACACAAGCCGGGCCGAAATTTTGTGTATTTGTGTAGGAAATAACAGATGCCGTAAATTCTCGTCATTTTGTTAGAAAACCCTGTTATTATCTTGTAAAATCCGAGAATTGCATCGGTTTTGGGGGTGTGCTATGATGAATATGTTGAAAGCACTTACAAAGTGTTGCATCCCACAGGAGGTATTTCTTGACTATTTATGATATAGCCCGGGAAGCCGGGGTCTCGATTGCCACGGTCTCCCGGGTGATGAACGGCGGCAAGGTGGGCAAAGCCACCCGCATCAAGGTGCAGGCCGTGCTGGACAGCTGCGATTACCAGCCCAGCCAGGTAGCGAAAGGCCTGGCCACCCGGCAAAGCCGCTGCGTAGCCGTTATGACGGTGGACATCCGTGATGTACACCACGCCGCCATCGCCTATGAGATCGAGCGCACGATGGCCACCGCCGGGTACAGCACCATCCTGTGCAACCTGGGCGGCACCCCCGCCCGCACCGGCGAGTATCTGCGTACGCTGAACGCCCAGCAGATCATTGGCGTATTCTTCGTCGGTTCCATATTCGTGACACCACAGTGCCGCGAGTACATTGCCAAATATGTTCCCAATATTCCGATTTTGTTTGCCAACGCGGTTCTGCCGCTGCCCAACGCCTACGGTGTCCTTTCCGATGAGGAAGACGGCACCTACCACGCCGTCAAGCGGCTGGCCCAGGCCGGGCGGCGCAACATTGCCTTTGTCAATGATGACGAGACCGAGAGTGAGGAGCACAAGCTGAACGGCTACCGCCGTGCCATCCGGGAATACGGTTTGACGGAGCGCTGCTACCGGGCCGAACGTTCCATCGAGGGTGGTCAGTTCGTGACCACACACATCCTGCAGCAGGACCCAAACACCGATGCTATCGTCTTTTCCGAGGATACCACCGCCGTGGGCTGCCTGCACGCGCTGCAGGTCACCGGCAAGCGCATCCCGGACGAAGTCGCCGTCATTGGCTGCAACAACAGCGTCTACTGCACCATCTGCTACCCGCAGCTGACCTCCATCGACAACAGCCTGCACGAGACCGGCCGCATGGCCGCCAAGCAGATGATCCGCCTTTTAAACCACGAATCCGATGTGGAAAAGACCATCTGCCTGCCCTGCCGGTTGGTTCTGCGGGATACCACCCCGCCGATGCTGTAGGCCGTAGGCGAAGCAGACATTTTCTTTATTACTTCAAAGCCGCAAGGCAGCGCCTGATCTACCAGGTGCTGCTTTGTGTGGTTTATGGGGTATTCTTTGTACAAAAACAACAAAAAACAGGCTATTGACGGCAAAACTTCTGCACGCTATACTGGTATTATAGGTGATTTTCCGGATGGATTTCGCCAGAAGGAGAGAATAAGTATGTTGGACGTTCTGATCATTGGTGCAGGCGTTTCCGGCTGTGCCGCAGCGCGGGAATTATCGCGCTGTAAAGCAGATATTCTGGTGCTGGATAAGGAGGAGGACGTCTGCTGCGGTACCTCCAAGGCCAACAGCGCCATTGTCCATGCAGGCTACGATGCCACCCACGGCAGCCTGATGGCCAAATTGAATGTGGAGGGCAGCCGCCGTATGCCTGCCCTTGCCAAAGAATTGGATTTTGCCTACGACCAGTGCGGCAGCCTGGTGGTGTGTTTGAGCGAGCAGGACCGCCCGAATCTGGTAAAGCTGTACGAAAACGGCGTGGCCAACGGCGTAGAGGGCCTGCGCATTATCGAACGCGACGAGCTGGTCAAGATGGAGCCGAACGTTTCCGATAACGCGGTGGCTGCCCTGTGGGCACCCACCGGCGGCATCGTCTGCCCCTTTGGCCTGACCTATGCTTTTGCCGAGAACGCCGCAAAAAATGGCGTAAAGTTCCAGTTTGATACCATCGTCACCGGCTTTGCCCCCATCGAGGGCGGCTGGCGCGTGGAGACCGACAAGGGCAGCTTTGAGACGCGCCTGGTGGTGAACGCCGCCGGTGTACATGCGGACGAGCTGCACAACGCCGTGGATGCCGCCCACCCGATGCAAATCATTGCCCGGCGCGGCGATTACTTCCTGCTGGACCACGCGGCGGCAGGGCATGTGCACCACACCATCTTCCAACTGCCGGGCAAGTACGGTAAGGGCGTGCTGGTCACCCCCACCGTGCATGGCAACCTGCTGGTCGGCCCCACGGCCATTGATGTGGATGACAAAGAGGCCACTGCCACTACGGCGGCAGGCCTGAACGAAGTGCGGGAAAAGTCCGGCCTGGCGGTGAAGGACCTGCCCATGCGCCAGACTATCACCAGCTTTGCAGGCCTGCGCGCCCACGAGCCGCGGCACGATTTCTTCATTGGCGAGATTGCCCCCGGCTTTGTGGATTGCGCTGCCATCGAGTCCCCCGGCCTGTCCAGCGCCCCCGCCGTGGGCGCCATGGTGGCCGACATCGTGAAAAACAGCCTGCATCTGGAGGACGATCCGACGTTTGACCCAACCCGCAAGGGTATCCTGGACCCCAAGGCGCTGCCTTTTGAAGAACGCGCCGCCCTTATCAAAGAGAACCCCGCCTACGGGCAGATTATCTGCCGCTGTGAGAGCGTGACCGAGGGCGAAATTATTGATGCCATCCACCGCGTGCCCGGCGCCCGCAGTCTGGACGGCGTAAAGCGCCGCACCCGTGCCGGTATGGGCCGCTGTCAGGCGGGCTTCTGCAGCCCCCGCGTGATGGAAATTCTGGCCCGCGAACTGGGCGTGCCCCAGAGTGAAATTACCAAGGCCGGCGGCAAATCTAAAATCATCGTCGGCACCAACAAGGATACGTTTTAAAAGGAGGGGCTGGATATGAACAACATAGATCTCGTCATCATCGGCGGCGGCCCCGCGGGGCGGCAGCCGTGGCTGCCCGCAAGGCCGGTGTAGAAAACCTGCTGATTTTAGAGCGCGACAGCGAACTGGGCGGTATTTTGAACCAGTGCATCCACAACGGCTTTGGCCTGCACACCTTTAAAGAGGAACTGACCGGTCCCGAGTATGCGGCCCGGTTCATCGCCCAGGCTGAGGAATTGCAGATTCCCTACAAGCTCAACACCATGGTGCTGGACCTGGCAGCGGACAAGACCGTGACTGCCATGAACAAAACGGACGGCCTGTTCCAGCTGCACCCGAAAGCCGTCATTCTGGCCATGGGCTGCCGGGAGCGCCCGCGCGGTGCGCTGAACATCCCCGGCTACCGCCCCGCCGGCATTTACACCGCCGGTACGGCCCAGCGGCTGGTGAACATGGAGGGCTATCTCCCTGGCCGCAAGGTGGTCATCCTTGGCTCCGGTGATATCGGCCTGATCATGGCCCGCCGCATGACGCTGGAGGGTGCCCAGGTGCAGGTGGTGGCCGAACTGATGCCCTACTCCGGCGGCTTAAAGCGCAACATCGTGCAGTGTCTCGATGACTTCGGCATCCCGCTGAAGCTGAGCCACACCGTCGTGGACATCCAGGGTAAGGAGCGGGTCGAGGGCATCACGCTGGCCCGTGTAGAAAACGGCAAGCCCGTCCCCGGCACCGAGGAACACTACGATTGCGACACGCTGCTGCTCTCCTGCGGTCTGCTGCCTGAAAACGAGCTGAGCCGCGCCGCCGGTGTGGCGTTAAGCCCCATCACCAGCGGGCCGCTGGTCAACGAAAGCCTGGAGACCAGCATCCCCGGCGTGTTTGCCGCAGGCAATGTGCTGCATGTGCATGATCTGGTAGACTATGTTTCCGAGGAAGCCGGCGCTGCCGGTGCCCAGGCCGCCGCTTATTTGCAAAATGGCGAGCAGGACGCCCCGGCCATCCCGGTAGATTGCGAGAACGGCGTGCGCTACACCGTGCCCGCCACGGTGCGCCCGGCCTGCGCCGGCGAAACCGTGACCATCCGCTTCCGCGTAGGCGGTGTGTTCAAGAACAAAAAAATCGCCGTATATCTGGGCGATACCTGCATTTTCAGCCGCAAGCGGCCCGTGCTGGCCCCCGGCGAGATGGAGACCGTCCGCCTGAAAGGGGCCGACCTGCGCGCCCATCCTGACGCCTCGTGCCTGACTGTTACGCTGGAGGAGGCCTGATTATGGAAACGAAAAAAATCGAACTTACCTGCATCGGCTGCCCCATGGGCTGCCCGCTGATCGTTACGATGGAGGACGGCGCGGTCGCCTCCGTCACCGGCAACACCTGCCCCCGGGGCGATGCCTACGCCCGCAAGGAGGTCACGGCCCCCACCCGCATCGTGACCAGCACCGTCCGCGTGACCGGCGGCACCCTGGCCATGGTCAGCTGCAAGACCCGCAGTGACATCCCCAAAGGCAAGATTTTTGATGTGGTCCGCGCGCTGAAAGACGTGGAAGTCCCCGCCCCCATAACCATTGGCCAGGTTTTGGCCGAAAATGTGGCGGGCACAGGCGTGGACATCATCGCTACAAAAAATATTGCGCACGCCTGATTTTGTGGTAGAATAGGGAAAGTATAAGCGTATACAGAAAGCATAGAGGAGAACTGCCATGAACGAAACCACCCGCGCCGATATTGCCATTATCGGTACTGGGCCTGCCGGCGTATCGGCGGCCATCACCGCCCGCGTGCGCGGCAAGCAGGTGCTGCTGTTTGGCAACGAAGGGCTGACGACCAAGATGACCAAGGCCCATACCATCCGCAACTACCCCGGTCTGCCGGACATTACCGGCACCGACCTGGCCGACAAACTCAAGCACCATCTGGACGTGATGGGCGTGGAGATCACCGAGAAGCAGGTCACGACCGTCTACGCCATGGGCAGTTACTTCGGCATCCAGACGCCGGATATTATGTATGAGGCCTCGTCAGTCATTCTGGCGGGCGGCGTCGTGATGGGCAAACCTTTCCCCGGTGAGGACGAGCTGTTGGGCCGCGGCGTAAGCTACTGCGCCACCTGCGACGCCCACTTTTACAAGGGCAAGGCAGTGGCCGTGCTGGGCTACAACGCCGAGAGCTGCCGCGAGGCCGACTTTTTGGCCGAGACCTGCGCCCGGGTATTGTATTTCCCGGTCGTACCCCACGAGGTCAATGTCGGCCCCAACGTAACGGTGGTGCGGGAGAGGGTGCTATCCATCCCCGGCACGATGAGGGCCGAGGGCGTGCAGACCGACAAAGATCTGCACCCCGTGGACGGTGTGTTTGTGCTGCGGGATGCCGTAGCGCCGGACAAACTGGTACCGGGCCTTGCCACCGACGGCCCCCATGTAGCCGTGGACGCCCAGATGCGCACCAACCTGCCGGGCTGCTTCGCCTGCGGCGATCTGGCAGGCAAGCCCTACCAGTATATCAAGGCTGCCGGGCAGGGCAACATTGCCGCCCTGTCGGCGGTGGAATGGCTGGCTGAGCAGAAGTAACCTTACAAAACAACGCAAAACGCCCCCAGTGGCCCGCGATGGGACCGCCGGGGACGTTTTGTTTTGTGTGGTTATCCCTGCACCAGCACCACACTTACATCATTTACATTGGTGCCGGTGGGGCCGGTGACCAGCAGCCCGCCCACTGCCTGCAAGGCGTGGTAGGCGTCGTTATCTGCCAGCACGGCGGGTACAGCCAGGCCGCGGGCGGTCAGGGCGGCATCCGTATCGCCGTCCGTGTAGCCGCCCGCCGCATCGGTGGGGCCGTCGGTGCCATCACTGCCCACCGAGAAAACGCAGGCATTCAGCCCTGCCAGCGCAGGGGCGGCGGCCAGCGCCAATTCCTGGTTGCGGCCACCCAGGCCGTGGCCCGTCAGGTGTACCACGGTCTCGCCGCCCGCTAGAAAGGCCAGCTTTTGCCCCTGCCCGGCGTGGCTTTGGGCGATGCTGCCCAAAAAGCGCCCTGCCTCCCGGGCTTCGCAGTTCAGCCGGTCGGTCAGCAGCACGGGGGTGTAGCCCGCTTTGCGGCAGGCATCCGCCGCAGCGGCGCACAGTTCCCGCACGCTGCCGGTGATTTTGGTGGTCACATTGTCCAGCGCTTTGGGTGTTTCCTGCTCCAGAAGCGCCGCAGCCGCCGGGGAAAGCTTTAACCCATACCGTGCGGCGATAGCCTTGGCCTCGGCGCAGGTGGAGCTGTCCGGGCAGGCGGGGCCGCTGGCGATCATATCCAGCGGGTCGCCCAAAATATCGCTGAGCACGATGCTGTACACCTGCGCAGGGGCGCAGGCCAGCGCGAACCGCCCGCCCTTGACGCCGGACAGGCGCTTGCGGATGGTGTTCATCTCCACAATATCCGCGCCGCTGGCCAGCAGCTGGGACGTGATGTCCTGCAATTCCGCGCCAGGGATCAGCGGCTTTTCCAATAGGGCACTGCCGCCGCCGGAGAGCAAAAACAGCACAGCATCCTGTGCGGTCAGCCCATGCACCAGCGCCAGCGCCTTTTCGGTAGCGGCAAAGCCTGCTTCGTCGGGCACCGGGTGGGCGGCTTCATAGCAGGTCACGCCGGGAATCTCGCCTTTCAAGTGGCCGTATTTGGTAATGACCACGCCGCCGTCCGGCCGGCCCAGCACTTCTACGGCGGCATGGGCCATCTGCCAGGCGGCCTTGCCCGCGGCTGCCAAAAACACCCGCCCCGCCGGGGCAAAGCCCTGCAATGCGCGGCGCACCGCTTCATTCGGCAGCACGGCGTGAATGCTGGCAGTTACAATCGTTTCAGCTTGGGCACGCAGGGTGGTATTCATGGCAAAGACTCCTTTTTATAAAAGTCCGGCGGCGGTCATGGTACGCACAAACCCGTCCCGGGCGGCACCCGCCGGGGTAGTCAGCGTGTAGCCGACCCGTCCGGGATTATTATACAGCAATACCGGTGTATCGGGAATACTCCCGGCAATGGTTTTAAAGTGGAGAAACAGCTCATCGTGGGTCGGCTTTAAGAACATGGGCTGCAGCACGCTGACCGCCGCCGTGCCGTTTGCCACGGCCATTTTGGCCAGGCGGCAGCACTTTTTGGCGTTGATGACCCCGATGCCGAAGTAGACCGGCACACGCCCGGCGGTCCGGTCCACTATGATGCGCAGGCCGTGCTCCATCTCATCCTCCTCCAGCATGTAGAACTCGCCGTTGGAGCCAAAGGCCAGGATGCCGGTGACGCCGCCCACGATGACGTAATCCACTTGGGAACGCTGTTTTTCTTCATCGATTTTCTCGTCCTCATCCACAATGGTCAGGATCGGGACGACGACGCCCTTGATGAATCGGCGTTCATAGCGGTTCCCTCTTTTCAGCGGCCCAGCGTTTCAGCCCGGGTGCGGACTACACCAGCGCCGCCTGCAGGCCGCGGGCCAGAATCAGCTCGCAGCCATCATTTTGTAACCTTATCGCGCGTTGACAAGCTGCGTCGGTATGGGTATACTCGATACCAGAAAGGTGATAGATTCGGATACTGTGCAATCAAGCCTGCTGCCATTTGCTGTATTTTCTGCCGGGGCAGCAGCACCGCGGCCTTTGCCATAACGGGCACCCCCTAACGGTCTATTTACCAAAATTATAGCACAGCCCGCGCTGGAATGTCGATTTTTATGTGCGAGGAAATAGGAAGAGATAAGAAGGAGAAAAAGAAATGGCGATCCATGTTGTAAACGAAGCCCGCCGCTGCCAGACCGCCGCCAGCGTGCGTGAGGTGGACTACGCCAAGGCCGACGGCGTGGAGTTCTACTACGGCATGCGCCCCACCCGCATTACCGACGACGGCGTTTACTACAAGAAAGTGGAGATGGACGAGGAAGGCAACATTACCTCCACCAGCGAGGAGCAGTTCTTCCCCTGCTCCAGCGTCATCATTGCCATCAGCCAGGGCGCGCAGAACCGTATCGTCAGCACCACCACCGGCCTGGAGATGAGCAGCCACGGTCTGCTTGCCACCGACGAGCACGGCCACACCACCCGTGAGGGGATTTTTGCCAGCGGTGATGTGGTGCTGGGTGCCCGGACCGTTGTGGAAGCTGTTAAATACTCCAAGCAGGTTGCCGAAGAAATGGATGAATATTTGATGAAACGCCGCGAGAAATAATTTTTTGCTTGCGCTTTCGGTGTTCCGCCGCCCTGCGGCGGACACCTCGATATGAGGTGGTAGAACGGGCCAAAATGCTCTACGGTTTATCCTCAATACGACATTACAAAAGGGCGATGCAGTTCTCCGGCATCGCCCCTTTGTGTTGTGTTATATGGAAAGTTTCTTTGCCTACTTTCTTTTCCAAAGAAAGTAGGTCAAAACAGCACCACAGGGCTGGCGAGGTTTTGCAGAAGGGAGACGATGCTCCAGCCGGCGATCTCGGCGGTGCGGCTGTAGACGTCGGAGGTCACTTTCAGGCCGTCGGTCTCCATAGTGATGCAGTGGTCGTCACCGGCAAAGCCTTCCACGCTGGTAATTTTTGCACCCATGGCGTCGGGGCCGATGCTGGCCAAGGCGGCGGCGACCGCCACATTCACCTTCGTGGGCAATACCTGGATGGCCTCGGCAGCGGTGCCTGCCAGCACCGTCTTTTCTGGCGTGGTCATCAGCTCTTCGGTGAACAGCGGCGTGTTTTTCAGCGACGCCGGGCCTTTGTGGGTGTGGATCTCGGCGGTGATGGGCTGGTTCTTCGCCTTGGCCATCAGGGCCACCGTGTGCAGCACATCAAAGCCGCCCACTGCGCCGTGGGGCAGGTAGATGCGCCCGCCGTGGGCCTTGGCCGCGGCGCAGGCCTTGGCGTAAAAATCGGCATCCGCAAAAGCGCCGATGCTGATGGGGATAAAGCCCAGCCCGGCTTCCAGCACCGGCAGGCAGCTTTCTTTGGCCACCTGCACGGCAGCGGTCTCCACCACGTAATCCGGTTTCTGGGCCAGCACCTCGTCCAAGGTGACGCAGGCCGCGCCGCCCGCTTTGGCGCACAGGGCCTCGGCGTCCGGCAGCTTGCGGCTCATCGCTGCACAGAGGGTATAATCCGGCAGCAGGCCGCTGGCAATGGCATCGGCCACGATGCTGCCCAGCTGACCGCAGCCCAAAATCGCAATTTTCTTCATAGGGGCACACTCCTTCTTGCTTGTTGCCCCCCATTGTAGCATACGGTGCGCAAAAAGAAAACCGGGACGCGGCAAAACGTCCCGGTTTATTTTTTGCGGCTTTTACAGCGGTTACAGAATCTGGCCGTGGCGCACCACGGTCTGGATGTTCAGCTGGTCGTCCACCAGTACCACGTTGCCCCAGCGGCCTGCTTCCAGGCTGCCATAGTCGGCATCGACACCGATGCTGCGGGCGGGGTTGAGGGTGGCGGCGCGGACGGCGCTTTCCAGCGGCACGCCCATCTCCTGCACCGCACGCTTCATGCAGTCAAACAGGCAGGTGGCGCTGCCGGCGATGGTGCCCTCCTGCTCGGTCAGGGTGGCGCGGCGGCCGTGCACGGTGACGGCCTGACCACCCAGGCTGTACTGGCCGTCGGGCAGACCGCAGGCCATCATGCTGTCAGCGATCAGAATCACGTGGTCGTCACCGAAGGTGTTGAAGGTAAAGCGCACCACGGCGGGGTGGATGTGCACGTTGTCGGTGATCAGCTCGACCTCGGCACCCTCCTCCAGCGCGGCGATGATGGGGCCAGGCTCACGGTGGGTGATGCCGGGCATCGCGTTGTACAGATGGGTCATGTGGGTGGCACCGGCGGCAAAGGCGGCCTTGGCCGTATCATAGTCGGTGCAGGTGTGCGCGATGGAAATGCGCACCTCATCGTGACATTCCTTGATAAAGTCGAGGTTGCCCGGCTCCTCGGGCGCGACATCGACCAGCTTGATCAGCCCGTTGCTGCGCGCCTGCAGGCGGCGGAACATGGCTGCGTCCGCCCCCATGACATACTTGGGGTTCTGGGCGCCGACCTTGCGGGGGCTGATGTAGGGGCCTTCCATATTGATGCCGACCAGATCTGCGCCGCGCTCGTTCCTGTGCGCTGCGGCCACATCCATGATGCCGTTCAGGATCTCCTCGCTGAAGGTCATCGTGGCGGGGCAGATGGCCAGAACGCCCTTGCTCGCCTCAAAATCCGCGATGGCCTGCAGGCCTGCCGCATCGGCGTCGCAGAAATCATGACCGACCGCGCCGTGGAAATGGATATCCACCAGACCCGGCAGCGCGTAGGCACCGCCCGCGTCAATGACATCCTCGCCCTCCAGCGGGGCCGCGCCAAAGACGATGCGGCCGTCACGGATGATAAGATCTTTCTCTACAAAGCGGCAGCCGTCGCTGTAAACTTTTGCATTTTTGATGATCATAGCAGTATTCCTCCGCTGATCAGATCTCGCTCAGGGCTTCCTCGTCACCAACCAGAATGAAGTCGGGGTGCATCTGCAGGATGCTGGCGGGGACCTCCGGCGTGACAGGGCCGAAGAACGCCTTCTTGACGATGTCGGCCTTGCCCTTGCCGTTGGCGACCATCAGGACCTTGCGGGCCTGCATGATGGTCTTGATGCCCATGGTGTAGGCCTGCTTGGGGACCAGATCGGCGTTGCCGTCAAAGAAGCGCTTGTTGGCCTCAATGGTCTCCTCTTTCAGGTCAACGCAGTGGGTGCCCAGCTCGAAGGCCTCGTTCGGCTCGTTAAAGCCGATGTGGCCATCGTTGCCGATGCCCAGCAGCTGCAGGTCAACGCCGCCGACACTGTGGATGATGGCGTCATAGCGGGCGCACTCGGCCGCAGCGTCGAGGTTCGTGCCATCGGGCAGGTTGATGGCCTCGGGGCGGATGTTCACATGGTCGAACAGGTTGCGGTGCATGAAGCTCCAATAGCTCTCGGGGTGCTCCTTCGGCAGGCCGCGGTACTCGTCCAGATTGACGGTCGTGACCTCGGAGAAGTCGATATCGCCCTTGTTGTACCACTCGACCAGCTGCTTGTAGGTGCCCACGGGGGTGCCGCCGGTGGCCAGACCCAGCACGCAGTTGGGCTTCATGATGACCTGCGCCGAGATGATGTTGGCGGCCTTGCGGGACATGTCGTAATAATCCTTAGCACGGATGATCTTCATAAGAAAATACCTCCTGATCTTTTCGGGGTGCGTTGCCCCCAGTTTTCCTATTCTTCATTATACCACGCCATGGGGCGGGATACTATGACCGGTTTATGTGATTTGTACCAAGATTTTGTACCGTTTTTGCAGCAAATCACAGAAAAAGCCGCGGACGGGCTGATCGCCCGCCCGCGGCGGAGTTGATAAAGGGAACCAGACCTTTATCCGGTGATGCCTGTTTTTACAGCATCTTCTTCAGCTCGTCGTAGACAAACTGAACCTTGGGTCCGATAACGACTTGGCAAGCGGTCTTGCTGGGGCGGATAACGCCGGCAGCACCAGCAGCCTTGACGGCCTTCTCGTTGACACCAGTGCTGTCCTTGACCTCAAAGCGCAGACGAGTGGCGCAGTAGTCAACGTTGGCAACATTGTCCTTGCCGCCGACAGCAGCCAGAACGCCGGAGGCGATGGCGGTGAAGTCGTTGTTGGCGAGGGTGATGTTGGCCTCAGCAGCCTCGGCATCCTCGTCCTCACGGCCGGGGGTCTTCAGGTCAAACTTGACGATAGCGAACTTGAAGACCAGATAGAAGACAACGAAAGCGGCGATGCCCAGAGGGATGATCATCCAGGTGTTAGCATGTGCGGGCAGGCTGGCGGAGAAGATCAGGTCGGTAGCACCGGCGGAGAAGCAGAAGCCTGCACGGAAGCCGGTGTAGTAGGTGATGATGGTGAAGATGCCGTACAGAGCAGCATAGACAACATACAGGGGGAAGCAGAGGAACATGAAGCCGAACTCGAACGGCTCGGTAACGCCGCAGACGAAGGCGCAGATAGCAGCAGAAACAACCAGACCGATAGCAGCCTTCTTGTTCTTGGCAGTCTGGACCATGGCCAGAGCAGCACCGGCAATGCCGAACATCATGCAGGGGAAGAAGCCGGACATGTACATGCCGAGGCTCCAGCCCA
>OHAC01002684.1_pt1 | contig 13735 bp, 14 predicted proteins | sample 1577051 | NCBI WGS metagenome assembly OHAC01 (sample SAMEA3541499, study PRJEB24748) | human gut metagenome | biome: human gut; feature: human-associated habitat; material: faeces | place: China | collected 2012 | reverse complement strand
ATACATTGTGTATGAATTAGTTGGCTAATTTTATACTATTTACTGAGTGTCCCTATTTAAATATCCCAATTCATAATTCTGTTTCAGTAACAGTAAAGACTGTATGAGCGTAGATTTCCCCATACCATTTACTCCTGTAATCAATGTCAAAGGTTTGAGATTGAAATATTCCTCTTCAAAAACTTTAAAGTTCTTGAGCCCAACTTCTTTTATCATGATGTATAAATGAATTGATTAATAAACTTTTTCATGTTATTGAATCTATGGTAAACTGCTTTTTTCGAGTTTTGTTTCAATTTACTGGTGCATAGAAAATTATTTTCCTTAAAAAGCAGTCTATATCTCTCATTAAAGAGAACTGCTTTATTTAATAGATTCAGATATTCGTAATCACTTAAATCAGCTATTACGTATGAAAAAACATCAAACAAATTATTATTTATTCGTCTCTTTGATGAATTTATATTTATAAAAGTTATATCTTTCAGTAAACAGTAGCAGCGTTGCATTGTCCGTTTGAAACAGAGTATTTCTTTTTCAAAGTTCTGCTCATACAAAGCAGCCAGTGCACTCATTCCTTTATCAATGAAGTCATCCATATTTTCTGTTCTTTCAAAAAAAGGATACAAAAGTCTGAATGCAAAATATCTGCTCACCAGCTCCCTGTCAGACAGTCCATTTATTTTTACCAGATTATGAGTGGCCTGCAGGAATTCTTCAGAATCGGCTAAATCTTTGATGTAACCAGTCAATGAGTTTTGATAAAAAGCCTCTCTAAGTTCTTCTCGGTTTCGTTGTCTGCCAGTTTTATTTACCCTCTTGAAAATGTTGAATTTTACTACATCTGGTGTTCCAGGATTAACTACATAAGCAATTATATTCGTAGATTCGATCCTGCTTTTCAGATAAAACGGAATGTCAGAAAAATACATACCCTCACATTCGTTGTTAAAATACTCCAACTTACTCAAGGCGAACTTATCATTAAAGAAATTATGAAGCGATATAATACGCTGTAACCCGTCAATAATAGTCCATGGAGTTTTACTTCCGTCCAGATAGATTAACTGTATAGGCAGATTAGCCATAATGGATTCTATAAACGAACTTCTTTCTTTATCATTCCAGGTGTTTGACATCCTCCGTAGTTCATCCTCTTCGGGTAAGTACAATTTACCGGATTCAATCATTTTTTCCAATTGTAGGACCGATATGTATTGCAGTCTTATATCTATATCATTAGGATTAAATGCAGGGAGGGTATAATCTAATTTCATTGTATAGTTCTATTGCTTGTTGTTAGGAAGTCCATAAATAATCCATAATGCAAAAATACAATAAAAAACAGAAACCACCTTATAAGCATCCGAAAAAGTACACTTTACATTAAAATATAAGCCCCAACATCGTTTATTGAATGTGGGGCTTAATCTTTCCATACTATAGTCTGTTAAATTTCATTCAACTCATTTTGAAATTTAGCATTAATATTTTGCGAGTCATGATATCGAATCATTATTGTTCCGTCATAAACACCAGTTCCTTTTTCAATTGAAAGTTGAATATCTCCACCTGTAACTTCCCATAGACTGAAATAAGTTGCTCTTCCTTGATATAATTCAGACATCAATACTACATTACTCTTGATTCGTGCAGGATTGTTCTCTTCAGAAGCAGTCGGTTTACCATATTTGTGTACATACAATTGCTTATAATACTCATATATATCTACAAGCATGTTCCAATCATCCATTGGATTAAAGAAAACAACCACTGCAAATCATTATTACCATCATCAGTTGCTGACACCGCTACAGTTGATTCTTTACCAGTAAAATCTCCAGAAAATAATGATCTTTATTTTCAGAACCCATTGGTATAAATCCTTTTGCTTGTAGCTTTTCACAAAATTCGGTCATACTTCCTGTGATGTCTTCTGGCTATTCGTATTTCGTGTTACGCATATCACCCGTTTCCGCAAAGGCCAGATGCATTTTCAATGCATTCTTCAAACTGAACGGAGTATGATAACCCTTTCCTTCAGACAGTTTTACATAATCCCATAACAGCTCCTTGTAATCCGGATGCGCACAGTTCTCAATGATGCAGGCAGCACGCTCTTTAGGCGATTTGCCTCTCAGGTCTGCCACGCCCTGTTCGGTAACCAGCACCCTCACGTCATGCTCTGTGCTGTCGACATGTGACACCTGCGGAACGATGGATGAAATCAAGCCATCCTTCGCTGTAGAAGGAGTGGTGAAGATAGACAGGAAAGCATTGCGTGAGAAATCCGCTGACCCCCCGATTCCGTTCATCATCTTGCTTCCCATTACGTGCGTACTGTTTACATTACCGAAGATATCCGCTTCCAAAGCCGTATTTACGGCAATGATTCCCAACCGTCTCACCATTTCCGGATGATTGGTAATCTCCTGCGGCCTCAGTAAGATCCTTTCTTTGAAGAAATCCAGGTTCTCATACATCATATCCAGCTTATCCTCCGATAGCGTAAGCGAACTTCCCGTAGCAAAACTGATTCGTCCCTTCATCATCAGGTCAATCACTGAATTCTGTATCACCTCCGTAAACATTGAAAATGCCGGTAAGTGCGTATCCTCTCCCAAAGCTCCCAGCACCGCATTCGCCACGTTTCCTACGCCCGACTGCAACGGCAGAAACTCCTTTGGAATTCCCCCTTTGCACCATTCATTCAGCAGGAATGCAGCCACGTTATTCCCGATTCGCTGTGTCGTTTCGTTCAGCGGCGTGAAAGGAGCAATCCGGTCCTTCACCTCACTTTCCACTACCGCCACAATCTTCTTCGGATCCACTTTCAGCGTGCAGCTGCCCACACGGTCATTTACCCTGTAGATTGGAATCTCTTTCCGGTACGGCGGGTTATCCAGCAGGAAGATATCGTGCATCCCCTTCAGCTTGCCCTTATGTATCCGGTTCAGTTCCACAATCACCCTGTCTGCCTGTTGCACCAGAGTAGGGGAGATACCCACCGAAGTAGACAGTGTGATTTCTCCTTCCGCAGTAATGTCTGAAGCCTCGATGATTGCCACATCTATTTTAGGCAAGAAACCATACCTCACGTCCTGACCTATGTGAGACAGGTGCAGGTCGAAATATGCCACTTTCCCGCTGTTGATGCTGTTTCGCATATCCTTGTCCGACTGGAACGGTGTACGCATAAACACCGCATCCGCCTGAGCCAACGCCCCATCTATTAAACTTCCGGCAGCTCCGCCGGTAATCAGTCCCACTTTGAATTCCTTTCCTTCCGAATGCAACTCCCTGGCATATTCCGCCAATGCCATGGGAACCAATTTAGGTGTACCTACTGAAGAAAAGCCCCCGATGCCCAGTACTTCTTTGTCTTTGATCAGTCGTGCAGCCTCTTGGGCAGACAGTAATGGAAAATTCATCTCCTTTATTTAATTTTTATTTGGAAAATATTCGTTCGGTCGTATCTAAAATAGAATGAGAGGGGCATTGTCCCTCTCATTCTATTTTAGATTATATATTAGTTAGATTTTTCCTAGTTTAACTAAAAGTAAAAACCTAACTAAATGTATTTGTCTTTTAATTCTTGACGGCTGTTTTATTAAACGGTATGCAAATTCTAAGTTGTGATCTACCCACCACTTAGGTGCCCTTTTTACATTGCCGGTATATACGTCAAAACTACCTCCAAGTCCTTGGTATATAGCTGGGTGTTTCTCAAACATCTCTTCCATTAATAATTCTTGTTTGGGAGATCCCATTGCAACAAACACAGCATCAGGTTTCTTTTCTACAATATCATTAATTAATGCTTGTTTTTCTTCTGCTGTTTTAATATATCCATTTCTGAAATTTGCAATGTTAATGCCTGGAAAATCTTGTTTTAGTTGTTGAATAGTTTTCTCGATAACTTCCTGTTTACTGCCAACAAAATAAAAACTTTTTCCTTCTTTATATGTCGCTGCAATAATTTTTAGCCATAATTCACAACCAGGTAACTTAACAACATCTTTATAGCCATGTTTTTTTAATGCCATTACTGCGCCAATACCATCACAATAACCTATATTTCTATTGATTATGTTTTTTGTTTGTTCTGTAGCATGTAGTATTTTTTCTGCATTAATAGCTACGAGGATACCTTTTCTGCCAGTTACATAGTTCAGTAACTGATCAAAAGAAGTAAAGGGGTGTACCTTTACTCCAGCTAATTCTACTCTATTGTCTTGCATTCTGATAAAATTAAATAACTTAAAGCATTAAACATAAAAGCATTACTCCACCTCATATATGAAATTTTAGAACTAATACCTTGCTTTAATTGGTAATAGAAGTATCCTTTCTTATCCTGCATATTTTTTATAGTCCAATTAAGAACTTTATTTGCTAGACTTTTATATTGTTCATGCTTGTGGAGTCTATGTAAAGTTATAAATAGTTGTCCTGGACAATGAATATCAATAGGGTATTTTTTATTATGATAATATTTAGGACAGCCATCTTCTTCAAAGAAGTTTTTAATATAAAAATTAAATCCTTTTTCTATATAGTCATGGAAGCTAGTATCACCAGTTTGCTCTTCATATGCAATTAGTCCATCTAAGTTGTATCCTGTATGAAAGCTATCTATCCACGATTGTACAGGAAGCATTCCATATACCCAAGATCCATCCTCATTTTGTCCGTTACAACATGCGACTACAGATGCTTTTGCTGCTTCGAAATACTCTTGTTTCCCAGTGTATTTATAGCAATAACTTAATAATTTACTTCCTAATAACGATGCATTAAATACTGTATCATTCCCTTGTAAAGGACTGTATGAAAAAAGAAACCCATTATTGTAATTTGCACGATGTAAATCGTTCATTATAAAATTTGCTGCGGATAGAGCTGTATCTAGGTACTTTTTATTTCCAGTAATCTCATATGCATCAATTAAAGCTGTTGCGCAAAAGTTTGTTGCAACTACAGTCGGTGTGTATTTAGGAAAAAGAAATAACCGTCGAGCTTGCCAGTCAAAATTATACCCCCAACATGCCCCACTGTATCCTTTCGATTTAAGGGATATAAGTAAAGTCGCTAGTTCGTTTATTCGTTGTAAAATTTCATTTTGAGAACTTATATTGTTTTCGAATTCTTTATTTATTTTGATAGCTTTAAATAGATTACAATATCCTTGGAGAAATAATCCAATTCCTTTTGCATTATATTCTTTAGGAACAAATGTTATTGTTCGAAGATTGATTGGACTTCTTTTAAAACCTTGAATTACAATTAGTCTACAGAGGGCTGACTTCTTTAAAAAAGGAAGTGCCTGAAAAATTTTTGAATTTAATCCATCATATGGATCCCAGCCTTGGTAATGCTGAGATTCGCAATATTTTTTTAATGATTTAAATGAATCTAAATAGAACATAATATTAGAATTATGATTGGACTTCACTGATTAGAGTTTGGAATTTCCCATTTTGTTGAAAAATTAATTTATCAACATATCTTATCTCAATAATTGATCCTGCTCCCATTGCATTCTTAAAATGCTTTTCTAAGAAAATTTTATCATTCTCCGTATATTTTTCATTGGGTATGATGCATATAATTAATTTTCCTTTTTCCTTTTGGATATATTGCAATCCGTCAATATGTTCATATACATCATTATGCAGGTTTAGGGCTGTTATACTTGTAATTCCACCATCAGCTCTGTAAATAATGGATTTATCACGATGTCCTTCTATTTTATTGAGGTAAGTTAATGTCCCATCAGGATTATCTGCATAACTTGAATAATCTCCTGTTTTGTATCTTATTAAAGGAAAGTATTTATTTATAAAAGTAGTTCCGACTAATTCTCCAAATACGTTTGTTTGTGTGATAAGTTGGTCTTGTTGATCTATTAATTCACAATACCCATAGCAATTTTCTATTCTATAATGTTCACTATGCGGATAGACTCCTGCCATAATTAGTTTTTCGCTGTGTCCGTATGATTCAAAAATATTAATTTTTAGTTCATTTTTGATAAAATAAAATTGTTCCTCAGTTACACTTTCTGAAGTTAGAATACAAAGTTTAATGAAAGAAGTATCTAGATTTTGCTTTTTGCAATATTTCAGAAATTGGTAGGCTCCAGAAGGGTATGCATGAATATACTTTATGTGGTATTTTTTCATGATTTCCCACACTTTCTTTGCATATTTTTCATCCATTCTGAAAGCATCAAAAATGAACTCTTTTAAAATAGGATTTATTATATATTCTTTGTTTTTGGGTAACTTGTGATTACGTATGACTGCTCTTTGATCATAGTTCCATCCAAATAATTTAAGTTCTTTATGCCAAAATGCGAGTGAGTGAATATACCTGTTCTTAGGTAATACTAACTTCATAGGTTTACCGCTCGTCCCACCTGTTGTTCCAGTTACACACTTGTGCCAATCAATATCATCTACAATAAACTCATCCCAATGTTCCATGACTTCTTTTTTATTGATGAATTTAATATGCTTTTTGAAATCTGTAAGATTATTGATCTGTATATTTGCGTAACGTTTCCTATAATATGGAACATTTTTTATTGCAAAATTGGTAATTTCAAGTAGACGCTTTTCCGGGTCTATATTATCTATTTGGTCAATGGCTTTTACATAGCTCAGTCCGTAAGCATATTTACCAAAAACATTACATTTTAGTAATAAATGGTTAAACCAATTTGGCCATTTGGTTATACCAGTCTTTAAATAATCGGCTAATCCTTGTTTCATCGGTTGCTTTAATTTATAAAAATTCTTTGTAAATAGATTTTAACTGCTCAGTCACAACTTCAGGAAAATATGCTTTAGCTTGTTCTTTTCCGTACATTCTACGTGTTTCATATTTATTATTAATATATTCATGTAGAGCATGATATATTTCCTCTTCAGCCCCAGGAGTAAAAAGAACCCCATTATTTTCATTTATTATTTCAGGAATTCCTCCTACAGGAGTTGTTAGAATTGTTAGTCCATAAGACATAGCCTCCAAAATAGAGACTGGTAATCCTTCAATATAAGATGGTAAGATAAAGGCATTGGCAAGATTGAATAACTCGATTTTTTTTTCTCCAGAAACCCAACCTTCATATATGACCATATTGTTAAGATTGTGCAGATCTATAAATTTTTTTAGCTTTTCAATCTTTCCATTACCTCCAATGTGCAGTACAAGTTTATCTTCAAAATACGCTTTGTGTTTGGAGAGTACTTCTAATAAGTCAAAAATTCCTTTTTGCTCAGTTATTAAACCTAAATATAGTATATGTTTTTTATTTGAATCTTTCTTAAAATTTTCATTAAAAACGGGAGGAGGAATTAAGTTATTTACAATAGCAACCTTTTGCTCTGGAAGAATTGATTTATAAAATTTGCTCCATGATTCTGATAGAGTAATTATCTTGTCACATTTAGCAAATACCCTATTGACAAATTTATATTGTTGTGCATAATATTCCTTAAATGCACCACCATGCATATGTAATATTATTTTCTTATTAAATAAATAAGCAAGATTGATGAAACATGAAGAACGTTTAAAACTATTGTAAGATGCTGTATGTATGTGTACTATCTTGATTTTATAATCACATAATAAATAGAAAAAAAATTGTAAATAAGAAAATAATGCAGTGAATACTTTTGATATGATGGAACCTTTTTTTGAATTTACAATGCATCTGAAGTTTTCATATACATATTTGTCGTAGTTATATAATATTTGTGCAATACCACCTTGTGGATGAGTATAGTCACAACCAATTACAATGATGTTTTTTGTATTTATCTTGTGCATATCTTTTTTATTTTGTCAATGAAACTCCATGTTCCGGCTATCTTTGCAAGATTGCCCCAATAGTCATTAGATAATGCAATTCTGGGAACTTGCATCAAATCTGAATTTTTTGAGGGATAACTGCTCACTGTTGTAAATGCGCATTTATAGTAACGAGCGACGTATTCAACTTCCCTACTCGTTAAGGAACCATTAGGGTAACTAAAAAATTGAATTTTCTTATTTAGAAATTGCTCTAGAAATTGTTTAGATTCCTTTAATTCAAAATCTAATAATTCTTCTGATAGGTTTGTTAAGATTGGATGGCTGAAACTATGTGATTGTATATCAATTAGAGGGTGGTTGTCAAGAACTTTTAATTCTTCTATTGTTATTGCACTTCTATTAAGTGAAATATCTTTTTTTAATGATTCGACTTTACTTAAAAAAATATCATAAGGGTCTTTTTTAAATTGTTCTACGATATCAAAATTATTATATTTATTAACAACAAATTCCCACCAGAAATTTCCTGATATTATTGGGTCTATGGGAACAAATATTGTAATTGGAATATTGTATTTCTCAATAATTGGAATTAAATCAATATTGCCTTTCCATCCATCATCGAATGTAATATGAATAGCCTTATCTACAGTTATGTCTTCTCCTGTTAAATAAGAATATAATGTTCTAGTATCAATGAATTTATAATTCTTATTTTTGCCCCATTTTATAATTCTTTCAAATGTTTGTATAGAAGGGTTGTGAAAGTAAATAGAAATTATTTTATGCTGCTTTAATTTTATATATCCTAAGTAATATAGGAAAAATGCTATGATACTTTTCATTTGTTTAAAATATTTTTGATAATTAAGAATAAAGTTTTTCCGATTCTTCTAGGTGCCATAAAGAGAAATGGTAATAGGTCTGATTTGCTAAAATATTTAAATACCTTTGCTTGATTAAAATCTTTTCTCCATTGCTTAAAGGTTAATTTAGTAGTCATAATGTTTGTGAAATCTCCAAATTCATCAATAAAGTAAAACTCTTTTGTCGGCTTACTTGCTGTATAATCTATATGGGGATTTATACATCCTTTTATCCACGTGTATGGAAGGTTTATGTTTAAACAATTGAAATAGTGAGATGTTCCATCATTCCTAAGATTTATTTCAAAGAAGTATGGAATATTGTTTTCTACACCGTATTCAATACTAAATGGACCAAAATAATCTAAAGACTGAAGAAACTTTATAGTTTTCGTTTTGTCTATGTATTCTTCAATGGAATTTGTTATTATTCCCCAAGAACCATCTTCACCATTACTAACCCATCTAAGTTTTTTGAAAATTCCAGCTAAAAAAATTTCTCCTGAAAGAAGTCTACAACCTATCAATAAAATGTCATATTCACGTTTTATATATTGTTGTATAATAAATTCTTGTGTATGTGTAGAGGTATTAATAGCTTCTAGCAATTCGGCGCGATTTTGGCAAATCTTTATATCAACCTTATTCCCTGAAATACTTTTTAAGGGCTTTATTATACAGGGATATGGTACTGTATCCGGTAATTCACTATTCTTATCATAATGTAATGAATATGGTACACTGATTCCATTCTTTCTTGCTATATCAGTCATTAATATTTTATCCATTAACTCTCCCACACGGCCTTGTTTTCCTGCGTTTGGAAATGTAAATCGATTCTTTAGAAGATTGTAGTTTTTATCTAAATAATATTCCGCAAGATCACTTGTAGGAAGTATTATTGCTTTTTCTTGACTATTGAAATATTTATCTAAGTATGTAATGCCTTCTTTTGCATTTTTTACTATTTTATAATCTTTGCATGCATTACTCATTAAAGTAGCTCGCATTTGACTACTTTTTATGAGTAAAAGAAAAGTTTTTATGTCAGATTTATGAGCTAGATTTCTTATAACACCAAGAGTGTTATATCCGGCACTTCCAAAAACTATCACATTCATAGCTGTTTTTATTTAGTAGATAATAATGTACTGAAACTTTTTAAAAATTAATTTTTAATTGTTTGACTACTTGTATAGATTTTATTAAAGCATTTAATTATGATTATTTTCTTTGATATTGAAAATCCTGCTTTTATCTGTGCTTTAAGGGCTTTTATGTTATATGTACGAACTAATACTGCTATATTTTTTTCTCCTGCTGAGTGGAGAGCTTTTAACCTATAAAAGATCATCATTGTATGGATTCCTTTACCTCTGTATAAAGGATGACAGAAGTCGTCAAGTAGTAAAGCATCTTGTTTCATTGGCACTCTTGTATTGTATGATAAAATCAATTCCTTTTTATAAATCCATGACGAGTATATAAGTTTATTGTCATAGATTATTCCGTAAGCTGTATATAAATCTTGGTAATTAAATCGCTCTTTAATTACTTGCATTTTTTTTTCATTGAAGATTGGTTTATATGCTAAATTGAAATCATCAAGTGTTAATTTTTGGGGTGTATAAGTATTGATAAGGTCTTGATTCGATGAGAAATATTTTTCTATCTTTTTTATATCAATTTCTTGAGTTAGCAAATAGGATTTCTCCCAGTATATGCCAATTAGTGAAAAAAGTTTATGTATTGTTCGTATTATAAGGATTTTAGCTCCCCATTCTTTATAGTATTCTTTAATTTTCATACTTAAATATTGTTTTAAATTAAATAATATTGATTGAAAAATTATTGAAATGATATTTAGGAATACACTCTATTCAATAAAGAACGTAACAATATTTGCAAACCATAAATCCAGATTTAATAATCTGGCTCTAAGCATAACTGTTGTTGTTAAAATTGCATAAATAATACTTGGTAACATAAGGTATATTATGAATCTTTTTTCTGTTAGCCATTTATTTTTTTCTTGAACAAGTAATAATGCTAGTAAGCAAAACATTAATAAAACTGTTAGTTTTGAAAACCTATCATAAAAGGTAAAGTTGCTATAACCTAAATTTGATAAGATGATGAGTATTAGGATAAATGCATACATTTGATTATAAGGCTTATAAAAATTGGTGTTTTTTTTCCACAGTAAAAAGAAGCAGAAAGCTAAGCTAAGAAATAATATATGGATTCTATTTTGGTAGAATATATTTCCCACCTCTCTGTATTCTATTGTGAATTGTTGAGAATGTTCACCATTTGATTCAGATAAGTATTCAGATTTAATGCTTGTATTAATAATCGGCAATTTAGATAAAATAACATATAAGTTTATTGAATATGTTCTAATAATAATACTACAAAGTGCGATTATGTGTAAGATATTTATTTTTTCTTTTAGTATAAAAGATATGATTCCAATAAGTGGAAGAGGCAGCAATGCAAAGTGAAATAATAGACAGGAAAAAGAAAAAAATAAAAATTTTATTTTTTTATGTAAAATGTATTTTGTGTAAAATATTAGAAAGCAAAATGCACCAGACCAGAATCTAATACCAAAATACCATTGCCATTCAACTGTGAATATAATACCGCATAAAACTAATATTTGAACAAATTTTATTCTCTCTTTGTAAGTACAATAATATTGTCTGAAGAGAATGCAAAAAAATAAGCTATAAATACTAGCGCATATTCCTGCAAAAACTTTGCTATCTAATGAAATTTGTGAAATTAAATATTTAAGAACAAAGTGGTATGGTTCAATGCCTAAACTTAAAATTTCAGGATCGCTAAGTGAGTTGATAAACCCCAAATTATTAAGTCTTAAAAGAGATAAATAGTGAACTTCTAAATCATTGTGGCAATCTACAATATATCCATATCTAAAGGCAAAGATTGTAAAAAATATTAAACTGATTGGATCTTTGTATCTTATTACAGATAATATCAAACTAATTATGGGGAAAAATAATATTGCGAAAATTTGAGTTATTATATATATTCCTCTATTAAGGGTTTGATTACAGTTATTATGATGGTATTTAGGCATATTAGCTTTAGAGTTAGTTAATAATTAAGTTATTGTATTTTTTATTATTTTCACTCAAATATAATTGGTTGTGTTGCGCCTTTATAAATTTTATATTTATGGCCTTTTTCTGATAGACGCATATAAACTTTATATGCAAAATTAGCGATTATAGTCATTTGATGAAAAAAAACAAAATTCATTTTTTCCTTTTAAGTATTTCCAAAGTCAGTATACCTTTATAATTAAGTTTTAATGAATGATTGGTACTTGTATAGTAAGTTTCCAATTTTAGGGTGTCACCTTTTAGACGGGTGCCAGCAGGCACCCGTCTAAAAAAGAGTCCATAAATTTAACGATTATTATTTGCATATTGTCATGGGAAGAAGGTTTTCGTAATCAGTTCTCCCCTTTTTTAATTCTCTAAGCAGCTTGCAGAAGTAATCCCTGAAGGAGACTCCTACCTGTTTGCAAGTTTCTATAAAGGTATTATAGATTGCGGAGTTTTGTATTCCTTTCACGCTTCCGAAGAACAGGCTGTTCTTTCTTTGGACAGTGATTGGTCTTATCGCCCTTTCTGCCGCCATATTGTCTATGGAGTATTCTCCGTCATTTCTGTAGGAGAAGATCTGATTCCAGAAGTTCTTCAGATAGTTAAGGGCCTTGCTCATAAGTTCGCTTCGGCTCTCATCCGGATTTGCCAGCAAATCATAAAGCTCCGTCCTTAACTTCTCGATGATTTCCGTCGTTTCCTTACCGTTCCTTCTGCTGTAAATCTCGTCCGCAGTAAGTTTTTCCCGACGGTAAGCCTCTTCCATGCCGTATAGCTTTGCTATCAGCTCAAGGAAGATTCTTGCCTGCAGACTTCCTTGGTCGTAGGCGTACTTGAACTTGGCTCTTGCATGAGCCAGACAGCAGAGATGCTCTATATCCATAAGTTCATTGTCTAGATACATATATACGTTGTAACCGTCACTCTGCAGTGATTTGATTTTTGCATCACCAAGAAACTCCTTCAACACGTTTCTGTTCCTGCCTCCATGTTTCTGTACACCTTCATCGTCCGTTGTGTCCTCATAAAAGAAGATGACTATATGGGCTTTCCGGTTTACCAGACACCACATATACGTCTTACGTTTCTTATTGCAAGCGTGGTAACGAAGCCATGTCTCGTCCACATTCACATTGGCACTTTCCTGAAGGGCAATCTTTTTGAGGGCAGGTATCAGCTTGTTGAGCTGTATCGCACCCTTGTCTGCCCAGTTCAGCAGGTTCTGAACAGAAGTGTTCCAGTCCATATCCGACAGACGGTTCTTTGCCTCCCTGTATGCAGGCGTTGACATCTGGTAACGGTTGAACATAAGATACGAGAGCATGCTTGCCGTAATGCTTGTACCCGGTACTATCTCGTCATAAAGACTTGCCTGTACGTCATCCTTCATAGGAAGGAACATGCTTTCAATCCTGCCGTCGGCATGTTTTACCTTGAGAACTTCAAAGTGATGTTCCTCAATGTGGCTCACGATATTTCTTATTTTACGGTAGCTTGATGATATCACTACAGAACCCTTAGGGAGCATTGTATAATCGGACTTGTGTATTATCGGAGTGCCTACACAATCCTTGTTGTATCTCATTCCTTTTCTATACGGTCTTTCCTTGGAAAGAGGAGCGACCGGAGTATCCTGAGTGTCGCATGATGCGGCAGAGTCTGCCAGTGGAACTTCTATTGTCGGAGCAGTGGGAGTTCCGTCAAAATCATCCTTGTCATCATGCTTTCCCTTCAGAACCTTCTTGCGTTCTATGCCCTTCAGACTTTTGGATGAAGCGTATGTTTGAGCGTTCATAAGGGAAAGACGTTCGACAAGGGCGTTATGCTTCTTCTCAAGCTTTTTGTATTCCTTGTCGCGGAGCTTGTATTCAATAGCAGCCTTCTCAGCCTTGCTGTTTGCCTTAAGCA
>OHAC01002679.1_pt1 | contig 13753 bp, 9 predicted proteins | sample 1577051 | NCBI WGS metagenome assembly OHAC01 (sample SAMEA3541499, study PRJEB24748) | human gut metagenome | biome: human gut; feature: human-associated habitat; material: faeces | place: China | collected 2012 | reverse complement strand
CGCTTGCGCGACCCGCCGCAGGCGGAGAATCCTGCTTCGCAGGATTCTTTTTTATGTTACAGGGCGGGACAAAGCGTTCTGGTATCGGCTGGCGAAACATTTATCGGAAGCTGCCGGTTTGATAAGGATGGAATTTTCCAAACGGGCATGGTATACTCAACTCAACAAGATAAGGGGATCGATACGAATGAAAAGAAAACAGGTGACAGCAGCATGTCTGATGGCGGCAGCGATGCTGCTTTCAGGCTGCACGCCGAATATCAGTGAATATGCAGCGCGAGCGCAGCAAGCCGGAAAGAACTTTTTTGAAGGGGAAACCATAGACGCTATGGCACAGGACAGCGATACTGTGACAACGGCAGGTGACGAGACGTCTGTAGCAGGTGAAACACAGAATGTCAGTACAGGAACCGGCACCGCTGCAGTGACCAATGAGAGGCAGGATAGCGATACTGCGACCGATGACGAGATACAGGATAGCACAACAGCGACCGGCGGCGAAGGGCAGCACGGCGATACCGCGGCAACAGCAGACGGCGAGATGCCTGCGACAGGCGAAACGCAGATCGACACCGCCACAGAATCTGAGGCAGCAACAGCTCCTCAAATTCCGGTCCTGATGACAGAAGTGACCGACTCCGTTTATGAAGCATACGCGCAGAAATCGGATGCGTTTACCGGTAAGCTGGCGGGACACGATCGCTTAAGCCGCGCAGAAAACGCAGCGCTGACGGCAGTTCTTTCGCAGAAGGAGTACGGTGACAAGACGCTTTGCCTGCAGAACATGGCGAAGTATGACAGCAACGCAAATGAAAGCTTTCTGCTGATGTTTGAGAGCACACCGTTGACAGCGCGCGGGCGGATTTCCGGCGATCTCTGGTATTATGACGGCGAGTCGGCAAGGCTTCTGGAAAAAGGAATCGTCGTGACCGGACTGCAGCAGGTGACGGGAATTGGGAATCCGTTTGTTATTCTGGAAACGGAAGTCTCCGGCAAAAAACAGGCGGCTGTCTGGACGGTAAAAGATCAAAAGTGCGAAAAGCTTCTGGAGGATGCCGAGACGATCGAAGCGACAAAGGACGGCGTTTGTACGTTTTATCCTGTAGAGAAGACTGTGTACGATCCGCTTGTTTCGGAATGGGACAGTGCAGAAGAGACGGTTCCTGTTTATTATGAAAGAACAGCGGACGGATTTGCAGAGCGTTCGTATCGGGAGCTGACAGCGTCGGAATATTTGGCGTATGTGTCTGCAGAGGATTCGGATGAAGAGGCACAGGCGTGGAAGGAAAAGCTGGAAGAGCAGTTCTACACGCAGACGGATGAAAATACAGAATATACCTATTGGTTTTATGCAATTGGGGAGGACAAAATTGCCTATCGCTGCAGAGAAGCCGGGCAGTCGGTCGGACAGGAAGAAGGAATCGATCATGCGGTTGCGAAGTACAGCTGGTGTATCAGCAGCCTGGATCAGGGAAAGCTGACCAAAGCATCAGAGACGATCAGCGGGGATGGATTTTTCTTTCCGTCGAGATTGGAGCAGGAAGAAGTGCTGGAGAGCCTGGAGGATATTCCAAACGAATTTACGAAAAACCGGTTGAATAAAGTGCAGAAAACAGCCCGCGCGGCGGTCGGTCAGGCGGTTGCACAGATTCTGGAGGTACAGGAGTACCCGGACGATGCGCTGTGTTTTGCAGAGACGGCGGATTACGATGGGAACGGCAAAAAAGAAACATTTGCGGCGATCGGCAGGTACGACGGAGCGTTCGGCGCGCCGGTATGCGACCTGTGGTTTGTCGGCGCGGACGGCGCAGTTTTGGAAGAAGAGAATTTTGCCTTTAAGGAGCTGGAAAAGCTGGGAAGCGCCTTTGTGCTGTATCGTGGCTACGAAGTGTCCGGCGTCAGCGACATGCTGTTTGGTGTGCAGGAGCAAGGAGCAGTGCGCCTGTTAAAACAGATGGGGCACTTTGAGCTGGACGATGACGGCGATCTGATGGCATGGACTGCCGGGACAGAAGCTGCGCCGGGATATTATGACATCAGCCTGCGCACACTGACAGAGTATCAATTAGAAGAAATCCGTGAAAAAGAGCTGTTACAGTATAAAAACGGCAAAGCAGTGTTAAAGAGTATCCTGCGGCAGGTTGGATCAGATTCCGGGAAAATACAGATTTTATCCGGGGAAAACGATAGGATTCATGTCAACTTTTCGGACGCGGAAGGAAGCTGGTACGAGACATGGAAAGTGAAAAACGACAGACTTGTACTGACAGACAGCGGAGAAGGCAGTGTAAAAGAGGTTCATGAAAGCGGTGATGTGTCCGGACAAAACGCAGTCAGTCAAAACAGCGCTGTATCTGACCGGGAAGCAGACAGCATCAGTGAAAACAATGCGGCAGCATCCGACCGGACAGGCAGCATCGGCACGAGGTCTGTGACAAAGAGCGGGCAAAAGTCAGAAAACGGGACAGAAAGCCATGCCTTTGACTTCTCTGCGCCCGATGGGACAGCAAAGGAAACTCAGACAGAACAAGAATAGGAAATTACAAAAATATGGCATTTGCACATTTGCACGTCCATACAGAGTACAGCCTGCTGGACGGTTCCAATAAAATCAAAGAATATGTAAAACGAGTCAAGGAGCTGGGCATGACGGCTGCGGCGATTACCGACCATGGCGCAATGTACGGTGTGATCGATTTTTACCGTGCGGCGCGGGCAGAGGGTATCAATCCGATTTTGGGCTGTGAGGTCTATGTTGCGCCCAATTCCCGTTTTGACCGGGAGATTACCGGCGGGGATGACCGGTATTACCATCTGGTGCTTCTGGCGGAAAATAATACTGGTTACGCGAATCTGAGCAAAATCGTCAGCCGCGGTTTTACGGAGGGGTACTATTACAAGCCGCGTGTCGATATGGAGGTTCTGGAGGAATTTCACGAGGGAATCATCGCGCTGTCTGCGTGTCTGGCAGGTGAAGTGCCGCGCTATATCCAGAAAGGACTGCCGGAGGAAGCAAAAAAATGCGCATTAAAGTATCAGTCGATTTTTGGGAAGGATAATTATTTTCTGGAACTGCAGGATCATGGGATCCCGGAGCAGCAGACCGTAAACATGGCGCTTTTACAGATGTCGCGGGAACTGGACATTCCGTTAGTATGCACGAACGACGTGCACTACACCTATGCGGAGGACGCAAAGCCCCACGATATCCTTCTGTGTATCCAGACCGGCAAAAAGCTTTCCGACGAAAACCGGATGCGTTACGAGGGCGGTCAGTATTTCGTCAAAAGCGAAGAAGAGATGAAGGGACTGTTTCCCTATGCGTGGGAGGCAGTGGAAAATACACAGCGAATTGCAGACCGCTGTCATGTGGAAATCGAGTTTGGTAAGACGAAGCTGCCGCATTTTGATGTGCCGGAGGGCTATGATTCCTGGGGATATTTGAACAAGCTGTGCACTGACGGCATGAAAGAGCGCTATCCGGAGGACGACGGCACGCTGCAGAAGCGTCTGGAATACGAGTTGGGTATTATCAAGCGCATGGGATATGTGGACTATTTCCTGATCGTGTGGGATTTTATCAACTATGCCAGAGAAAACGGTATTCCGGTAGGACCTGGACGTGGAAGTGCAGCTGGAAGCATCGTTTCCTACTGCCTGCATATCACGAATATTGATCCGATCCGTTATAGCCTGCTGTTTGAGCGTTTCCTGAACCCGGAACGAGTTTCCATGCCGGATATCGATATCGACTTCTGTTATGAACGCAGACAGGAGGTCATCGATTATGTCGGACGCAAATATGGAAAAGAAAAGGTTGTGCAGATTGTCACATTCGGTACGCTGGCGGCAAAGGGTGTCATCCGCGACGTCGGGCGCGTCATGGATCTGCCGTATTCCTTTGTGGATTCGATTGCAAAAATGATTCCGAACGAGCTGAACATGACGATTGATAAGGCACTGTCAATGAACGCAGAGCTGCGCAAGCTCTACGAGAGCGATGAACAGGTGCACGTGCTGATTGATATGAGTAAACGGCTGGAGGGATTGCCGCGCCACACCTCGATGCACGCAGCAGGGGTTGTGATCTGCCCGGAGGCGGCAGATCATTTTGTACCGCTTTCACGGGGGTCGGATGGTTCGATCACAACGCAGTTTACGATGACGACGCTGGAAGAGCTCGGACTGTTAAAAATGGACTTTCTGGGGCTTCGAACCCTGACAGTAATCGACCACGCGGTCAAGATGATTGAGCATGACACCGGTGTGAAGCTCGATATGGAGCATCTGGATTATAACGATAAAAAAGTGCTGGATTCGCTCTGCACCGGCAGGACGGACGGCGTGTTCCAGCTGGAAAGCGGCGGGATGAAAAGCTTCATGAAGGAGCTAAAGCCCCAGAACCTTGAGGATATCATCGCGGGTATTTCCCTGTACCGTCCCGGGCCGATGGACTTTATTCCAAAATATATTAAAGGAAAAAACAATCACGACGAGATCACCTATTCCTGTCCGGAGCTGGAACCGATCCTGTCTCCGACCTACGGCTGTATCGTGTATCAGGAGCAGGTTATGCAGATTGTGCGCGACCTCGGCGGCTACACGATGGGACGAAGCGACCTGGTTCGCCGTGCAATGAGCAAGAAAAAGCAGTCCGTCATGGAAAAAGAACGGGCGAATTTCGTTTACGGCAATCCCGAGGAGGGCGTGCCCGGCTGTGTGGCCCGGGGCATTCCGGAAAAGGTCGGTCTGGAAATTTACGCGGAAATGATGGATTTTGCAAAATACGCGTTCAACAAGTCCCACGCCGCATGCTACGCGGTTGTCGCTTACCAGACGGCTTACCTGAAATATTATTATCCGGTGGAATTTATGGCGTCCCTGATGACTTCTGTAATCGATAACCCCGGAAAAGTGGCGGAATACATTCTGGTCTGCCGCCAGATGGGAATCGCGATTCTGCCGCCGGATATCAACGAGGGAGAGCCGGGATTTTCGGTATCGGGAAAATCAATCCGGTACGGGCTGACTGCGATCAAGGGTGTAGGACATCCGGTTGCGGACGCGGTGATCGCAGAGCGGAAGCTGCGGGGCGTGTTCAAAAACCTGCAGGATTTTCTTTCCAGAATGTCCGATACGGAAGTCAATAAGCGCAACGTGGAAAACTTCATCAAAGCGGGTGCATTCGATAGCCTTGAGGGAACACGCAAGCAGTTTATGAGCGTATTTGTGCAGCTGATGGATCAGAATCAGCAGAATCGGAAAAATAATATGGCGGGACAGCTTTCCTTATTCGATCTGGTGGACGAATCGGAAAAGAAAAACTATGAAATCCGCTTCCCGGATGTCGGGGAATATTCGAAGGAAATTCTTCTGACCTTTGAAAAAGAAGTGCTCGGTGTGTATGTCAGCGGGCATCCGCTGCAGGAATACGAGCAGCTCTGGCGCAGGAATATTTCTAATACAACGGCAGATTTTATGCTGGATGAGGAGACAAACAGCGTCCATATTCAGGACGGAGCAAAGGCGGTTATCGGCGGAATTATTGAGGAAAAGAAGATCAAATATACCAAAAACGATAAGGTGATGGCGTTTTTACAGGTGGAGGATCTGGTTGGAACGATTGAAGTTATCGTCTTCCCGAAAACCTATGAGCAGTACGGCAGCAAGCTGATGGAGGATGAAAAGGTTCTCCTGCGGGGGCGCGTTTCCGCAGAGGAGGACAAAGACGCGAAGCTGATCTGTGAATCCGTGCAGACCTTTGACGAAATCCCCAAAAAGCTCTGGATTAAATTTCCGACGATGGAAGCCTATCAGCAGCAGGAAAAAAAGCTGCTTTCGGCAATCGCAGCTTCCGACGGCAGGGATACCGTGGTGATTTATGTGGAAAATCCGCGCGCGATGAAGCAGCTTGGGGCGAATCAGACCGTTCATGGGGACGAGGAACTTTTAAAGCAGCTGGAAGAGCTGTTTGGAGAAGAAAACGTAAAGCTGATGTAAGTTTCACAAAACCATTGAAAAGAAAGCCCGTTTCGATTAAAATAAAAAATGGTTTTACGGATTTTGAAATCTTAAGATTGAAGTCCAGCCCGCAGCGGCAGACAGGAGGAACAATGGCAGCTAAGATAAAGACAATTGGAGTTCTTACAAGCGGCGGAGATGCGCCGGGTATGAATGCGGCAATCCGTGCGGTTGTTCGGAAAGCGATTTGCAACGGCGTCAAAGTAAAAGGCATTAAAAAAGGCTATCAGGGCCTGTTAAATGAAGAAATCATAGATATGGATGCCCGCAGTGTTTCGGATACCATCCAGAAGGGCGGTACGATTCTGGGAACTGCGCGTTGTCTGGAATTTAAGACCGAAGCCGGACAGAAAAAGGGCGCGGAGATCTGCCGCAGACACGGCATCGACGGTCTGGTTGTTATCGGCGGCGACGGCTCTTACAGAGGTGCGCAGGCGATGTCCAGACTTGGGATCAATACGATCGGTCTGCCGGGCACGATCGATCTGGATATTGCATGTACCGAATATACGATCGGTTTCGACACGGCAGTCAATACCGCGATGCAGGCAATCGATAAGGTAAGGGATACTTCATCTTCACATGAACGTTGCAGTATTATCGAAGTAATGGGCAGAAATGCCGGTTATATCGCACTGTGGTGCGGCGTCGGCACCGGCGCGGAGGATATCCTTCTTCCTGAAAAGTACGACTATGACGAGCAGCAGCTGATTAACAATATTATCAACAACCGTAAAAAGGGCAAAACTCACCATCTGATCATCAATGCAGAAGGTATCGGTCATTCTACTTCCATGGCGAAGAGAATTGAAGCGGCAACGGGTGTGGAAACCAGAGCAACCATCCTGGGGTACATGCAGCGAGGCGGCAGCCCGACCTGTCTGGATCGTTATTATGCTTCTATCATGGGCGCTTATGCGGCAGACATCCTCTGCGCAGGCAGCTCGAACCGTGTTGTGGCTTACAAACACGGCGAATTTGTAGACTATGATATCGAGGAAGCGCTTGCGATGCAGAAAGAGATTCCCGAATATCATTATCAGGTCAGCAAAGCGCTGGCCACCTGACGATACAGGACGCAAAGGGGCGGCTGCACACGAAACGTGTGTGGCCGTTGTGCGTTTTCATAAAGATCAACGGAGGAACCTGCATGATTACTGCAGCATCCAACAGCCGGATCAAAAGGCTGGTACAATTGAATCAAAAGTCGAAGCTGCGCAGAACGGAGGACGTTTTTCTGGCAGAGGGTGTGAAGATGTTTCTGGAAGCACCGAGAGAGCAGCTGCAGGAGGTCTATGTTTCGGAATCCTTTCTGGAAAAGTGCAGCTGCAGGGAGCATATGGAAGAGGTTGGCTACGAAGTTGTTTCCGACAGCGTTTTTTCTAAAATATCGGATACCTGCACGCCACAGGGCGTTTTATGCGTGCTGAAACAGTTTCACTATAATATAGAAGAAATGCTGCGGGACAAAGCACCGCTGTTTCTGCTTCTGGAAAATATACAGGATCCCGGCAACCTCGGTACGATGCTGCGAACCGGTGAGGGCGCAGGCGTTTCCGGGATTATCATGAGCCGGGATACAGTCGATTTGTACAACCCGAAGGTTATCCGTTCGACGATGGGCAGCATCTACCGCGTTCCGTTTTATTATGCGGACGATTTTGCGGCGGCGGTTCATCAGGTACAGCAGGCGGGTGTCAGCGTATACGCGGCGCATCTGCGCGGGAAAAATTCCTATGCCTGTCAGGATTACACAAAGGGGACGGCATTTCTGATCGGTAACGAGGGCAACGGCCTGCGGGAAGAGACTGCAGAGCTTGCGGACTGTTATATCCGAATTCCGATGGAGGGCAAAGTGGAGTCGTTAAATGCAGCGGTGGCGTCTTCGATTCTGATGTATGAAGCGCATCGGCAGAGGGCGATTTGAAAGAAGGTCGAAGCTTGAAAAATAACATTTTTCAAGCTCGAGATTTGTGTCTGCGCGCACTTGACACAAACTCGACATGCGCAAAAAGTGTGCGCAGAAATGAGAGGCACAGATGAAAATCGGTTTTATCGGACTTGGAAATATGGCGCAGGCGATGATTGGAGGAGTTTTGAGAAATCACCTGGCTGTGCCGGAGGAAATTTACGGTTCTGCAAAAACGGCGGAGACCGAAAGCAAAGTACATGAAATGTTTGGCATCACGGTGACAGGCGATAACCTGGAAACCGCGCGGCAGGCAGAGCTTTTGATTCTTGCCGTAAAGCCGCAGTTTCTGGAGAAAGTGATCGGACAGATCAGCGACATTGACCTGACCGGTAAGACGATTCTGAGCATTGCGGCAGGCAAAAGCCTTGCGTGGCTGGAAGAGCAGTTCTGCGCGCCGCTTCCGTTTGTGCGTGCGATGCCCAATACGCCGGCACTGGTCGGGGAAGGCTGTACCGGAGTCTGCTATGGCAGCAGGGTAACTCCTGAGATGAAAGAAAAAACGGCGGCTGTCCTGGACAGTTTCGGCAAGACGGTTGAGCTTCCGGAACGCCTGATGGATGTGCTGACCGGCGTCAGCGGCTGTGCGCCTGCCTGGATTTTTATACTGATCGAGGCGATGGCGGACGGTGCAGTTGCGGAAGGCATGCCGCGCAGCCAGGCATATGAATGCGCTGCACAGGCTGTGCTCGGCAGCGCGAAGCTGATGCTTGAGACCGGAAAGCATCCGGGAGAGTTAAAGGATATGGTCTGCTCCCCGGCAGGCTCCACAATTCAGGCGGTACGCGTTTTAGAGGAAAAAGGCTTCCGCGGCGCAGTGACCGATGCGGTTATCACTGCGGTGGAAAAGTCCAGAAGCCTGTAAAATAGTTTGTTACAAAAATGTTAAAAACAGGAATAAAGGAAGATCTGATGGAAAAAATAATCCCGTCAGGTCTTCTTTTTTTATAAAAAATCGAAAAAACCGCAGAAAATGGCTGTCCTTTTTATGAAAAGAGAATTTACTATGTTAAAGCGGCATTTGTTGAAAACTTTGAAAAATAGTAAGAAAAAGGCGATGATTTCGGAGGTTTGTTGTAAAAATATCACAATAGAAGAAAAACTTTTGTGGGGAACTAACGGAAATTTGTGGTTCCGGGTGAACGGCTTGACATTTGATTGTAATATTGCTATCATATCATGCGTAACAATTGTTAATAAGTTTGTAACAATTGAAACAGCTCTGTAACAAGGAGCGTCCCACAAAAAGCTCCTGAATTTCACCGCAGAATGGCTGGGGAAGCAGAGTAAGATTTATGGAGGTAAGAATGAACGGAAAAGGCAGAAAGTTGTTTCGTAGTGCAGTCGGCATTTTAACATCTGTTATGATGATGGGTGCATATGCGACAACCGCTATGGCAAGTGGTATCGGTGTCATTGATGCGAAAGACATGCTGGACATTCATGCAGAAGCAAATACAGCGTCTGCGGTGATTGGTCAGGTCATGGAGGACGGTCATGTGGCGATCCTTGCAAAGTACAACGACTGGGTGCAGATCCAGGCGGGAGAAATTGCAGGATGGGTACCGGCTGAAAATCTGGTCGAGACAGAGATTTCCAACGAAGAGGCTGTTGCAGCCAATGAGCAGGTGATCGCTGAACGGACAGGAGCAACAGCATCCGAAGATGAATTCTTTGCAGAGGAAGAAGTACAGCAGGATGAAACAGCAGCTTTACAGGCAGAGGCGAGTGAAGCAGCACAGAATGAGATAGAAGAAGTACAGGCAGCCGAGGAAGCAGCACGCATCGAAGCGGAAGCGCAGGCAAAGGCAGCAGCCGAGGAAGCAGCACGCATCGAAGCGGAGGCGCAGGCAAAGGCAGCAGCCGAGGAAGCAGCGCAGCTTGAAGCGGAGGCCCAGGCAAAGGCAGCAGTCGAGGAAGCAGCACGCATCGAAGCGGAAGCGCAGCAGGCAGCTTTGGCAGCCCAGACGGCGCAGACCGCAGCGATATCCGCAGAGGAATTAAAACTGCTTGCAAATATTATTTACTGTGAAGCAGGCAGTGAATCCTACGTTGGTAAGGTTGCGGTAGGCAATGTCATCATGAACCGCGTCAAGAGTGCATCGCAGCCCAATACGATCACCGAGGTCGTTTACGCAAAAGGACAGTTTTCCCCTGTTAGAAACGGTTCGCTGCAGAGGGCACTGAGCAGTGACAAGGCAGATGCAGCCTGCTATCAGGCAGCAATCGAAGCATTAGCCGGTGCACAGCCGGTCGGCGGCAAGCTGTTTTTTAGAAGAAATAACGGTCGTTCCGGACAGGTAATCGGACATCACGTTTTTTACTAAAATAGTATCATAGCCGGGGCATTTGTCTCAACAGCATTGTAAGGGAATCGTCAGAAGAGGATAGGGAAAAAACTGTTGTTTCTGACAGAAAAAGAACGAAAAAGGCATGTGGAAAAGGATTGTTTTTCACACGCCTTTTTTGTAGTCGTGACAATAGAATCCTCACAGGGCGCACACTTGACAGTAATTGACGGATTTGATATGATGACGCTAATCATGTAATATAATTGTAACATTTGATGAGCCGATTTTGGGAGCGCCAAAGGCGCGGAAAATCAATGGAGGCTCAGCTATTGTTACTGTTCACACGCGCCATTCGCAAAAGCGCATCTTCGATGCTTTCCGCTGCTTTGCAGCTCTTTTTACTCATAAAATGGCGCTCCCTTCGTACCCTTCTGAGTTCAGCGTTTCGTGCAAGCACGGAATCTGAACTCGGAAGGGTACGGGTGAACTGTAACCATCTATTGAGGCTGTCTGCGGACATGAGGGGATAGAAAGGATCATCGATTTATGGGCTGGAGTAGAAAATCTGAGAAAAGGGGGAAGCACTGGCTGCGGGCTGCAGCGCTGGGAGTTGTCTTTTTGTGGACGGCCGGAAGCAGTCTGCAGGCAGAGGCAGAATCGAGCAAAAGCGCGCACTGGCACAAGGGCGTTGGCGTGGAGGCGTGGCTGACAGGAGCGGATAAGGAACAGGTCAGTCCGAACGCAGCATCCCAAAATGATGCGGCAGATACAGCGATCGCCGCAGTCGGCGGGCAGGAAACGGATGCAGCGTCCGACAGTGCGGACAGCAAAACCAAAGCTTCGTCCGGTGATGGAATGAAAATGGACGACCTGACCGGCACAATCGTGATGACGAGCGTTCAGAATGTATTGAATGTCAGGACGGAACCGGACAGCGAGGCAGAGCTTGCAGGGTATTTGTATGCAGACTGTGGCGGTACAGTGCTGGAACAAAAGGACGGCTGGACAAAGCTTGAGTCCGGCGAACTGACCGGCTGGGCAAATAACGGTTATCTGCTGTTTGGGGAAGAAGCTCGGAAAGAGGCAAAAGACGCGGGACGGATTGTGGCAACGACCAAAACAGGCGCTTTGAGAATCCGGAAAGAACCTTCAGCAGATGCTGCGATTTATGATCTGCTGGAAGAAGGTGCAAAGTATGAGGTCGTGGATGAAGAGCAGATCCGTTTCAGCGAGGATCAGGAAATCACGGCGGACTGGGTTGCGGTCAATTACGGCGGAAAGACCGGATATGTGTCTTCGGAATATGTCCAGGTTGATTTTGAAATCGATTACGGAGAGACGGTTGAGCAGGTAAAAGCGCGCGAGGAAGCGGAAACGGCGAGACTGCAGGCGGAAAAAGAAGCTGCCGCACAGAAACAGAAGCAGGAAAAGGCAGCGCAGGCGGAAAAGGAAGCGAACAAGGCTGCTGCACTGGCAGCGGACGACAGCGTGCTTTTGGCGGCGCTCATTCAGTGTGAAGCAGGAGAAGAGCCCTACGAAGGACAGGTGGCTGTCGGCGCAGTCGTGATGAATCGGGTCAGAAGCGGCGCTTATCCGAATACGGTCAAGGGAGTTATCTATGCTTCGGGACAGTTTACACCGGCGGGAAGCGGACAGGTTGGACGCGTTGTCGCAAGTGGAAAGATCAAGGCAAGCTGCCTGCAGGCGGCACAGGAAGCGATGGCGGGAAGCACCCCGGTTGGAATAGCGACGCATTTTAGACGGGCAGGAAGCAGGGAAGGTATTGTGATCGGACATCATGTATTTTGGTAGACGGGGCATGATTTTTGTAGTATGATAGTCATAAGTCACAGGAAAGGAGGAGTTACATGACGGAAGTATTTGCCTGGCTGGCTCTGTTGATTTTACTTGTGCTGATTGAGCTTGCGACGATGGGGCTGACGACAATCTGGTTTGCAGCCGGAGCTCTTGTTGCGACGATAGCAGCTGCCTGTGGTGCGCCGGTTCTGGTGCAGGTCATCCTGTTTTTGGTAGTGTCCGTGCTGATGCTTGTTTTTACAAGACCGGTTGCCATGCGCTATTTCAATGTTGGAAGGGCGAAGACCAATGTGGACAGCATGCTTGGGGAACGCGGTATCGTGACCGGCAGGATTGATAACCTGCACAGCTGCGGACAGGTTACGCTCAAAGGCATGGAGTGGTCAGCGAGATCTCAGGAAACTGAGGGGACGATTGAAGAGGGTACCGTCGTCATTGTAAAAAAGATCGACGGCGTGAAACTGATCGTTGTCCCGGACGAGATCGAAACAGAAGAACCTGTAACAAACAGCAGCGAGGCTGCTGACAACATGCGGTAAGACCGCGGAAATGAGGGTAATTATGATAGGTGGACTGGTAATACTCATTATTTTAATTCTTGCAATTGCAATTGTAGCGTCCTGCATCAAGATCGTACCGCAGGCGCAGGCTTATGTCGTAGAACGTCTCGGCGCATACCAGGATACCTGGAGCGTTGGCCTTCACTTTAAAGTGCCGATTGTCGATAAGGTTGCAAAGCGTGTACTGTTAAAGGAACAGGTAGCGGATTTCCCGCCTCAGCCCGTTATCACAAAGGATAACGTTACGATGCGGATCGATACCGTTGTCTTTTTCCAGATCACAGATCCCAAGCTGTTTACCTACGGAGTTGAAAATCCGATCATGGCGATTGAAAACCTGACCGCGACAACCCTGCGTAACATCATCGGAGATCTGGAACTGGACCAGACCCTGACCTCCCGTGAAACGATCAATGCCAAGATGCGTGCATCCCTGGATATCGCAACCGATCCCTGGGGCATTAAGGTAAACCGTGTCGAATTAAAGAACATCATTCCTCCCGCAGCAATTCAGGATGCGATGGAGAAGCAGATGAAGGCAGAGCGTGAACGCCGTGAAGCGATCCTGCGTGCCGAAGGTGAAAAGAAATCTACCATTCTGGTAGCAGAAGGTAAAAAGGAATCCGCAATTCTGGAAGCAGAGGCAGAAAAGCAGTCTGCAATCCTGCGCGCAGAAGCAGAGAAAGAAAAGATGATCCGTGAGGCAGAAGGTGAAGCGGAAGCAATCCTGAAAGTCCAGCAGGCGACTGCAAACGGTCTGCGTTTCATCAAGGATGCAGGAGCGGATGATTCTGTACTTCGTTTAAAGAGTCTGGAGGCTCTGGAAAAGGTTGCGGACGGCAAGTCTACAAAGATCATCATTCCGTCCGAAATTCAGAACATGGCGGGACTGCTGACCAGTGCAAAGGAGCTTTTAAGCGACAAATAAGCTCACATGTACCATCTTTGATACTATCCGCTGCCTGACAGCGTATTTCATCTTTACAAAAAAGGACCGTACATTCTATAATGGATGTACGGTTTTTTATTTTATGATGCAAGGGTCAAAAGGTCTAAGCCCACATGAGCTTGCTCATAGGTGGGTGAAAGACCTT
>OHAC01002670.1_pt1 | contig 13809 bp, 11 predicted proteins | sample 1577051 | NCBI WGS metagenome assembly OHAC01 (sample SAMEA3541499, study PRJEB24748) | human gut metagenome | biome: human gut; feature: human-associated habitat; material: faeces | place: China | collected 2012 | reverse complement strand
AGTTACAGGCGTATCCGCCGATATTTAGTCTGACGCCTAAAGCGTCTGGAAGCACGTGACTTTAGTCATGTGAGGGTCACACGCCAAATATGCACTGGCTGAACGAACGACTGATTGAGAGAGGCCATAAAATATGCTTTATGGCAGAATATTATCTGCCGGATATAAACAGGATACCGATTCTTTCCTGTGCTTATAAAACGCGTATACTGAAACAGGAAGATTTTGGGGAATTGTATCGGCCAGAATGGAGCAATGCGCTTTGTGAAGACCGCAAGCAGCTGGATATCCTCGGGATCGGCGCATACGATGGAAATACGCTGGTTGGATTGGCCGCCTGTTCCGCAGATTGCAAAGATATGTGGCAGATTGGTGTGGATGTACTGCCAGAATACAGACGGCAGGGGATTGCTTCTGCACTGACAAGCGCACTCGCAAAAGAAATCATAAGCAGGAATAAGGTGCCATTTTACTGTACAGCATGGTCCAATGTCAGGTCAGTCAGAAACGCCATTAAGAGTGGCTTTGTTCCTGCATGGGTAGAAATGACCGCAAAACCTGTAACGATTGTTGATGAAATGAATCGGTAAGCCAAAGGGGACGGAGAAAAAGCCAAAAACATCATCACCAATGGAAAAAAAAGAGGGTAGGACTTTCGTCCCACCCTCCTGGAAGTGTCAATTATTCTCCGAAATATCTCTTAAGCAGACCTGCGAATGCTTTTCCGTGTCTAGCCTCATCTCTTGCCATTTCATGCACGGTGTCGTGGATTGCATCCAGGTTAGCTGCTTTTGCACGTTTAGCCAGATCTACTTTACCAGCGGTAGCACCGTTCTCGGCCTCTACACGCATCTGAAGGTTCTTCTTGGTGCTGTCGGTTACGACTTCGCCCAGGAGCTCTGCGAATTTAGCAGCGTGCTCAGCCTCTTCGTAAGCGGCTTTCTCGTAGTACAGGCCAACTTCCGGATAACCCTCTCTGTGAGCAACTCTTGCCATTGCCAGATACATACCAACCTCAGAGCACTCGCCCTGGAAGTTTGCACGAAGATCCTCGAGGATATCTTCGGAAACGCCTTTAGCAACGCCAACTACATGCTCTGCAGCCCAGCTCATGGTCTCTTCCTGTTTGATGAATTTTTCAGCCGGTGCTTTACATACCGGACAGACAGCCGGAGCAGCTTCTCCTTCATAAACATATCCACATACACTACATACCCATTTAGCCATAATCGTTATCTCCTTTTCTTTTATATGATATTTTTTAAAATTCTTTTGTGTGTTTCTTTGTAATCAAATCAGTAATGATTACTGATATTAAAATAGCACAATTTTTGTAGTTCGTCAATAGTTTTTTGAAAAAAGTTGAAAAACTTTTTCAGTTAATTCTTATCAATACAGTCCCCGCAGATTCCGTAGAAATGCGTCACATAATTCTCGATCTTGCCTGTACAGCACTGCTGGGCCGTCTCCATGATGCCGTCGATACTCGGCATATCCAGGTCCATAACCCGATGGCATTTGGTACAGATAAAATGATGATGCCGGGTGGCGTTGCCGTCGAAACGGTCAGCTCCTCCGTCAGTGGTGATTTTCATGATCTCGCCCAGATCGGAGAGAAGTGCCAGGTTCCGGTAAACGGTTCCCAGGCTAATGTTCGGAAATTCCTGCCGGATATTCATATAGATGGTATCGGCGGTGGGATGGTCCGTCCGGGTGGCGAGGAAAGCCTTGATACATTCTCTCTGTTTGCTTCTTTTCAGATTTGCCATATATTTTTTCTCCTTCCGCAAATGCACCTGCCCAACGCAGAAACTTCTATATAATATAGAAGAAAAACTTTTGCGCTCTGGCGGGAGGTCATATACAATAATGATAACAGTTACTAATACAAATAGATTAGCGCAAGAAAAGCTTTTTGTCAACGCTTTTTTGTTTGCAGCATAGAAAAAACATCCCATGTATTATTCAGTGAAAATCTGCTATACTGACAGCAGAAAGGTAGACTTGTCCGGGACTTTTGCGCCCGGATTTTAAGGAGGATAAAAAATGGGAAAATTATACGATTGCATCATCATCGGTTCCGGCCCGGCAGGACTTACGGCGGCGATCTATGCGGCCCGGGCCTGCCTGTCTGTTCTGGTGCTGGAAAAGGAGTTTGTAAGCGGTGGCCAGGTGGTAAATACCTACGAGGTGGACAACTATCCGGGTTATCGGGGGATCAGCGGCTTTGACTTAGGGATGAAGTTTCGGGAGCATGCGGAAAAACTGGACGTGGAGTTTGTAATGGAAACCGTGGAACGGGTGGATCTGGAAAAGGAAGAGAAAATAATCTATACCGACCAGAGTGAATATCACGGCCGGACCGTAATTCTGGCTATGGGCGCTTCCCACAGAAAGCTGGAGGTCCGGGGAGAAGAGGATTTTTCTGGCATGGGCGTTTCCTACTGCGCGACCTGCGACGGGGCCTTTTTCAAGGGAAAAACTGTTGCCGTGGTGGGTGGTGGAGACGTGGCCATTGAGGATGCGATCTTTCTCTCCAGAGGCTGTGAGAAGGTTTATCTGATCCACAGAAGAAATCAGCTCCGGGGAGCGGAGAGTTTGCAGAGAGAACTTTTCGCGAGACCCAATATCGAAGTGATCTGGGACTCCGAGGTGACGCGGATCTTAGGCGAGGACCAGGTGGAAAGCGTCCATCTGAAAAATACAGAGAACGGTGAAAAGAGAAATCTACCGGTGGAAGGCCTCTTTGTGGCGGTGGGCGTCGTTCCCTGCACAACTCTGATCAAAGGACAGGTGGCGCTGGATGATTTCGGATATGTTAAGGCGATGGAGGATTGTGTAACAAATATTCCTGGCGTTTTCGCGGCGGGAGACCTTCGCACAAAGCCTATGAAACAGATCGTCACCGCCGTGGCAGACGGGGCAAATGCCGTAAATTCCGCCCGGAATTATCTTACGAAAAAAGAGTAAGAAATGAAAAATATGTGAATCTCTGTTGACAAATTAAGCTGAATTTGTTATGATAGCCCTATGTAAAATTAACAATTATGTAACAAATCGGTTAAAACACGGAAATCCTTTTGGAAAATTTCGTTGAAAACCGATACGGAGGGTGATATCTATAATGAAAAGAAGCGTGTTAATGAAACTTACGGCCTGCTGTATGACCGGTGCAATGGTTCTTGGAAGCACTGGGGTGGTGACTATGGCTTCCGGACTGGATTCCGCACTGGCAGGTATGGGCGCAGAGATCGCAGACAGTCAGCAGCAGAAGGAAGTTGTGAAGGTGGCTCCGACCGGTTATGATACCGTGGCCATCGCACAGGTAGATGAGTATGTAAATATCCGTGACGCAGCCAGCACAGAGGGCAACGTTGTCGGAAAACTTTATAATAACTGCAAGGCAGAGATCCTTGGCAAGACCGATGACGGCTGGTACCTCATTCAGTCCGGAGAGGTGACCGGATATGTGAGCTCCGATTATTTTGTGACTGGATCTCAGGCTGAGGCCCTGGCTCAGGAAGTCGGCACGGACATGGCTACGGTAAAAGGCGGGACCGAGACTCTGATGGTTCGTTCCTCCGCAGACAGCAATTCCGAGGCGATTTCCATGGTAGGCGATTCCGAGAAGCTGAGAGTCCTCGAGGACGACGGCGACTGGGTAAAGGTTGCAGTGGATAATGATGTGGAAGGGTATGTTTCCAAAGAGTATGTAGACTGCGATACCGAGTTCGTGGAAGCAGAGTCCGTAGAGCAGGCAGAGGCGAGAAAAGCAGCAGTCCAGGCAGCTCTTGACAAAGCAACCCAGATGCAGGAAGCAGCTTACGCAGCTATGAACGCCGCTGACGGAAACGAGGCAGCTTACGCAGCAGATCAGGCCAACGCAGCACTGGCAGAAGCCAAGATGCTGGCCAGCGAGCAGGAATATGATTACGAGATTCAGGATCTGACAGATCAGATCGCATATGTAGCACAGGATACCTCCGTTGCATCTGTATGGGCACAGGAAGCTCAGGCAGAGGAGGAGCGTATCGCAGCTGAGAAGGCAGCCCAGGAGGCAGCCGAAGCTCAGGCGGCAGCAGAAGCTCAGGCAGCGGCTGATGCGGCAGCTCAGACAGCAGCAGCTTCCCAGGCAAGTGCAGACAGCCAGGAGCAGGAAGCACAGCAGAAAGAGCAGGCAGCAGCCGATGCATGGCAGGCAGCTGTAGACGCACAGAATCAGGCAGACCAGAACTGGTCTGAGGAAGCCCAGGCAGAAGCCGATGCGGCAGCCCAGGCAGCCATCGAAGCAGCGGCAGCAGCAGAAGCAGCCCGCCAGCAGGCAGAGGCTGAAGCAGCGGCAGCGGAGGCAGCCCGTCAGCAGGCAGAGGCCGAGGCAGCAGCCAAGGCAGAGCAGGAAGCACAGCAGAAAGCACAGCAGAATCAGCAGGATGGCAACTACGACGATGGTTCCTCCTACGATAACAGCTCCAGCAGCTCCTCAGACAGCAGTTCTTCCGATAGCAGCTCAAGCTCCAGCTCTTCCAGCATTCGTCAGAGTGTTGTAAGCTACGCACTTCAGTTTGTAGGTAATCCGTATGTATACGGCGGCACCAGCCTGACCAACGGAGCAGACTGTTCCGGTTTTGTACTTTCCGTAATGGCAAACTTCGGCATCAGCCTTCCGCGTACCGCAGCATCACAGTCTACCGTAGGTACTCCGGTAAGCCTGGATTCCATCCAGCCCGGCGACCTTCTGTTCTATCAGGGCAGCGGCGGAATCGGTCATGTAACCATGTACATCGGTAACGGACAGGTCGTACATGCCAGCAATCCGAGCACAGGAATTACGGTATCCAGCATCGACTACCGTACACCTTGCTGTGCAAGAAGTTTCTTCTAATATAGTATAAGCACCCCCCAGGAGTCCATTTCCCTATCACCCGGAAATGGGCTCCTTTTATACATAATACTAGGGTCAAAACTTCCCGAAAATCTCCCCTGTGGGCTTACAGGAAAAGGTCATGCTTTTTCCAGTTGCCGGATGTCGAAAGGTGAGCTCGAAGGCACAGAGGGCCAGAGAGGACCCTTTGGAAGCGGGATTGTATTTCCGGTCGCCGTAGAGGGGGAGGCCGACGTCTGCCATCTGGACGCGGATCTGGTGATGGCGGCCGGTGAAAAGATGAATCCGGACGAGGGAGACCGGAAGGGCGGCGAGAGCCGGATCTTCCAGTGTTTTCAGGCATTCGTAGGAGAGCCGGGACTCCTTCGCGCCTTTGGTTCCTTTGGGAACCTTTTTGGAAGTGTTGGTGCGGCCATCCTTTAAGAGATAATCTGTGAGCGATTCCTCTTCTTTCGCGGTTCCTTCCACGACGGCGAGGTAGGTCTTTTTCATCTCGTTCTGAGCGATTTCTTTGCTCAGGGAAGCGGCGGCCTTCTGATTTTTGGCGAATACCATGACGCCCTGTACGGGCTGGTCCAGCCGGTGAATCATACCGAGATAGGGAATGCCGCCGGGCTTTCCACCCGTTTCCGCCAGATGATTTTTAAGTAAACTTACCATGTCTTTACTGCCGATGCGGCTGGTCTCCACCGGAATCCCGGCGGGCTTTTCCACCACAAGAATGTCTTTATCTTCATATAAAATATTCATATCCAATCCTCCTGAAAATCAATTGTCTCCATCGTATCATGCCAGCCCTAAAATGTAAATCTGCGGTCTGTCCGGCCATTGTATTTTGAAGGATTATAAGGTAAAATGTAATTATTCAGAACATTCAGAATAAATTTGCTATGGCACTGTTTTGGGGATTTACGAAGACAAGGGAGGGTTATTTTTGTATAAAGTATTGCTGGTGGATGACGAGGCGCTGATCCGTGAGGCGATCAGCGAGAACACCCGCTGGAAGGAACTGGGGTACGAGCTTATGGGGACCTGCAAGAACGGCAGGGAAGCAATCGAACGGCTGGATCAGGAAGAAGCAGATCTGGTCCTGACAGATATCTGCATGCCCTATGTGGACGGCATGGAACTGACCCGCTATCTCTATGAGAAGCACAAAGGGGTCAAGGTTATCATTATCAGCGGTTATGATGACTTTGAGTATGCCAAGACAGCGGTAAAATATCAGGTGATGGACTATATTTTAAAACCCATCACGGCGAAAGAGCTGGCCCAGACTCTGACGCGGGTAAAAGAAAAACTGGACGAGGAGCGTTTTCAGAGGTCGGATATGAAGAGAATCCGCGGCGCGTATATGAGCAATCTGCCGATTCTCCGCGGCCGTTTCCTGAACAGCCTTCTCATGGGAAACGTGGGAGCGCAGGAAATCCAGGAAAAATTAAAGGATTATAAGATCCGGCTGGATGGAAAATATTTCATGACGGCCCTTGTGACCGGGGACGATCTGACGCCGTTTCTGAGACAGTCGGACGAGTATAAGAGCGATCTGGCCTGCTTTGCAATCTACAATATTTCCGCGGAGATCATGGATTTTTACCAGGCGGGCGTGAGCTTTCAGGATGTGGACGAGCGGACCGTGCTGATTTTTTCGGGAAACGAGGGGATCGAGGAGCTGGCGTTAAAAGTGACGGAGGAGATTCACGACAGCATTTTCCATTTTCTGAAGGTTCAGAGCACTATCGGACTCGGCGGCAGGGTCGGACGGCTTCAGGAGCTGCCGCGATCCTTCCAGGAGGCGAAACGGACGCTGGAATACAAGTTTGTTCTGGGCGGAAATCAGGTGATCTATGCCAGGGAGCTTCCGGAAAATCAGGATCTGGTCAGCGGTGAGCTGCCGAAATATGTGAGCCGGATCTGCCTGGCGATCCGAAGCGGAAAGGAAGAGGACGTGCGGGAGGAAATCGGCGCTTTCACCAGTGCCCTCCGGCAATCCTGTCTGAACCGGAACAGGAGCATTTTTCATGTGCAGAATCTGATCCTCTCGGTCATGAACGAGCTGGATCTTGCGGCTCTGAACGATGAAAAGATTTTAAAAGAGGAGCGGGAGCTTCTCAATACGGTCTACGCCCGAAATCATCTTTCCGAGGTGGAGGAGGTGCTGGTGGCTTTCAGCACCCGGCTGGCGGAGCATTTCCGGGACGAGAAGGACAGCTACTGTAAGCGGCAGGCCCTTCGGGCGCTGGATTACATTGAGGAACATTATAAGGATTCCGACGTGACCTTAAATTCCGTCTGCTCCTATCTGGCCATGAGCACGAGCTATTTCAGCTCAATTTTCAAGAATTACACCGGGGAGACTTTTATCGAGGCACTGACGAGGAAGCGCGTGGAAAAGGCGAAATTCCTCCTGGAAAACACCTCCCGGAAAAATTACGAGATCGCCTGTGACGTGGGCTACAGCGATCCCCATTATTTTTCCAATATCTTTAAAAAAGCTACGGGTATGACGCCGACAGAGTATGCCAGAAAGGTGCGGAAGTAATGGGCGGGGAAAAAAAGTCTCCCTTACGGATGCTTTCCAGATTCCGGACCATACGGGGGGCTATGATCTTTTCTTATATGGCGATCACCTTGCTGGCACTTCTGATCTTTCTGCTGTTCTCTCTGAATTACACGGAGAGGACGATTCTGGAAAATTCAGAATCCTATACGATCCAGCTGGTGGAGCAGGTGAACGGGGATATCGATTCCTACATCAGTTATATGGAAAACATCATGGAGATTGTTACGAACAATCCGGAACTCTCCGATTATCTTTTTGACCGGATGGAGCATATCATGATGCGGGAACGGATCCAGGAGCAGTTTGTCACGCTGCTGGATGCCCGGTCTGATATCTGCAACATTGCTGTTTTTGCAAAGAACGGGCGGACGCTCATCAACAGAGGAACGGACACACGCAATCCGTATGTGGATCTCGCCAGCATGCCCTGGTATCAGGATACGATGGAGGCGGAAGGAAAAGCGGTGATCTCCGCTTCACATGTCCAGAATGCCATTGAGGGAAAATATCAGTGGGTGATCACGCTGAGCAAAGGACTGATCAATCCGGAAACGCATGAGGTAGAGGGGATCTTTTTTGTAGACCTGAACTACAGTTCCATACAGGAGCTTTGTACCAATGTGAATCTGGGGAGCAAAAGCTACCTGTTTATCGTGGGGAAAAAAGGAAAGATCATTTATCATCCCAAGCAGCAGCTGCTTTACAGCGGCATGAAAACGGAGCTCATCGATGAGGTGCTGGAAAACGGGACAGGGAACTTTCTGACCTCTCAAAACGGGCGGCGTCAGCTGTATTCCGTATTTAAATCGGATAAGACAGGCTGGTCTGTAGTCGGCGTTTCCGATGTCTCGGAGTTTATGAAGAATCGTTCCGAAATCCAGTTTTTCTATCTGCTGATCGCACTTTGTCTGGGAGTCCTTTCTCTGCTTCTGGCGTTGTGGCTTTCTGGTGAGATCACAAAACCGGTAAAGGAACTGGAACAGTCTATGAAAAATGTGCAGAAGGGAGAGTTTGACAAGGCTCTGATAAGTCCTGAGGGCTGCAATGAGATCACCAGTCTGACCCATTCCTTCAATATCATGACAGAGAAGATCCAGAATCTGATGGCGGAAAATGTCCGTGAACAGAAGCAGAAGAGAAAAAGTGAGCTTCAGGCGCTTCAGGCACAGATCAATCCGCATTTCCTTTATAATACGCTGGATTCCATCATCTGGATGGCAGAGAGTGGAAAAAATGAAGAAGTGGTGCAGATGACTTCGGCGTTGGCAAAGCTTCTCCGCCAGAGCATCAGCAATGAGGATGAGATCGTCACGGTAGAGCGGGAGATCGAGTATACCCGTAATTATCTGGCGATCCAGAAGCTTCGCTACCGGGATCAGCTGGAATATATCATTGATATAGACGAAGAGGTCCTTCACCGGAAGATCGTCAAGCTGGTGATCCAGCCACTGGTGGAAAATGCCATTTATCATGGTATCAAATATCTGGACGGAAAGGGGATGCTCCTTATTCTGGGAGAGATCCGGGAGGGAAAGGTGGTCATCACCATACGGGACAACGGCGTTGGCATGGACGAAGAAACACTAAAACATATCCTGGAAAAGAAACCGGAACCGAAGGAAAAGCAGAGGAAAAAAACAAGCCATGTGGGAGTCTATAATGTACAGAACCGTCTGCAGCTTTATTATGGAAAGGAATACGGGCTGGTTTATGAGAGTATGCCGGGCATGGGAACCGGCGTTTCTGTGATCATTCCCGCAGAGGGAGGGGAAGAGTCATGAAAAATAACGGAAAATATATAGTTGGGCTCATTATCCTGATCCTTGTCCTTGTTTTTGGAGCGGGGATCATAATCGTAAACCGTTCCAGCACAGCCAGACGTATCCAGGTAGTCTATATTCCCAAAGCACGGGATGATGCCAATGATTTCTGGACCTCGCTTTTGAAAGGGGCGCAGATGGCAGCTAACGAGTATGACGTGGATCTGACGATTCTCGCTCCGGATTCCGAGCAGGATTTTGAAGCCCAGGTGCGTTACATTGATGAAGCTATCGCCATGAATCCGAATGCGATCATCCTTTCGCCTTCCAGTAAAAGTGAGATCACGGAGGCGGCGAACCGCATCGTTGTCGCGGGGATCCGGCTGGTACTCATTGATTCTGAACTGGATCAGAATCTTCAGTCGATCGTGGTAGAGACGGACAATGTGGCTGCCGGACGGAAAATGGGGGAATTTATCCTGACACATCTTCCGGAAAATCCGGTGATCGGAGTGGTATCCCATGTGAAAAGTTCTTCTACCGCGCAGGAGCGTTACCAGGGTCTCTGTGAAGGACTGGGGGATGAGAAAGAACATATCGTGGGAACCGTTTACTGCGATTCCAATTATGAAAAAGCATACAACCGGACAAAAGCCCTTCTGGAAGAGCATCCGGACATCAATATCCTGGTGGGTCTCAATGAATACAGTGCCATAGGAGCCGGGAAAGCGGTCCGGGATCTGGGACTTTCCGATTCGATCCTCATGGTTGGCTTTGACAGTTCCATTGAAGAAGTTCAGATGCTGGAAGAAGGGGTGTTCAATGCCATTATAGTCCAGAAGCCCTTTAACATGGGGTATCTTGGTGTGGAAAATACAGTGCTTCTCCTTCGGGGCGAGATCCTTCCGGAAATGGTGGATTCCGGCTCCGAGCTCATCACAAAAGAGAATATGTATACGGATGAGAATCAGAAATTCCTCTTTCCGTTCTTGGATTAAGAGACAAAAGGCTCTGCGAAAGCAGGGCTTTTTTGTGTAGTTTATTATGCCAGGTGTAAAAAATTCCATGAAAAAGTAAAATATTCCCCTTTCATCAGAAGATATCCCATTCTTTTTCTTCAAAAATAACCATATAATATTGTCATAGTCATGAAGAAATGATCAACCTGCCTAAAAATGTATTGGGGGCTTTTCGGGGGCGAAAAGAAATGTACGGAAAAGGGCAGGATGATCCTTTCACCAAAGGAAACGGAGGGTATCGTCATGTATACGGCAACACTTGGAGAATGGAGGAAGAGAAATGGAAAATTTTAAAAACAGTCCGATTGTGAAAAAACTCGGTTTCAACCGGATCATCCTTTGTGGTGTACTGGTGCTGATGTACATACTGTTCAGTATCGTCGAGCCCAGCTTTGTGAGCTACTCGCGTATCATCAGTGCATTAAACTATGCGTACTTCCTGGGCTTTCTGGCTCTGGGCGTTACTTTCGTTATTGCGACAGGTGAGATTGATTTCTCCATCGGACCCGTGATGTTCTGTGCGGCTCTGATCGGTGGAAAACTCTTTGTGGACGGTGTTCCCATGGGAGCATGTCTTATCATCACCATTCTGGTGGGCCTTGTATTCGGACTTTTCAGCGGCTTTCTGGTGGCTTATATGGGACTGCCGTCCTTCATTTCCTCCATGGCCGTCATGATGCTTTCCAAAGGTATCGGTTCTGTCTTCACGAAGACACAGGCCATGAGCTGGCCCCAGTCCAGTGGCGAAGGCGGCTGGTACAAAAACCTGATCAAAATGAATGTGGGCGGAACGGATATCCCCACAGGTCTTATCATTCTCCTGATCGTGGCTGTTATCTGCGGTATCATCCTCAATAACACCAAAGCAGGACGTTATATCCTTTGTCTTGGAAGCAACCAGGAAGCAGTAAGGCTTTCCGGTGTTGACGTAAAGAAATGGAAACTGCTGGCTTTCGTGATCTGCGGTACGCTGGCAGGCTTCGCAGCCATCGCCTATGTGGGATCTTACACCATCGTTTCCCCGGGTCTTGGAGATACCTTCAACAATGACGCCATTGCAAGCTGTGTTATGGGCGGAACGTCCATGTCCGGAGGCGTCGCCTCCATCGGCGGAAGTATCATCGGCGTTATGATTATTTCTCTTCTTCAGGAAGGAATCCTGGCTATGGGCTTCCAGAAGGATTATCAGTATGTAATTACCGGTATCATCGTTCTGGTGGCAGTATTTGCCGATGTACGAAGCAGAAGAAAGAAAAACTGATTGATCCATAGAAAGAAAGGTAGAAGGTGAAGACATGGGCGAAGTTATTTTGACTATGAAAGGGATCGACAAATCGTTCCCGGGTGTACATGCCCTTGATCATGTAGATCTTGAAATCAGAAAAGGTGAAGTGCTCGCCCTCATGGGAGAAAACGGAGCCGGAAAATCCACTCTTATGAAGGTGCTGACCGGTATTTATAAAAAAGACTCCGGAACCATCACCTACGAGGGAAAAGAAGTAGAATTTGCAAATCCCCGTGACGCACAGGCAGCAGGCGTTGTCATCGTGCATCAGGAGTTAAATATGATGAACCATCTGACCGTGGCCCAGAACATTTTCATCGGCCGTGAGATCATGAATGGAAAACTCATCAACGATGCGAAGATGAATCAGGAAGCAGCGAAGCTTTTTGATCGTCTGAACATCAAGATTGATCCCACAGAAAAAATGGGAAATCTGACCGTAGGCCGTCAGCAGATGTGCGAGATCGCAAAAGCCATCTCCCATGACGCAAAGGTTATTATTTTCGACGAGCCGTCAGCAGCGCTGACTGAGGCCGAGATCGAAGAGCTGTTTAAAATCATCCGTGACCTTCGTGATAAGGGCATGGGAATCGTTTATATCTCTCATCGTATGGATGAGATCAAGGTCATCACGGACCGCGTGACCGTCATGCGTGACGGCTGCTATGTAGGCACCCTCATCACCAAGGAATGTACCAAGGACGACATCATCAACATGATGGTTGGCCGTGTCATTTACGAGGATCCGAAGACCGAGAGCAACGTTCCGAAGAACGCTCCGGTAGTACTCAAGGTGGAAAACCTCAACGCAGGAAAAATGGTACAGAATGTAAGCTTCGAGCTTCACAAAGGCGAGATCCTCGGTTTCTCCGGCCTGATGGGCGCAGGACGTACCGAGACGGCCAGAGCTCTTTTCGGAGCAGACCCCAAGGAGAGCGGAAAGATCTACATAAACGGAAAAGAAGTGGATATCAAGAATCCCATGGATGCGGTAAAACATGGTATCGGTTATCTTTCTGAGGACCGGAAACGTTACGGTATCGTCGTAGGAAAGAGCGTGGCGGAGAACTCCACGATGGCTACCATGGACCAGTTCATGAGCGGCGCTTTCATCAATAAGAAGAAAGAGAGAGGCATCGCCCAGAAATATGTGGATTCCCTGAAGACAAAGACTCCCAGCGTGGATCAGCTGGTGGTAAACCTTTCCGGAGGAAACCAGCAGAAAGTTGTTATCGCCAAATGGCTGGTGAGAAACTGTGATATCCTGATCTTCGATGAGCCTACCCGAGGCATCGACGTAGGAGCAAAGAGTGAAATTTACCATCTGATGAACGAGCTGGTAGCAGCTGGAAAATCGATCATCATGATTTCCTCTGAGATGACAGAGATTTTGAGAATGAGCGACCGTATCATAGTTATGTGCGAAGGCCGGGTAACCGGTGAGATCGGAATTGAGGAAGCAACTCAGGAACGTATCATGCACGCGGCAACGCTTCGGAAGTAGGAGGAGATAGAGATGGCAGATAAGAAAAAAGGAAATGCTTTTACAAACAATCCCCTTGTAAAAGCTGTGGGTACACAGAAAATCGTAGTATTGCTCGTAATCATTGTTCTGTTTGCATTTTTCAGCATCATGAGCCCGGGCTTTCGTAAATATCCTACACTGGTAAGTATTTTTGATTATTCCTATTATATCAGCTTCATGGCCATCGGCGTTACCTTCTGTCTGATCACAGGCGGTGTGGATCTGTCCATTGGTACCGGAATGATCTGCTACGCACTGTTCGGCGGTTATCTGATCACCCGTCAGGGCATGCCGGTAATCGTAGGTATTCTCGGAACACTTCTTCTGGGTCTTCTGATGGGCTGTATCAACGGTGTGCTGGTTGCAGTACTGGAACTTCCGCCTTTCATCGCTACTCTGGGAACGATGATGGTGGCCAGAGGTTTTGGTTCTATCATCACAGGCGGTATGAGTGTGACCTGGCCGGCAGCTTCCAGTGAGCAGGGCTGGTTCCGTATGTTATTTAAGATCAACAAACCCGGACTTCTTCTTCCGGTAGGCTTTTTGTGGGTGATTCTTTTCGTCATCCTCATGTCCCTCTTCCTCAACAGAACGAGACCAGGACGTTACATCATTGCAATCGGAAGTAATAAAGAAGCTACAAGACTTTCTGGCGTAAATGTGGTAAAATATCAGGCGTTAGCCTATATCATTTCCGGTGTGTTTGCAGGAATCGCAGGAATTGCTTATGCGGCAGTATTCTCTTCCTCCATCGCTCCCGGAACCGGCGCAGGCC
>OHAC01002669.1_pt1 | contig 13810 bp, 10 predicted proteins | sample 1577051 | NCBI WGS metagenome assembly OHAC01 (sample SAMEA3541499, study PRJEB24748) | human gut metagenome | biome: human gut; feature: human-associated habitat; material: faeces | place: China | collected 2012 | reverse complement strand
TCATAACTAATTCTTTATGTGCATCTCTCATATAATCGCACATCCCTTCGTCTGTATCGTTTGGAATATAATTTGTTCCGTCGCTTGAAATAACAAATTTTCCCATTTTAGGTCCTCCTTATTCTGCCAAATCATCACTTCAGTGTATAAAATATGAATATGGATATATTACTTTTTTAATTAGATTCCATGCTTCTTTTCTTTTTTCACATTCATTTTTTATCTCAAACAGGCTTCCTGTTCCACCGGTGTTTAACTTCTCCACGAGGGTGATCTGATTCTTCTTTACCTTCCATTTGCGAAAGAAATTAAAAAAGCCTGCAAATATTTTATTTGTATTCAATGTATCTAACCTCCACTGTACATCTAATGTACTCTCGGAATCTTTTTGTGCCGTTCTGTAATATATGGTTAAAAATCAATTCTCAAAAGTTCTACCTGATATTTTTCCATAACAACATAAACAACATATGTTTTTTAGTATATCATAGATTATGTATTTTCTAAAAAGAAAATTTTTCGAATAGCAAAACGGCTCTTGCAATTTTCAAAAATCTTCATAAAAATATAGCAGGAATTCCATATATTATACAGAAATTCCTGCTATAAGGTTAAGAGCCGTTTTGTGTCAGCCCCTTTATCTTCTAAGTTTTGCTACAGTTATATTTATAATGCTACCTCTGCTTCTCCGACTGTTTCCTCTTCCCCCGAGGCCATGATTGCTTCGTATTCCTGAAGAATACTTTTCTGGATGATGTCACGAGTATCAGAATTAATCGGATGTGCGATATCACGATACTCCCCATCAGATGCTTTGCGGCTTGGCATTGCGATAAATAAGCCTTTTTCTCCTTCAATCACTTTGATATCGTGTACAACAAACGCGTTATCAAATGTTACGGATACAACCGCTTTCATCTTTCCTTCTTTTGCTATCTTTCTGATTCTTATATCGGTAATCTGCATGACCTGTCCTCCCAATAATGTTATTACTACTTACAGAATGTACCGCACATTCTTCTCAATTACAATCTTAATCTCATCATCGGTTCCGACATAGTTCGTTCCTGGACGGAGAGTATCTCTACTCTCTACAATACAGTTTTCAATATAGGAGTCATCTCCGATATATACATCATTCAAAATGATGGAGTTCTTGATTGTACAATTATTTCCAATGTATACGTCTTTAAAGATGATAGAATTCTCAACTTTACCGTTAACAATACAACCGGAAGAAATAATACTGTTCTTCACTTCTGCGCCTGCATTATACTTTGCTGGTGGAAGATCGTCTACTTTAGAGTATACATCTGGATACTGTTTGAAGAAGTAATCTCTTACGTCCTTCTTCAGGAAATCCATATTTGTCTTATAGTAAGAATCTACTGTTGCAATATTTCTCCAATATGTATCAAGCTTATAACCGTAAATCTTACGGACATTTCTATAACGAACAAGTACATCCTGTACAAAATCGTGTCTGTCTTCTCTTGCACAACGCTCAAGAATCTCGATCAGATGACGTCTTCTGATCACATAAACACCGATAGAAACATTATTAGAAGAAGCAACAAGTGGTTTCTCTTCAAACTCTGTGATTCTTTCGTTCTCATCTAACTTAAGAACACCAAAACGTGTCAGATCATCATCTGTATCTTTCAGTGTTGTGTAAACGACAGTAATATCTGCGTTCTTAGCGATATGAGCTTCAAGAACCTTACCGTAATCCATCTTGTATACGCCATCACCTGTTGCAATAATTACATAAGGCTCATGGCTCCTCTTAAGGAAATCAATATTCTGGTAAAGAGCATCTGCTGTACCCTGATACCAGGAGTTGTTATTCTTTGTAACGGTAGGAGTGAAAACATAAAGTCCCCCCTGCTTTCTTCCGAAATCCCACCACTTACTTGAGCTTAAATGTTCATTTAAAGAGCGGGCATTAAACTGTGGTAATACCGCTACTTTAGATACACGTGAATTGCTCATATTACTTAATGTAAAATCAATCGCACGATAACTTCCTGCTACAGGAAGGGCTGCGATCGCACGCTTATCGGATAATCTTCCGATTCTGTTATTATTACCGCCTGCTAAAATAATACCTATAGACTTCATTTATGTCACCTGCCCTCTACTATCTGATAATGGATTCGCCGCTTGCCAGAATGCCTTCCGGATAATCCTCTGCTGTTGTCTTTCCTACGATTGCGACATTCTTACCAATCTTAACGTTGGCTGGGATAACAGAACCTTCACCTATAGTAACTAATCCGCCACTGTAAACATTCGGTTTATACTTGTTCTCTGCTTCTTCAAATACACCAAGTTCTGTGTTCTCTCCAACTTCTACACGCTCTGCGATGATAGACTTCTCTACCTTAGCGCCCTTCTTGATTACGGTATTATTCATAATAATAGAGTTCGTAACTACTGCACCTTCCTCGATAACAACACCAGCTCCGATAACAGAGTTGGAAATCTCTCCGTAAATTTCTGTTCCGTCTCCGACGATACAGGAATTCACCTTAGAGTCTGCTGAGAAATACTGTGGTGGAATAATGTCTGTCTTTGTGTATATTCTCCAGAATTCTTCGTAAAGATTAAATTCAGGTATAATATCAATTAATTCCATGTTCGCTTCCCAGTATGCGGAAAGTGTTCCTACGTCTTTCCAGTAACCCTGATAGTTGTAAGCCATAATCTTATCACCACGCTTATGGCAGTAAGGAATTACGTGCATACCAAAGTCACAGCCAGGCTGTTCAGATAAAGTTTCCAGAGCTTCCTTTAATACTTCCCAGTTAAATATATAAATACCCATGGATGCTTTATTACTTCTTGGGTTAGCTGGTTTCTCTTCAAATTCGAGAATCTGATTATTCTCATCTGTGATTACAAGACCAAAACGGCTGGCATCTTCCCAAGGTACTTCATAAGTAGCCAGTGTGATCTGCGCATTGTTCTTCTTATGGAATTCAAGCATCAGTTCGTAATCCATCTTATAAATATGGTCTCCACCAAGAATAATTACATAATCTGGATGGTAATACTCCATGAATTCCATGTTCTGATAAATCGCGTTCGCTGTTCCTGTATACCAGTCCGTATTCTGACTCTTCTCGTATGGAGGAAGAATAGATACCCCACCTATATTACGATCCAAATCCCAAGGAATACCGATACCGATGTGCTGGTTTAGTCTTAATGGCTGATACTGGGTAAGAACACCTACTGTGTCGATTCCAGAGTTAATACAGTTACTTAACGGAAAATCAATGATTTTATACTTTCCGCCGAATGCTACTGCCGGTTTCGCTAATTTTGAGGTTAGTACGCCAAGACGGCTTCCTTGTCCACCAGCTAAGAGCATTGCTATCATTTCTTTTTTTATCATAATAATCACCCCTTTGTCACATAATACTTATTATAACACTGAAATTCCCAAATGGAAAGCAGTTTAGCACAAAAAACAAAATATATTTTTTATTTTTTTATATATTTTGTATTGCCCATATGGTTATCTTTTACATTTAAATGTAGAAATCCCACGAAAACAATAGGACATTATAATGAAAAGTGCCCTATTACTGGCTGTTTTGGGAATTTTTCAAGATACCCTGATCCCCTTACTATAAGATGTGTACAGAAGAGACCTTAAGTATCGCAATTCTTTCTTGAATCTCGTTTATCTGTGCGCTATACTATAAACGACTTTTTAATAATTAAACTGATTTTTTTCGCCATATTTATTTATATGTACTCACTAAGTCCTATATGACGGATTTTCTGAGACACATCTTGTGGCACTGGAGGTAAATATGTATACAATTGATTTTCAAAAGCCGATTCATGTTCATTTTATCGGTATTGGCGGCATCAGCATGAGCGGTCTTGCCGAAATTTTATTAAACAGACATTTCACAGTTACTGGTTCTGATATGCAGGCTTCCGACATGACAAAGCATCTTGAAGAAACAGGTGCAAAGGTTGTTATCGGACAGAAAGCAGAGAATATTACCGATGATATCGATCTTGTTGTTTATACTGCTGCCATTCACGAATCTAACGAAGAATTTGCTGCTGCAAAGAATAAAGGAATCCCTATGATGACCCGCGCAGCTCTTCTCGGACAGATCATGGCAAACTTTGCGAAGTCTATCGCCGTTGCCGGAACACATGGAAAGACAACAACAACTTCTATGCTTACTCACATTCTTCTTCAGGCAGATACCGATCCTACGGTCAGTGTCGGAGGTATGTTAGACCGTATCGGCGGAAATATTCGTGTCGGCCATTCTGACCTCTTCCTTACGGAAGCATGTGAATATACGAACAGTTTCCTTGAATTTTATCCATTATATTCTATTATCTTAAATGTAGAAGAAGACCATATGGATTTCTTTAAGGATATTGAAGATATTAAGAATTCTTTCCATAAGTTCGCTTCCCAGACTGCAAAAGACGGACTTATCATTATTAACGGAGATATGGGTCACACAGACTTCATCTTAAACGGTCTTGGCCAGAAGCACGTTACTTTTGGTTTAAACCCTGACAATGATTACACTGCAGCAGATATTACATTTGATAAAGAGGGAAATGCTTCTTATAACCTTATCGCACATGGACAGGAAAAGGGCCGTATCACTTTAAAAGTAAAAGGCCGCCACAATGTTATGAACTCTTTAGCTGCCATCGCATGTACAGAAGCAATCGGTCTTCCTTTCGATACGATCCGCAAAGGTCTTTTATCCTTTGGCGGCACACACCGTCGTTTTGAATACAAAGGTTCTCTTGGCGATGTAACTGTAATTGACGATTATGCACATCATCCAACAGAAATCCGCGCTACTTTATCTGCTGCAAAGGATTATCCGCATGATGAACTCTGGGTTATCTTCCAGCCTCATACATACACCCGTACAAAGGCGTTTCTCCCTGAGTTTGCAAAGGCTTTAGAGCAGGCAGATCATGTAATTTTAGCTGATATTTATGCCGCAAGAGAAGTAGATACCGGAGAAGTTTCTTCTAGAGATGTTATGAAGCTTTTGCAGGAAGATGGACAGGACGTACATTATTTCCCAAGCTTCGAAGAAATCAAAGATTTCGTAAAGGCTCACGTAAAAGGACATGACCTCCTGATTACGATGGGCGCAGGAAATGTCGTAGAAATCGGAGAGGAACTTCTGACTGAAAAATAAGTTCTTAGCTGCTAAGTCACAGTTGCTATAGAAAAAATAGCGGTCCCAGAAAAATAGATTTTCTGGGACCGCTATTTTTGATGGTAAACTAATTTTTTATCATATAGAGGCATAAATAATATGATAAACAAAAACCATTACCGTTATTTTACCGTAACCTTTACTGCCTTTCTCACTCCATTATGCGCAAGAACATAGATTGTACATGTACCGGCTTTTACTGCTTTGATCTTACCCGCTTTTGTAACTGTGGCAACATTTGTATTGCTGCTGATATAACGGAAAGTTTTTACACGAGAATAAAGCTTTTTATTCTTTTTATAAGCGGTATATTTTGCTTTAATCTTTGCTGTCTGTTTAACCTGAAGGGTATAAGATTTCTTTTTGAGTTTAATATTCTTAACGTTCGTTAATTTTCCTGACTGGTTATTTGCAACAGAGTAAACAACCATACTCTTACAAAATACTTTCTTCTTTCCATTTACAAGCTTATAAGCACGAATCTGATACTGATAAACCGTACCTGATTTTCTCTTTTTGAATGTGTAAGTTACTGTTTTAGCTCCAGTAGACTTTGCGGAAGATTTCTTAGCTTTTTTCTTAGAAGCACGCTTCCTGGTATCGAAAACTTTCTTCATTTTCTTTCCAGATACGGAAGAATAAATAAAGTAACCATCTGCTTCATCTATTTTATTCCAGGAAAGTTTTTGTATAGCTTTACCCTTTACTAAAACTTTTGGAAGAATAAATATTTCTTGTTGAACAGTTTGGCTTTCGTTATTCCATACAGCAGTATAAATACGATCACCAAAAGAGCCTTTCTTAATGGTAACATTTTTCGTTGTTCCTGCCAGATCTGTTCCAGTCCATCCAAGGAAAGTAGAACCTTCTCGAGATGGCGCAGCTAATGTAATATCTTCTGTCTCACAAGTGTAAGTCACCGGATTTGTCGTTTGAAGACTTCCATTTTCTGACTTATAAGTAATGGTAAATGTCGTCGGTGCAGCAAAAATTGTTGTATTCTTTGTAATCTTAGATAAGGTATAAGTGCCATTGGTATTTTTTGTAACCTTGCATCCATCTGCTTCTAAATGATAACCATTGGCATTATAACCTTTCGCCCAGACAACAGTGAGTGTTGCAGTACCTTTCGTTTTTTCTAACCATTTTGCACCATCAATATCTAAAAAGCTTTCGTTATCAAGGGTAGCTTTCTCTATTCCCTTTCCAGCTTTTACAGAATAGCTTTCTATAACGGAACCTGTATTGTCTTCTGACACCATTCCACCATAATTATAAACGATACCGGAATTCTTTTTAACAATACCACCTGGATAATTATAAACTACGCCTTTGTTTTCACGTATAATTCCCTTGTTTACATTAATTTCTGCACCCTTTGCATTAAACTTTACAGTTTCTGTATTTTCTCCAATATAATTATTATTTTCAGTAATAATACCTGCATTCTTCTCGATCTTTCCATTATTGTAAATAAGAATACCCTGATTATCTTTTACAATATTATTATTATATCGGATAGATGCAGTATCTATGACCAAATCTACCACACCATTGTTAGAAATAATCTTATCTTCTACAGTACCTACATGACCATAGTTATTAGAAATAGCAGTTTCTGTAGCACCAACTTCACCATAGTTTGTTGTTACAGTGGAAACGTTCCTTTCTATTAAACCAAAGTTATTTACAACTGTACCAGTGTTCTTTTTAAGTGAGCCTTCAAAATGGGAATAAAGATAAACGCCTGTTGTGTCAGAATATGTATCTATTTTCCTTGTCCATCTTGCATAATAAGCTGTGTCCTGGCCTTCCATAGCAGAATTCGGTTCAAGGACAGATACCCAGTTTCCTTTATCATTACGTGACCACCAGCCATTAAAAATATAACCCTCTTTACTTATAATCGGAAGAATTCCAATATTCTCCTTATAGACTTTGGTAATTTTTGTTGTAGAATTCGGCGTTCCACCATTTGGGTCAAGCGTATAGGTATAAGTTCCGATTGCCCATTGCGCATAATACGTTGTATTTTTATGTGGCTTCTTAGATGCAGCAGTCAACTCTGTTCCGCCTTCTTTGGCTGTAAACCAGCCAAGGAAATGATACCCTTCCTTTGTAACTTCCGGTAACTTACCAATCGTATCTCCGCCAGTAAGTATGTTATAGATCATAAGCTGGTCTTTTGTATCATTCTGACCATCAAAGGTAAGGATAACAATATTAGAATCCTGTTTCCACACCGCAGTATACTGTCTGTTTCCTTTACTGCCTTTCTGAATCGTCACGTTATCAGAAGGTTCTTCAAGATCCGTACCTGTCCATCCAACAAAAACATAATTTTCTTTTGTCGGATTCTTAAGAGTAATCGTATCCCTCTCTGTATAAGTCATCGGATTTCCATCAACTGTACCACCATTAAGGTCATATGTAATCGTAAATGGCTCTACATCATCAACAACAATAGTCGCCTGTGCATCAGACAACGTATATGCTGTATCACTCTGTTTTGTAAGAGTTGCACCGGTCACATAGAGCTGAGGAGTTCCATCTTTCACAGTAAACGTACCTGTCTCACCTTCCGGCAGCCACACTTCACCTGTGTCAGGATTGATAATAAATTTGTCATTCCATGTCTCTACAAAAGAACTGTTGATATTTACTTTATAACAGTTGATCACCTGTGCTGTAGAGGAATCTGTAACAGTTCCACCAAGGTTATAAATAACAGAACCTTTTCGCAGATTTGATACGGTTCCGCCCTCAAAATTATATACTTTAACATTGTCTGCATAGCTGCTATAGCCTTGTACTATTCCACCCATATTCCAGACAGTACAGGCTCTGACTCCCCATGCATTATCACTTTTACCTACAGTTCCTCCTGCATAATTATAAATAGTAACATTTTTGTCATCTACATCATTAATCTTTCCCGTATTCTTCCTTACACTTCCCTTAGACAATGTATTAATCGTCCCACTGTTCTCGTTAAGCGTTGCATCCGAAGAATAGCGGTTAATCGTTCCCGTATTATTTTCAATAATGTTATAATTCGTATCAACTAACGCATTGTTCTTTTCTATAGTTCCATAATTATATGTAATCTTGTTCTGACTGTCTGTAATCTTTCCATAATTATATGTAAGAGTCCTAGAACCAGATATAAGGCAATCAATATAACCATAATTATACGTACCGGCAGATGCTTTTTCTATGTGTCCATAGTTATAAGTAATTCCTCTCGCCGTACTATCACTTATGTATCCATAATTATATGTAACCCTGTCTATCTTCTCATCCGTTTTTCCATAGAAATAAGTCTTTTGTTTATTATTCTCGTCTTTATCCTCTGTCCATCTGGCATAGTATGTTGTGTCGGAAGACGGCAAAGAAGTATCATTAAACTTCACGATTCCGCCCCATGCAGAATCTGAAGAAGATGTTCCACCGTTCTTTGTCCACCAGCCATTAAATACATACCCCGTCCGGGTGGTTTCCGGCAAAATTCCAATCTTAGACTGTGTCTTCTTATAAACTACAGGTTCAACTGCTTTCCCGCCATTTGCATCGAGCGTGATGGTAACTTCATCTTCTGCTGCTAAAACATTCTGCGTTCCGCCTCCACTTAAAAACATAAAAATGAAAAAACAAATGAACACAATCAGTATATCTTTTCCTGTTGATATTATTGCATTTTTATATTTCATAGCCTACCTCCCTTTATAATTCATACTCTCATAATTTTGTGAATTATCCTTCTCTTAAATATGCCTTCTCATCAATTCTTCCCTGACTTTTGCATACTTTTTCTGTGGTACAGGAATTACCCTTCCATTACTCATAACAAGTTCACAAAACCGTATTACTGTAACATGTTGTATGTTTACGATATAACTTCTGTGTACTTTGACAAAATATTCATCTAAGCTCTTCTCAAAATCTGCAAATGACATCTTTCCATGTATTACTTCCCCATTCTGCATGAAAATGTCACAATTCCTTAACTTAGCTTCTACATATAGAATCTGACTCTCATTGATAAAGAATACTTTCCCATTAATTCCTTCTACTACAATCTTTTTTCGATTGATCGTATGAATCTTTTCATCCATATATTTCTTTGCCATACGCCCCATTTCGTTAACAAAACGGCTTCCTTCCACAATCTTCATCTCCCCTATGGGATTGGAAACATGCATATGCCGTATTCGAGGCTCATCGTTAATTCTTTCCCATACAAAAGTACATCTTTGTTCTGCCTGAAGAAAGTAATCCGCTTCAGGTAATGTTTCTACCAGATACCGGCCGCTAACTGTGCATGCATTTCCTGTATTCTGAACAACTATAAACTCTCCATTCGAGATAATACAAGGCTGAATTACATTCATTAGCTCGGTAAAATTCTTCCTGACCGCCTCAATTCCCATGATATATTCTTTCTGTTCCGCGCCTGTCCACAATATATCATCTGTACAATACGATAACATCACCTCACAATCTTTTTCCCAATATCTTTTCAGACATTGTTCTGTCAAACATACAAGCTCCTGTTCCTTCTTTTTGTTCAACTATTCACCCCTCCCTCACCTTAATCAGCACTAGAGTGTATTTAAAAAATATAATTTATTTTAGCACAATCAATAAAAAAAAGGTTATCTTTTGCACGAATAATGGGCATAATGTAATGAAAACTGTATTTATATCTAATCTTATATCTAATGTGAAACAAAGAAACAGTCTCAGAAAAGTTATCCACATTATCCACAATTTTAAATTTTTTTCTGAGGGAATTTCGAGGTTTTCCCCAAGTTGTTTACATTTTGTCCACATTGTATTTTTGTAAGTTCACACCTATATCTTGGAACTCATCACCCTTTTTGACCAGTTTTCTCCCCAAAATATCGAGTTTTACCCACCTATCCACAAAGTTATCCACATTATCCACAAAACTATCCACACAATCTATCAAGGTTTTATACAGGGGTTATCCCCAATTCTATCCACATTCTCCCCAGATTTGAAACTGTATTTTTTGTTGTGGGTGTGCTATTCTATACTCAGAAGCACAAGATAATCACCAGACTACATATATAAACTACAGATGATAGAAATAAGAAATAAGGGGTATAATGAACGATAAGATTACTTTACTTTACAATGTACAGAATGAAGTTACTGTTCTGCCAAACAAATTTATTGATGAATATATGATAAAAGCGGATGGAGAATATGTTAAGATTTATCTTCTGATTCTTCGTCTGCAGGGTATGGGGCTTCCCGTAGATGTGGATCATCTTGCGGATCATCTGGAACTGACACGAAAAGATGTTTTACGTGCGCTTTCCTACTGGGAAAAAGCTGGTCTTTTACAGGCTGCCGAGCCTTCTGTGCCGGAGAAGACAGCTTCTGCGGCTTCTACAGGGACACAAAAAGGGGCTTCTTCACCGACGATTACTTCTGTACCGGAGAAGACTACATTAAGTCCTACGGATGTGGAGAATTCTATGAAGGATACCGATCTTGAACGTACGATTTATATGGCAGAAACTTATATTGGTCGTCCATTTTCCACATCAGAGCTGAATAGCTTCTGCTACATTAACGACCAGCTTCACTTTTCTTCTGATCTGATGGAGTACCTGATCGAATACTGTGTCTCCCGCGGAAAGAAGAGTGTCCGTTATATCGAAAGTGTAGCGATCAACTGGTATCAGCAGGGCATCACAAGTGTTCAGGAGGCAAAGGAGCAAAGTACATTATATTCACAGAATGTTTTTCCTATTATGAAGGCATTCGGCATTTCGAATCGTGATCCTGGCTCAGCGGAGCTTGACTACATAAAGAAGTGGAATTCTCTTGGTCTTGGCACCGATATTATTATTGAGGCTTGCAGCCGGACCCTGCTTGCCACACACCAGGCAAGTTTTCCATATGCGAATAAGATCTTAGAAGACTGGAAGCGTCTTGGTGTTAGAAGCACTTCAGACATTAAGCATCTAGATGATAAACACCGTTCTTCGAATGCGGCCTCTCCTGCCTCGGCTTCTTCTGCCGGATATGCGCAGGGACAGACACGTAAAGGAATGACCGGCACTGCTGCCAGGAAGAATACATCCAATACATCGGCAAATCAGTTCCATAATTTTGAGCAAAGAACTTATGATTACAGCGATTTAGAATCTCGTCTTCTTGATAAGACCAGGAGGTAACTATGGGTATTTCCACCAGACAATATCAGGATATTATGAATGAATATGATGCAGTACGCCGCCGTAATTATATGGCGGAACAGGAACGTAAAGAACGAATCTATGCTCTTATTCCGGAGATTCGCCGTATTGATGAGGAGATTGCTCATGTTTCTGTCGCAAAGGCAAAGGAGATGCTTCTGAAAAAGATATCGAATGCGGATGCTAAGAAGTCGCTGCAGAGTACCATTTACGATCTTTCCATGGAAAAGGTCAACCTGCTGGCGATTCATGATTATCCGGCAGATTATCTTGATCCGATCTATGACTGCCCGGAGTGTAAGGATACCGGCTATATCGGAGATAAAAAGTGTCATTGTTTCCAGCAGAAGATTCGCGAGATTCTTTACAGACAGTCTAATATTGAAGATTCTGCCGGTAACGAATGTTTTTCCGCTTTCCGCACAGATTACTATTCTTCGCAGCGAAGCGGAAGAGAACGACTTTCTCCTCGCGAGAATATTGAAAATGTTTTATCGGTAAGCCGTTCTTTTATCGAATGTTTTGATTCCCGTCCCGGACAGAATCTTTTTATTTATGGGAATGCCGGTGTCGGAAAGACATTTCTTTCGAACTGTATTGCCGGAGAGCTGCTGAGTCGTGGAAAAGGAGTTATTTATCTGACTGCCTATCAGTTTTTTGACCAGCTTGCCGACTATACATTTCGCCGCGGGACAGATAATGCGCAGACCCTTCCCGCCTTTTTACACTGTGATCTTCTTATAATTGATGATCTCGGTACAGAGCTGAATAATTCTTTTATTAATTCTCAGCTTTTTTTATGTATTAATGAAAGAATTCTCAATAAAAAATCTACTATTATAAGTACAAATCTTTCTTTAGAACAAATTAACCGTTCTTACACAGAAAGAGTTTTTTCAAGAATCATACAGTCCTACACCCTTTTACATATTTACGGAGAAGACATTCGCATTAAAAAGGCTTTCTCCTCCCTTGACGAATAAGAGAAGGGATGTTATAAAGGAATTGTAATATGATTTATCTCACATAATAATAATTATATGATTAAAGGAGTAAAACACATGAGACCAGATGATAGCAAATTTGCAACCGTTCCTGTAGGTAAGCTTGGAATTATTGTTCACCCTAGCTGTGCAGAGCTTGGAAAGAGAATCGACCAGTATATTGTAAACTGGCGTAAAGAGCGTGAACATGAACACAAAGAGAATGTTGTATTTAAAGATTACGAGCAGGATACTTATATTATCGATGCAACCTGTTCCCGTTTCGGAACCGGTGAAGCAAAGGCACTCATCTCCGATTCTGTTCGTGGCGTAGATCTTTATATCCTTGCAGATGTTCTTAATTATAGTTTAAAATATAAAGTATGTGGTCATGAAAACCATATGTCTCCTGATGATATTTACGCAGATGTTAAGCGTATCATCGGCGCTGCTTCCGGTAAGCCAAAGAGCATTACTGTTATCATGCCGTTCCTTTATGAGAGCCGTCAGCATAAGAGAAGCTCCAGAGAGTCTTTAGACTGTGCTTACGCATTGCAGGAACTTACAGCAATCGGTGTTGATAACGTTCTTACATTTGATGCACATGACCCTCGTGTACAGAACGCGATCCCACTAAAAGGTTTTGACAATATCATGCCTACTTATCAGTTCATCAAGGCTTTACTTCGCTCTACAAACGATCTTGAGATTGATAACGAACATTTAATGGTAATCAGCCCGGATGAAGGTGCTATGAACCGTACAATGTACTTCTCCAGCGTTCTTGGTGTAGATATCGGAATGTTCTATAAGAGAAGAGATTATTCTGTTGTCGTTGACGGACGTAACCCGATCGTTGCTCACGAGTTCTTAGGTTCTTCTGTTGAAGGTAAGGACGTAATGATCATCGATGATATGATTTCTTCCGGTGAAAGTATGTTAGACGTTGCAAGAGAGTTAAAGAGAAGAAAGGCACGTCGTGTATTCTGCATCTCTACTTTTGGTATGTTCACTAACGGACTGGAATCTTTCGATAAAGCTTACGAAGAAGGACTTATTTATAAGGTAATCACTACAAACTGTACTTACCAGCGCCCAGACCTCTTTGAGCGTCCATGGTATGTAAGCTGTGATGTTGCCAAGTACATTGCTCTCTTAATTGATTCTATCAACCATGAGGCTTCTATCAGTGCAATCTTAAACCCTCATGACAGAATTACAAAGAGATTAGAGGAGTACAAACAGTTCCATACAATTAAAGAAGATAAATAATCATTTGTAGATTTCGTATAGACGAAAAAAGAAACAATGCCATATCCCATCTGCTCTGTAGTCGCTGTGTTTAAAATGCTCGTTCGCATCTTAA
>OHAC01002663.1_pt1 | contig 13846 bp, 7 predicted proteins | sample 1577051 | NCBI WGS metagenome assembly OHAC01 (sample SAMEA3541499, study PRJEB24748) | human gut metagenome | biome: human gut; feature: human-associated habitat; material: faeces | place: China | collected 2012 | reverse complement strand
AGGTTTTCTTGCTGGTAAGCAAATCTTCGGGAGAACGGTTTCGTTCCGTGTGCCGAATTTTGGCGTTGCGCTCATTCTGCTTTTCGGTGAAGTTGGTGTAATGGAGTTTGTAGTAGAGCTTTTCGACTTCTTCAAAAGTGTCGGCCAGACTTTCCTCACTCTTGGGCTGCAGAGCAGAGCGGATGCCGTTATAACAATCCCAATAAATGTTTTGCTGGACACGTTCCGGGTCGATATGCTCGCTGTTGGCAATTTCAAAACTGCGGTCATTGTGCTTTGGGTTATAAGTGCCGTGCTTTCCGGCGCGGCCATTGTGTCGGGTCAATTTCAGCGACCATCTCTCCTTTCTGGGGTCACGCAGAGAGCGCCGTGCGCGGGGTAGGGGCAACGCGGTGCAGCGGAGCTGCAAATCTGCCGCCTGCTATGCGCCAGATAATACCCAGTAGTATATGACGCAGGGCATCACATCCACTGGGCAAGACTGCCGCCCTTGACCCGCGCAAAGAGCTGCGCTCTCTGCACTCTTGCGCCGAACAACCTGACAGACAAAACTTTGCGAAGCCCTCTCTGCCAGCTTGCCCGGTTCTTCTTCGGTGTCGGTCTGCCCGCAAGCTGTTCCTGCCCGATTTCCTCCGGCGTACGGCTTCTTCTTGGTGCGCTCTGGTCGTGGCGGCACTTCTCCGAAAAAGCATATTAACTTGCAGCCGATCATGTTGTTGTCAAAGTACAGTGTGGTTTTGTAAGAAGTTGTGGACTTTCCAAAATGCAAAGGGGTGCGTTTCTGAAAGTAGTCCCTACACCCTATACAAACTTAAAGGGGTATTTTTAAACGGGGTCTTGCGAAAGTTCAAAGAAAATTCACTATTCTAACGTGTCTTTATACCTATAGCATTCTAAAATGGGTGTTTGGCAACCTGATTTTCAAATTTTGTTTGGAAAACTTCTTACACCAATATGAATCTATAGGGCCGTTTTGGAATACAATTTTGGACAAAAAGAAAAACGGCAAAGTTCACAATAGAACCTTACCGTTTTGGGGAATGCTGCACAGCAGCACCGTATTATTTCTTTTGGTTTATTATTTCATAACTGCGTTCAGCAATGTCTGATAGTCACTCACCACATCGTACACCACGTTTTCATCGTTCAGTGCCTTGAAATGTGCACGGGCACAATCAATTTTAGCCTGTTCTACCGGGGTGATGTGATTGAGCTTCATGGAATCCAGTGTGCCTTTGGTTTCAGCAACAAAGTAGATGTGCTTGACTGTGCCCTCATAGAACGCAATCGCCCAGTCGGGATTGTATTTTCCAACAGGTGTGGAAATATAGAATCCATCTGGCAGCTTTACATAGACTGCCACATCACGGTTCGTATCGAGGTCGGCGGCAAAATCACGCTCGTTGCTTGAATCGTAAATCAGATGGTCATACAGATGCCGCTGTACTTTCATGACGTTCGTATCAAGTTTTCCCTTCAAGGTCGGCTCAGTGAAAATGTCCGTATTGTAATGTTCATCCAGAATATTGTAGGTGATATGCTGGATGATGGCCGTTGCCTTTTCGTCATTGATGAGGGCAGCTGCTTTCAGAATGAACTCTTCCGGGTTATCCTTGAACTGATCGAACACCGCTTTTTCAATGCCGACCAGAATCTGTACAATCGCCTTGCGGGTCAGCTTGGTTTCAGCCACCAGCTTGCCAATCAGGTCATACTTGACGCTCTGGCTGGCGTGAATTTTGGTCTGTGGGTCATATTTATGCTGATCCGCTTTTGCGAAAGCAGAGCCATCTAACAGAGAATCCTTGGATTTGATCTCCGTCATTTCACCGGATTCTACTTTGAAGTAAATCTTTGATACGTTCAGATTGCGGTTGAGCGAGCGAATGGACTTTTGCACCAGCTCATCTGTGTCAAAATCCACCACATAAACCGATTTCGGGCTGATTTTGTTCCAAAGGGCCTTGAACTCCGGCATAGCCAGCTTGTCCGGGTCAATTTTCAACTCCACATTGTTGGAACGTGCATTTTCAGGCAGCATGACCTTATCGCTGTAAACAGAATCCAACAAATCAATGACCGATGCTGCACAGTCTGCAGCTTCTTCTGCCACCTGCACCGCATGGTTTGCATGGTCGGCATAGTACTTGTCCGTCAGCGCACCATGGCGGTCCACATAGCCATTCTGGACTAGATCAAAATAGATGGCAGCGGCGGTGTCTGCATCCACGATCTGTTCGTTGCCGTTTGCGTCCGTAAGAACTCTGCCAACAAACAGGGCAGCGTCCACCTTTCTGGGACGGTTCGCAACTGCTTCGGCTAGTTCGCTTTGCAGGCCTTTGGCGAAGCTGTCATAACTTTCGCTGGCGATGACAGTCAGGATGTTGATGTTATGCACATCGTTGCCCAGAACATTCGCATCCATGCGTTCGCCGTTCTGGTTGACGCACAGACGCAGGCCGCGGCCAACCTCCTGCCGCTTGCGGACTTCACTGCTGCTCTGTTTCAGGGTGCAGATCTGGAACACGTTCGGGTTATCCCATCCTTCCCGGAGGGCAGAGTGTGAGAAGATAAAGCGCACGGGGGAACGCTTGGGGTCCCGGTCAAGAAGAAGCTCCTTGTTTTTCATAATCAGGTCATAGGCACTGATGTCATTGGAGGTTTTCTCCCGCTTGTCATCGCCTGCAACCTGATTGACAAAATGGCCCTTCTTGTCCACCGAAAAATAACCCGCATGGGTATCGTGCGCAGAGATTGCTTTCAGGTAGCGGATGTAGTCATCCTCGCCCAGCGAAAGCTGCATCTGGCCGACAATATCCTCGTACTCCTGCTCAAACATCTCTGCATAAATGCCGTTATAGGGCTGGCCTGCAGCATCATAGCACTTGTACTTGTCCACTTCATCAATAAAGAACAGACTCAGCACTTTAATACCCTTGTGGAACAGCTGACGTTCCCGCTCAAGATGCGAAAGGATCGTTTCCCGAATCTGAATGCGGCGCAGCTGGTCCTCATCCACCTTGCCGACCACATCTCCGGCAAACAATCGGACACCATTCAGAAATTCAATGTGGTTGTCCCGGCCATCAATCTCTTTCACCACATAGCCATCCTTGTATTCGTCCAGATTGCCGGAATAGTCATAGAGGTTGAATTTCAGCCCAACGGTGCGCGTTACCTTGCGCAGGCCGGATTTTCCCTTGCAGTCGAACTGGATCGTTGCCGTAGGGTCTGCCTTGGAAAGATTGATGCTTTCCAGATAGACAAACCCATCCGTAGCGGTACTGCCGGATTCCGTAATGCCCTTGACCACGATTTTCTTGACCAGACGCTTATTATACGCTTCCATTGCATCCAGCCGGTAGACCATGTTGTAGATGCTGTCTGCACGGTGGGTAGCCGAGTAGCGCAGGGTGATCATCGGGTTGAACTCTTTCATCCGCTCTTTGGTCTGCTTGCCCTCTACCGACTGCGGTTCATCAATAATCAGAATCGGGTTCGTCTTTGCAATAATGTCAATGGGCCGACGGGAACGGAACTCGTCCAGCTTCATATAAATACGGCGGGCATCTTTGCCTTTGGCATTGAATGCCTGCGAATTGATGATCATGACATTGATGGAACTATCCGAGGCAAAGCGGTCAATTTCCGTCAACTGTGCGGAGTTGTAGATAAAGAAGCGAATCTTCTTGCCGTACTCTTCTGCAAAGTGATCCTGTGTGACCTCAAACGATTTATACACGCCCTCACGGATGGCAACACTGGGCACGACCACGATAAACTTACTCCAGCCGTAATGCTTGTTCAGCTCATACATGGTCTTGATATAGGTGTAGGTTTTTCCGACACCTGTTTCCATCTCAATGGTAAGGTTATAGTGTCCCTCCAACTGCTTGGACGGCTCAATCTGGTTGGTGCGCTGGATTTTTTGCAGGTGCTCCAGAATAATACTGTCGTTCAGCTCTGGTACAATATGTTCATTGCGCCAGCCTGTGAAGCTTGTTTCCATATCGGTCTGGTAAATGCCGCTGCCGTTGTCGATGCGGTAATTCGTAGTCAGGTAGGGCTGGCCCGCAAAGACGTCCACCACGGCTTTTGCGGCATCTGCCTGAAATTTCTGGTGTTTGAATTGAAGTTTCATCTGCTGTTCTCCCTCAAATCACCTTGACATCGGTATCCGGCGCATACAGCTTGAAAATTTCAAACACGTTGATCTTTTCCGGGCTGCTGGCAAAGGAAGAATCCCGGAACACTGCACGGCGCGGCTTGCGTTTGGCGATTTCCTTGATAACATTTTCCGGCACATTGCTGTCAAAGCAGGCAATCAGGGCATCGGGAACATTCAGCGCAGCATCACCGGGTGCGTAAGTGTGGACGGTACAGTTGCCGATTTTCTCAGACCGATACGGCATGGACAGCGGCAGTCCCCAATCCAGCAGACAGCCAAACAGCAAATCAAGGTCGGTGCGATCCTCCTTGATGTTACTTTCCAGACCAGTTAGCATTGTCTGGGAGTATTCGTCAGTAGAATAATAAACATCTTTTACGCTGCTGGTGTCCAATTTGAACACACGGAATCCCACGTCGGGGGGGGGGTAAGCATTGGCGGTATTACGTTCAGAAATGATATTATCTCCTGCCCTGCGAATGCGTTCTTTGCCAATATCGCAAATGGTTTTATAGCCAGCTTTGTAGGCTTCGCTTTTTTCATCGCAAAGCTCAGGCAACTGCACCATAATAAACTTACGGTGGCCACTGTCTTCCGCGTTTAAGCGCATAACTGCGTGAGCAGACGTAGCAGAACCAGAGAAAAAATCAAGTATAATATCTGAGGGAGCAGTTATTTGTGAGACAAAACATTTTATAAGTTCACTAGGCTTGGGAAAATTAAAGATGCGTTGTTCAAACAGCGAGTCGATTTCAACCGTTCCCGAGCGAGTAAATAAGTTTTCCCCTACAACAGAAGAAAAACCGGGAAGATTGCCGGAAAGTTCATTTAGGTATGTTTTCTTTCTTGGACGACCAGAAGGGCTATCAGGCCATAGGATTTTATTTTCAGCAATCAACTTTGCCATAGTTTTACGGTCATACCGCCAACCCATTTTGGGGCGACCATAGTTAATTCCTGTTGCAGGATTTATCAAATCATAATGCAAATTTGGACGTTGTGATTCCGTTGCAATTCCTGCCATGTTTGCGCTTGCCCAAGCACCATTCGGGTCATTATCTGGGTTAGAATATCCTTCACCACTGCGCTCTTCTCCTTTAAATATTCTCACCCCAGAAAGTTTTGAATAAGCCAAAATATACTCGTGATCAACGGAAACACCATTTAAGTTTCTATTGTCCTTATTTTGACGACTTTTCCAAACAAATTGTGTTACGAAGTTCGATTCACCAAAAATTTCATCGCAAATTTTTCGCAGATTTCCAATTTCACCATCGTCCAATGAAATTAAAATCAGTCCATCATCGGTTAAAAGATTCCGTGCCAGCATCAGTCGGGAATACATCATGCTGCACCAGTCAGAGTGAAAGCGTCCGTTGCTGTCATTGTTTTTGAACAGCCGATTCTCGTCCTCGTCATACATTCCCATCTGACGGTTTTCTTCATCCTGCGAACGCATAAAATCGTCTGCATAGATAAAATCGTTGCCCGTATTATACGGCGGGTCAATGTAAATCATTTTGACCTTGCCCAGATAGCTCTCCTGCAACAGCTTGAGCACTTCCAGATTATCGCCCTCAATATAGAGATTCTCGGTATCATCCCAGTTCTTGCTTTCTGCCGGGCAGGGGCGCAGGGTCTTGCGGATGGGCTTGTTGGCTTCCACAATGGATGCTTTTTTGCCCACCCATGTAAACTCGTATGCTTCATCTCCGTCTACAACGTCCGGCGAGAGCATCTGCTTCAGCAGTTCAAAGTTGATACCACGCTTGTAAACCTTATGGTCGGGGGTACTCTTTTCCTCATCCAGCATTTCTGTGATGCAGTTGGGGAAGAGCGCGGCGATTTTATCAATGTTCTGGGCTGTCAGGTTGGGGGTCTGAAGGGGAAGTTTGTTATGTAAGATTGACATTAGTTATCTCCAAAAATATCTCTTTCCAATTGTTTATAAATTTCCATGTCAGGCGTAATAAGAGGTGCCATAGTATCTCTTAAAAAAGGATCTGGCCTATTTCCGCATTGTGTAAGGCCAAGAATCTTCTTTAGCGAAGTGTAGATATCCCCACGCGCAGATTTCAGATCATCTGGTGCATTTTCTCTTTTAATCGAACTAGAAAGAGCCTCTTGCTTTTTTTGCAGGCATTCATCAACCTTGTCTGATTTTCCAACAGAAATGCATAATTTTTCTATAACACTGTCATCCAAAAGATAACTTTCAAGATTGCGCTTAGAAAGGACGCTAATTCTATTACTCTTAAGCTCGTCAACCTCTTGATTGCTACGGTCATCTCTATCAATAACCTTTATAATTTTAGTTTCTTTTAAGAGCACCTTTAGCACCTCTCCGAGATTGGCATCAAGCTTATTGATAATCTCCTCACAAGAACCGCCAGACAAGAAATATGCCTCCGGATGAGTATTTTCAAATATTGTAGAATAGATGCTACTATCAAAACTTTTTCGCGTTGTTCCACAAGAATCCCCCTCGCAGAAGACAATCTTTTGGGGGAGCAACAATTTGGAAAAGTCTCCAAAAGCCAGCTCATAAAACTTATCCATAACAGCTCGTCCAATTTTTGATGGACGAATAATCTGATCATCATCAAAATCTCGTCCATCAAAATCAAGGAAAACGACTGTTCCCGGAGCTTCTTTTTCAATATCTTGAGCTTCCTGCAACATTCCAATTGAGTGAGTAGAAAGCCACAACTGTGAGTTTCCCGGAATTAGGCCATAGAGTTCCCGAAGCACCTTTCCTTGGAGCTTTGTATGCATATGCGTCTCTGGCTCATCAATACAGTATACTGCATCTGGATAATATTTTGACTGTACAACCAAATCCAAAATAAGATCAAATGCCGACTTTTCACCAGCGGAAAGATTCTTGTAAGGAAAGTCTTTTGTTGTGCCTTTTGTAAAATAGAAATTGCCATTTTGTAATGGATCTCCCAAAGAGGAAAAATGAAGATCCTCAAATACTCGCTCAATAGAAGCACTAATTTTTCCTGTCAGTTCACTTCTCAATGTTGCAACATCTTTCTGGTTGTTTTCACTCTTATACAATTCAGAAATGCTATTTGCAATCAATCGTTGATAGTTGGAAGAAACAGACTGATCATTTTGAATAAGTGATTTAAGATGAACTGTTTTTGTAGGATCATCTTGCTTACGCATTGTATCAATTACAAAATCGGGTTCATTTCGATAGGCACTTCGAAAATAAAAGTGTCCTTTAATATTACTTCTTCCGACATCTTTAGGATAGGCCGCATCATAGAAATCAATATCAACTGTTTTAGAAGCTAAGCTATACCACTCACCGAACTCAAATTTCCTTTTCGCATCGATTTTACTCAAATAGTTTGATTCACCAACATCACCATATCCGGCAAATTTATAATAATGGTTCAATGCCTCCATAAATGAGGTCTTGCCAGACCCATTAGGACCCACAAGAACAATAAGCTTTGCTGTTTCTGGAATGTCTTCGACTGTCAAATGTGTAAATCTTTTGAAATCATTTAATTCCACTCTTTTGATTCTCATAGCATATTCTCCAAATTCCTTCTTAGCTGTTTTAGTTCCACATTCATCTCTACCTGACGATTGAACTGCTTCTCTTTCCGAATCTTATTCTCCAATGCCGCAATCTGCTTTTGCAGTTTTTCACGTTCCGCAGAGCGTTGGATGTTCTCCGCAATGCTGTATGCGGCATTCCAGCTCTCACCCTGCAATCGGGCAATCTGCCGCACCAGTCCATCGTAAACTGCATCTAAGCTCAGGCCGCTTATCGTAAGGGACAATTCTGTTTCTGGCATCCAGTCTGTATGCAGATAACAGCTTACCTTGATACTGCTGTTCGCAGATGTATCTTTACAGCCGATCCAAGCCTGCACCTTATTCTCATAAGAAAGAACAAACAGAATGTGATAGGGGATTTCACTGTCGATTTGGCGCAGAACAGCTTCATCCAGTTTTGGTCCGGTCAGACACAGCTCGAAAATCTCGATCTCTGTCACCCGCTCTCCGGCAGTGAGATTCAAGGTGGACACTGCCAGCTTGTTGCGCCAGTAGATACAGCGCATCTGGTCTGCAAACAATCGCTTGACTGCCGCTGGAACGGCAGCGTTTTCATAGAACTTCTGTTTCGGAATCCGTTTGTTAAACTCCGTGGAGGGTGGAAAGCCCAGCATTGATCTCACCTCTTATTGTACCACAAGGAAGCAAATTAGTTCAAAGTCATCCAGCCCGGAAATCGAAGAAAGCAGGGCCGTCGTACCGCCCATCTTGAACAGACTGTCAATGTCGCTCTCTTCCTTTGCATCCAAAATGGAATTGATGGCCTCGCTCAGCAATTCAGAATAGGCCGACATATTCTTTCCATCGTCCGTGGCCCGATTGAACTGTTGGCAAAGGCTCTGGTCGGGTTCGGTTTTGCCTTTGCAGAGCAGCCGCAGACGATCCAGCAGCTCTTTCGGAGAAAGATAATCGCAGACAGTCGAGCCATCCTGCCCAATATAAACCATGTAGAATGGATGCAGACGGTTTTGCTGATCCACATTGATCTCATTGTTGATGTTTTTCAGAACAAAAATCACACCCGGAGGTGCATCGGGCGTAGATGCAACAATTGCGTGCATCCCAAGCGGCGTATGCTCCACATCATCGTGTTTCTTCATATAGTCCAGCAAGTCCAGCCGGAACTCGTTCAATCCCAAGTCCATAATGGAAATGCCGCCCGACATTTCTTCCAGATCGACCACCTCGTTTTTCAACCGTTTGAGCTGTGCACTGCGATATTCCAAATCGCCTTTTTCTTCCGGGCTGATGAGGTTATCATCCCCTGTGGAAGTCATGACCGTCAGCTTCATCCGGGTTTCCACGCGGCCCTTCAGGTTGATGTACTCATCCAAATCCACATCCGGCCAGAAGTTGACCAACTGGATGCAGCGATTCTGGCTTCCGATGCGGTCAATGCGGCCAAAACGCTGGATAATGCGCACAGGATTCCAGTGAATATCATAGTTGATCAGATAATCACAGTCCTGCAAGTTCTGACCTTCGGAAATGCAGTCGGTGGCAATCAACAAATCAATGTCCGCCTGATTCACGTTCGGCAGGCTGTCCCGCCGCTTGGAAATGGGCGAAAAGCAGGTGAGAACTGTATTCAGATCACCACTGAGTTTGGGAATGGTTGTTTTACCATCCACGCTGCCGGTGATTTCGGCAGTGTTCAGCCCAAACTTTTGCTTTACATAGCCGGAAATATTCTGATACAGATAGTCAGCAGTATCTGAAAACGCAGTAAAAATAATGATTTTCCGGTTGCCGGGATTGATGGGATGCCTTTGCTTTTCGTCAATCAGGCGCAGCAATTCTTGCAGCTTGGCATCGTATGCAGGGGTGATATCCTGCACCATCAGGGAAAGAAGCTCCAGATTTTCAGCATCCTTTTCCAGATCATGCAGCCACGAAACATGATCCATATCCGCAAGATCAATCTTTACTTTGCGGCCGACTGTAAAAATGTCGTTGTTCTGGTCATCATCGTCCCAATCGGTTGCATCGGAAATGTCGTTCAGCTCCAGCACACGGCTGCCATTTTGATATGAACGTACCGATTGCATGGTATCTTCAATCAGTTTACTGATTCGGTCAATCGTCAGCCGGAACGCATAAACAGAACTTTCCAGCCGTTTGAGCAGGTTAATGCTCATCAGACGGCGGATTCCCTCTTCACGGCCTGCCTGCGTCAGTCCCTTTCCATGCTGGCTGGGGTCGATGTATTTGGAGATCCGAGAGGACAGAATAAAGCTGGTTGGTGTGTAAATGTGCAGCGTCAGCGAATCCAGTACACTATAAATCTGTTGGTAGTTGATTGCATTATCAAGGCTTGTCAGGCATGGCTGCACAGAGATTGGCTTCAACCGTTCCGGGAAAGTACCAACATCAGAAATATTATAGTATTTTTCGATATGTCGGCGAGAACGTGCAATCGTCACACTGTCCAGCACCTCAAAGAAATCGAAGTCCAGTGCCGCAAGCAGCGCATTTGTGGTACGCTCTGTGACAGGAAGCTTGCTCCATGTATTGAAAGCCTTTTGCGCCTGCCGGAAAATTTCATCAATCGGAGACGAAGTATTCAGCTTTTCATTGATTTTTCCGGCATCTCCCTCATAGGCAAGCGCAAGCTGGTTTTTCAAATCCACAAAACGATTATTTACGGGTGTTGCCGAAAGCATCAGCACCTTGGTGCGCACCCCAGAACGAATCACGCGATTCATCAATTTTGTGTAGCGGTTTTCTTTCTCATCAGTAGAGGTATTACTGCCATTGCGGAAATTGTGGCTTTCATCAATCACAACAAGGTCAAAGTTCCCCCAGTTAAGTGCAGCAAGGTCGATACCGTTAGAGGTTCCGCCGGAACGGCTCAAATCTGTATGGTACAACACATCGTAACGGAAACGGTCTTCTACCAGTGGATTGTTGACGTAGTTGCCTTTATAGATGTTCCAGTTTGCGGCCAACTTTTTGGGACAGAGTACCAAAACGGATTTGTTGCGATTTTCATAGTACTTGATTACAGCCAGTGCAGTGAACGTCTTGCCAAGGCCCACGCTGTCTGCAAGAATGCAGCCGTTATACTGTTCCAGCTTGTGGATAATGGCCAACGCTGCATCTCGCTGAAAATCATAGAGCATATTCCAGATTTTACTCTGCTTGAAGCCTGTAGCTTCATTTGGGAGATTATCTTCTGACACATCCTCCAAAAATTCACTGAAAATATTGTAGAGGGTGAAGAAATAGATAAAGTCCGGGCTGTTTTCTCGATAAGCTGTGCTGATGCTTTGCAATACAATGTCTGTAACATCCTGAAGTCGGGAAGAATCATTCCAGATTTCATCGAACAGCGACAAAAAGTAACGGCCGTTTTCAAAGGCTTCGGTTCGCTGAACAGGGTAGTATGCGTTGTTTCCGCGTTCACAACCAAGGTCGACCGTTGTAAACCCACTGATTGGCATATAGGAACTTTCACCAACCGTCATGAAACCGGGCATTTGCTCTCCACTGACATTGGAACGAAATTTTACTTTCCGTCGCACCCAGTCGGCACATTCTTTCGCCAGTGCTTTTTGAGTGAGTTCATTCCGCAAGCGAACCTCAAATTCTGTGCCGTAAAGGCTCTTTTCGCGGGACAATTTCGGAATATAGAACTCTCGCCGCTCTTTTGGCGTGTTTTCCTGCACAAAGGTCGGTGAAGTAAAAATAAAGCGAAGTTCCGCGATTTCTTCCAACTGTTTCTTTAATTCCTGATACGCATAAATGGAAAAACAGGCCGCAGCAATGGACACGCGGCTCCCTTTCTGCATAGTATCCTGTAAATCTTCCCGAACAGTATGGTTGATATTATCCAGAATTTTCATAGAAGAGTCCCCGCAATCGACTGACTAAAGCGAAAATTAACTTTCAACGACAAGATACAATAATTCATTTTAATGATACTCTAATCAGGTTGGAAAATCAATCGTTGCTCAGGCAGAAAAAGCTCAGCAGGCACTAAACGGATAAAAAGTTTTGAATTTGGCCTTCAAATAAGGTATAATGAATTTACAAACGCTAAAGATTAAGAAGCGAGCAGGTGATACCATGCCTTTCTCCCTCGACCATTACATTGAAGCCTCCCATGTGGATTACAAGGAACGCCTTGAAGAGAAAAAGCCGCGCAGCTGGCTGAAATCCGTGTCGGCATTTGCCAATACCGAGGGCGGACACCTGATTTTTGGCGTAAAGAATGAGCCGCGCGAGGTCGTAGGATTGGAAAATCCGCAGGCTGTGGTAAGCAGATTGACGGAACTTATTAAAGTCCGCATTGACCCTACACCACGCTATCGGGTGCGGGAGGTCGAAATAGAGGGCAAGTCCTGCGTTGATTTGGAAGTACAGGACGGTCCGGCGTATCCATATTATTATGCCTTTGACGGTTCCCATACGGCCTATGTGCGGCATGGCGACCAGTCCGAAGAAGCCAATTCACGGGAACTGAACGAGCTGATCCTACAAGGTATGAACCAGACCTTTGATGCCCTGCCCAGTTCTTATCGAGTGGGTGATGTCAGTTTTACACTGCTGGCCGCGACATTTAAGAATCTGAAAAAAGAGGATTTCGACCTCGAAAAAGACTTGCCCTCCGCAGGATTGGTAACAGATGATGGACAAATCACGAATGGCGGCCTGCTGCTTTGCGATCAGGGCGTTCTGAAGCAATCCCGTATTTTCTGCACTCGCTGGAAAGGCAACTACAAGGGCAGCATTGAAGAAGATGCTCTGGATGACAAGGAATTTCAGGGTGCAAGTCTGATCACGCTGCTGCAAAATGCGGAAGATTTTGTTCGCAACAACAGCAAAAACCCGTGGAGCATCCGTGGTATGACCCGCGAAGAACGCAGTGATTACCCGTATAAGGCCGTTCGTGAGGTGCTGGTCAATGCGCTGATCCATCGGAATTATCAGATTCTTGGTTCGGAGATTCATGTGGAAGTGTTCGATGATCGGCTGGAAATCACTTCACCGGGCGGCATGATGAATGGCCGCAGGGTGCAGGATATGGATATCCGGCATATTCCGTCTATGCGGCGCAATCAGGTGATCTCGGATGTGTTCTCACGGCTTGGCTTTATGGAGCGCCGTGGCAGCGGCATTGACCGCATCCTGAACTCTTATGTGGAAGTAGCCCAGAAGCCGACCTTCTACTCGGATTCGGATTTCTTTATCGTTACGCTGCCGAATAGAAGTGTAGCGACTCCGGCACAGATCAGTATGGAAAGTGTGGAGACTCAACCTGCAGAAGTATCGACTTCTTCAAAAAAAGTGGCAACCTCGACCCTAGAAGTGGCAACCCCGCAAGAAAAAGTGGAAACCTCGACCCTAAAAGTGGCAACTTCCCAAGAAAAAGTGGCAACCTCAGAAAAAGAGGATATGGACAGCGAGGTAGCCAATTTCAAAATTCAGCTGAATGAGACTAGCTTTGGAAGCAGAACAAAAGAGAAAACTTTGGGGCTTTTCAAAAGATACAGATACGAATATTCTTTTCATTCCATCAATGTGGCTCAATTCTTCGATGTGAAGATTTCTCGTGCCAATGCCATCATCCGGGATCTCCGTCGTCTTGGCATTGTCGAATCTCCGCAATATGGAGTGTATCAGTTTATAAGAAAGTAGAAAGTAAAATCGCTTTGCAAACCGAAATATTGGCAGAACTAATATTTTATTGGAACGAGTTAATATAATTTGAATTATCATAATCGAAATTATATTAACCACCCGCGTAGAGATGCCCACTCCCCTGAGAACTCCTCAGACGAGTGGGCATTCTTCTTCCTGTATATTAGATTTACCTTTGTGGTCACTCAAACCGCCACCAAGTCATGGATCAAAAATCATCATTTTTTATTTGTCCCAGAGTAAGTGCACGGTTTCTGCACTATTTTTGCACGGTTTCAAGGGATGCAATGGGCACTCCGACTTGCAAAATACGACAAAGGGTGCAGAAATTGCCGGGCAGAAAATCACGATGCTTTGCGCAAAAACAACGTAAACTCGAAACTTCCAAAATCAGAGTGTTATGCCCGGTGGGCTCTTTTAATCAGAGGGCCAGGGATTCGAGTTCCCTCGAGCGCA
>OHAC01002653.1_pt1 | contig 13902 bp, 12 predicted proteins | sample 1577051 | NCBI WGS metagenome assembly OHAC01 (sample SAMEA3541499, study PRJEB24748) | human gut metagenome | biome: human gut; feature: human-associated habitat; material: faeces | place: China | collected 2012 | reverse complement strand
GATCCTGTGTGAAGCTGATTTTGGAAACGATCTTGTCTACATCTGCCTCTGTAACGATTTCTTTTTCAACAAGAAGTTTCATATTGTTGCGGACTTTAGCCTCAACATCAACCGGGAAAACATCATATACAGTAACCTTTGCATCATCAAGTCCTGCAAGGATCTGAGCGATAGCGCTTCCCATCATTCCGCCGCCGCATACTAAGAAATTCTTAATTTTACTCATTATTTTGCATCTCCGTCTTATTCATCATTTACCGGAATCCCGGCTATTGCCAGGATTCCATATTTTTTGTAATAAGTCTGCAATCATGGTTTTTACCGCCACATCACATGACCTTTTTCATTATCAGAGGATAATGATTAGCAGGTTAAGTAACCGCCGCTGCAGTCGCAGTTAGCGCCTGTGATATAGTTGGAAGCATCGGATGAAAGGAAGATTGCATATCCAACGAAATCTTCCGGCTCAGCCAGACGTCCGATCGGCTCACGTTTCATGAAGTTCTGGTATACTGCTGATTCCGGATCAAACATCCACTCTGTCAGCTCACTGCGGAATACAGTCGGGCAAAGAGAGTTTACATTGATGCCGTATTTAGCAGAAAGGTCACAAGCCATGGAAGAAACCATAAGATCTGCTCCACCTTTAGATGTACAGTATCCTGTGTATCCAGCCATACCGCGTTTGGAACGCTGAGATGTAACAACTACCATCTTTCCACCTTTGCCCTGAGCAACCATCTGCTCTGCAACATATTTGCATACAACGTATACAGATTTGCAGTCAGCATCCATAATGTACTGCCAGTCAGCTACAGACTGCTCTAAAATATTCTGAGGTTTGTTGAATCCGTGGCAAACAGCAAGGATATTGATCTCACCATATTTTTCAACGGTAGCTTTCATTAAAGCTGCAACATCTTCTTCTTTTGCAGGATCTGCTGCATAATATGCACACTCGATATCCTCTGCTTTAAACTCAGCCTCAAGTTCCTGTAATTTAGCAGAATTACGTCCGGTCATCATAACTTTTGCTCCTGCGTAACCATATGCTTTTGCAAGAACTTTTCCTAATGCTCCTGTTGCACCTGTTACTAATGCAACTTTACCTTCTACAGAAAACATGTTGTCGACAAAGTCTTTTTTTAAACTTACCATTTCCCAAAGTCCTCCTTAAAATTTACATTGTGTTTTATTCTTGATTCCGGTTGTCGATCTATGACATCCGAAATGAGATATCTTGAATGAATCCGACGTTTTCCCATTCGTCATTTTCATCAGCTTCAGTATAGTTCATGTCCCATTTTTATGCAATACATACAATATTGTAATCAAGTTACTGTACGGTAATTCAGTTTCCTTTTTGTATATTATCACCAACATTTTTTTGTTTTTTTATGAAGAAATTGTTGATTTTTCCTTATACTGGTTGTATACTTATGTTTGTAAAAAATGTCAGAAAAGAAAGGAAGGTCTTATACTATGGCTGGCTACAAAATTACTAAAAAAGATGCTTATTATACTTACGAGGCACCGGGACACAAAGAGTGCAAATTATGCAGACTTCATGATCCGCAGGATATCGATGGCGGAAGACTGATCAACGGTCTTTCTCACTTCCTTCCAAGTGGCGGCGGCACAGAATTCGGAGACAACGCTATGGAGTCTATCTACTACATTGTTGAAGGAACCATGTTATTCAAAGGCGATGACGGTGTTGAGACAGTTCTGGAAGCAGGCGACAGCGTACATATCGCTCCACACTCCAAAAAATGCGTTACAAATATCGGTACAACAACCGCTCAGATGTTAGTAGTTCTTTTACCGGAAGCTGCTAAATAATCTTATTCCAGTCTGAATAAAACGAATGATAGAAAAAGAACCCGGATCAATGAGATCCGGGTTCTTTTTCTATCATTCGTTATGTTGTCATATCATATGTTCTGTGTCTTCTTTTTTCCACGACAGATCAGGATAACAAGATCCGGTCGTTGTCCAACTGTGCACCAACACCCTCTTTGAATTTTTCCAGAAGGTCGGCTACCGTCAGACCTTTCCGCTCCTCATCTTTGATATCCAGTACGATCTCACCGGAATTCATCATCAACGTACGATTTCCAAGTTCCAGCGCTGACTGCATATTGTGAGTGATCATCAGGCAGGTGATCTTGTTTTCTGCCACGATCCGTTTTGTCAGATTCAGCACTTTCTCTGCGGTAGCCGGATCCAACGCTGCGGTATGTTCATCCAGAAGCAGGATCTTCGGAGTAACCACCGTCGCCATCAGAAGTGTCAGGGCCTGCCGTTGTCCTCCGGATAACAGTCCCACCGGATTTTTCATACGATCTTCCAATCCCATATCCAGCAGTGCCAGTTTTTCACGGAACATTTGCTTTTCTTTCTGGGAAATCCGGCTGAAAAATTTGCCTTTTACAGCGGAAGCCCGCAGGTAAGCCAGAGCCAGATTTTCCTCAATACTCATATTCGGAGCCGTTCCTTTCATCGGATCCTGAAACAGGTGACCGATGTATTTACTCCGTTTGTATTCTTTTTCATAGGTAATGTCCATTCCATCCAGGATCACTGCTCCTTCGTCCGCAAAAAATGTTCCGCAGATCGCATTGAACATCGTTGATTTTCCGGCACCATTGCTTCCGATAATAGTTGCAAAATCACCGTCCTGCAGTTCCAGATTCAGATGGGACAATGCTTTCTTCTCATTTACCGTTCCCGGATTGAATGTCTTGGATACATCAATTAATTGAAGCATTACAGATTCCCTCCCTGTTTTCTTTTTGCCATTGCCGCACGTTTCGTTTTCATAAATGCAGCTTTCTGTCTCAGATACGGCAGGGAAATTGCCACTGCGACAATAATGGAAGATACCAGTTTCAGGCACTCTGCCGGCACATTAAACCGTAATGCAATAGCCACGATAAAACGATACAGACAACTTCCCAGGATAACACCAAAAATCCGTTTCGCCACACTTCCTTTCCCAACCAGCGTTTCACCAATGATCAGGCTGGCCAGCGCGATCGTCACCTGGCCGGTTCCGATGTTGATATCACAGGAACGCTGATACTGGGCCAGCAGTCCGCCGGACAGACCCGTCATGGCATTTGCCACGCACAGACCGACGGTAATCGTAAAAATCGGACTGATAGAAGAAGCCCGCACCATAAACGGGTTGTCGCCGGTTGCCCGGATGGATAATCCAAGCCGGGTTCCCAGAAACAGAATCAACACGATTGCAACGATCACAATGATAATAAGAATTGCAATAATCTCATACGTGAAAATAGTTTTGCTAGCAAACAGGTTGATGGTAGAAGAAAATCCCATGACTGCAATATTGATGGTGTACAATCCCGTATTTACGATAATACCCGCAAGAATAGATTCCACTCCAAGGCGGGTCTGCAGGAATGCAGTCACAAATCCGGATGCCACACCGGCTCCCATCGCAGCCAGCAGTCCCAGAAACGGATGTCCCTGTAAAGTTACCATAGCGCAGACTGCACAGCCGAGAGTAAAACAGCCATCCGTGGAAAGATCTGCAATATTTAAAATCGAAAATGATACAAACAGCGCCAGCGCAACCAGCGCGTAGATACATCCCAGTTCAATGGCACTCTGTGCCAGTGAAACAGTAAAAATTGATGACAACATAATGATTGATACTCCTGTTTTTATTTTATTTGAATTCCTGAGCAGTTGTAGTTTCTTTTACCTGCTCACACATATCAGCAAACATGCTGTAATCCAGGCCAAGTTTTGCTGCTGTGTCTGTATTGATGGTTGCAATACCATTGTTCATAGTCTGTACCGGAGTTGTTGCCGGGTCAGCACCATTTACCAGAATATCCACTACCATGTTGGCAGTTGCCTTTCCAAGTTCCTCATAATTTACACCATATCCGCAGAATGCACCGTTTAATGCGAAGGAATCAGCGCCGCAGTACTGTGGAACTTTTGCATCCTGGAATTTTTCAAAAATAGCAAGTTCTGCTGTCATAACAGTATTGTCGGTCGGTGTAAATACTGCTTCACAACCTGCTGCAATCAGTGCATCCGCACCAAGGGAAATCTCATCGTTTGTTGTTCCTGTTTTGCCGGCACAAGGCATGCCATTGTCCAGATTAGCGCTACGTCCGGTTCCTGATTTCATAACATCTGTCATGACATCTGTCATCATACGCGATGCTGTCTCTGTATATATGACGGTGTCCTTCTGCGATGATGTATATATGATATTGTTGTCAGAATCCACAATCGACTTAATACATGTCGGATTCCTGTACATTCCATCGTTCTCAAGTGTTGAATATGCAGATGCCATCTCCAGTGTGGATACACCTGTTGTAAAACCTCCAAGTGCTGTTGCTGTGACATAGTCATCCTTTACAATATTGGTAAAATTCATATCCTTGAGATACTGTAAGCCTACCTTTGGCGTGAGCTCATCATATAGCTGCCATGCTACAGTATTCAGTGATTTTTGAACGGCAAACCTGATAGTCACATCACCGTAATATGAATCACCCGAGTTAGACGGTCCTCCATCAAACTTGTGGTCATTTACGATGGTATCCGGTGTCTTACCACGCTCAAATGATGGTGTATACACAATGAGCGGCTTGATTGAGCTTCCCGGCTGACGATGGCTTTGGAAAGCACGATTTAGCGTATGACTGACCGCATCCTGGCTTCGTCCACCAACTATTGCAACCACCTCGCCTGTGTCGTTGTCTATACAGGTTGCAGCACTCTGCAACTTAAATGTGCCATCATCGGTCGTGTCTGTAAAGTCCAAAAGCGTCAGGTCAATTGAATCCTGAAGCTGCTGCTGCATAGTCAGATCAATTGATGTATAAATCTTGTAACCGTCTGAGTATAGCTTTTTCTGACAATATGAATACATCTCATCATATGAAGCATCATACTCCTTTTCTTCATCGTCTGAGTCAAAGTAATACTTGAACTTGAAGCCCTCATTCTCCATGAGCGCCCTCGTAGCGCAGTAATATGCATAGGTATCCACATAATTGTACTTGACCGTGTCATCCTTCTCAGGCATGTTGAGGGTTATCTCCTCGTTTATGGCGGCCTCATATTCCTGCTGTGTGATTTTGCCATCTTCCCTTAGATTTTTCAATATGAGATTGCGACGTGTCAATGTATGATCCTTGTTGTTTATCGGGTCATAGTATGTCGGGCTGTTCGGAATCGCACACAAAAAGGCAGTCTGCGACAAATCAAGATCCGAAAGCTCACAGTTAAAATAGCCATGGCACGCTGCCTGAATACCATAATATCCGTTCATGAAATAGACATTATTCAGGTAGAATTCCATAATATCATTCTTGGAATATTTCTTTTCAAGCGCCATCGCTATGAACATTTCCTTGACTTTTCGCTGCCAGTTCTTGTTCGTATCCAGATAAATATTTCGGGCGAGCTGCATCGTGATGGTACTGCCACCCTGGGTAATTCTCTTATTTTTTATAATTGACTTTGCGGCACGCACTATTGCCTTTAGGTCCACACCATTGTGCTTATAGAACTTCTTGTCCTCGATACTGACCATACAGTTTACGAAGTTCTGCGGTATATCCTCATACTTCACATAGTCAGCCTTTTTGGTAGTGGCCGTCTCGGATATCTCATCACCGTTTGTATCGTAGAGTGTACTCGTGCGCGCCGGTAAAAATGTGTTTTTGTCAGATTTCTGCACGAGCTCTACCGCCTCTGAGTGAAGCTTCGCCACCTTGTCTGCATAGCCTCCAAAGTAATAAAAGCATAATCCACCGAGAATCAGTACCATCAGAAAAATCTGAAGCTTTATGAAAAACCAGAAAACGCGATGCTGCTTTTTCTTCTTTTTCTTTTTCTGTTTTGCCATTTCTAAACGTTACCTCCAAACTATCGGTATACCATTGTATATCGGCATACTTTATAGATAATTGACAACTATATCCAATATGTACTGTCTATTATACTACAATGCCTCTACATCAGATAATTAATAATTGCTTAATTTTCTATTATACCTTTATAGCACAAAAGGAAGCCATCTGCTCCCTTTATCTCGCTATTTTACATCTTTATTACTGTTGTAGTCAAGTAAATAGTTTTTTACAATGCTTTTTGCTATCTCTAGCCAAGCTGGTCAGCCAGAAATTCTGCTGCTGCCCCCGCCAGCTTTTCGGCAATCTCAGACTTATCGGCTTTTTCATCGTAAACACACAGTATAACGGCTCCCGCGCTATCACCATCATGCACTATTACTGCTATTGCCTGCGCTTCACAGTCAGCTTTATCGTCCTTTACCACAGGTATCAGGGTATCGTCTTTTTTACTGTACAATGCACTTTTTCTCTTATCCATAATATTCTCGAGCTCTTTTGACAAAGCCTTGCCTATATAATTTTTGTGGTTTTTGCCGGCTGCCGCTATTATCTCATCCCTATCCGCCACACATACCATGGCTCCTGTTACCTTTGACAGGCTCTGAGCATATGCCTGTGATATATTCTTCAGGCTTCCCACCTGCGAATACTTCTTTAGCACTATCGTCTCGTCCGCATCCATATATATTTCCAGTGGGCTTCCCTCTTTTATATGCAGCATCCTGCGAAGCTCCTTTGGTATGACTATTCTGCCGAGGGAATCTACTCTTCTGGTCAATCCTGTAATTTTCACTTTATTGTCCTCCGTTACTTTTGCATTTGCATTCATGCTTTGGAGGTAATATATGGAAATCTGTATGAAATATGTATAATTCAAGGGGGAAAAGACATCATCTATGCATGCTTGCATGCAATTCGATGTATGTCTTATTGACCCGCACTACACTGAGAAAGTAGCAATTTACTGCTTAAAGGCAGTAAATTAGCGGATTAAATATGTATCTATATCCATCAGCTCTCTCTCATCTGCAATATCTACATATACACAGTCATGCTTCTTTGCCACACTTCTGCCACCCTTATCACCCTCCAGTGATAAAAGCTGTGGTATAAGCGATGAATTAAATACACACGGGTTGCCTACAGCATCTCCACAACGAAGTGAAAACGTCAATCGCTTACCCCCTGTATTTTTAAGCACTCTGTCTATTAATTTAATCACGCTTTGACTTTTTAAATATGGCTGGTCAGCTACTGCAAACATGTAATATTCCTCTGTTTCGGCAGTATGATGCGTCACTTCACTGCTTTTCTTAAGCTTTTTCTGCTCCTGCACCGCCATAATTCCTGCCTTTATAGTGTAGGATATGCCTTTTTCGCTGTCCGGACTTATGACTGCATGGCAATCTGGGATACATGCGCAGTAGTCCAATATTTCCCGGTAACGGGTGACAACTGTTATATCTATAGTCTGGCTGTCTGATTTTGATTTATTATATCTATTTTTAATTCCCACCAAACGATCAAGCAAATGCCTGTACATAGGTTTTCCATCCAGCTCATAAAACAGTTTGTTACTTCCAAAACGGCGGCTGTTTCCAGCCGCCATGTATATGATATGAATCATTTCACTCTAAGGTCCTTTTCGTGCCAGTTTGGGTCTACCATTCCCATAAGTATTTTTTCAGGGGTAAACGGAACTGTCCTGTGCCATACGCCTGTTGCGCGATAAATGGCATGTGCCAGCGCAGGAGCCGGTGTATTGATAACTATCTCACCGATTGACTTAACTCCGAATGGGCCTGACGGCTCATAGCTTGTCTCAAATTCGACATTGATATTGCCCACATCCTGTCGTGTCGGTATCTTGTACTGCATGAGGTCATTTTCTGCGATTTTTCCACCGGCATTGTAGGTGACATTCTCATAAAGCGCCATGCCTATTCCCTGACCTATGCCGCCCTCGGTCTGTACACGCGCGAGGTTTGGATTGACCGGAATTCCGCAGTCCACAACAGCCTGATAATCAAGTATTTTAACTGCTCCTGTCTCCTTATCAAGCTCTATCTCGACCATTCCTACCATGTATGGAGGAGGTGAAACAGGTGATGAATATGTCGCTGTGACATCTACAGGTATCGTGTTGTTGACCTGTGATTTTGTTGCTATATCGGAAAGACTTACGCAAACCTCCCCATTGTCTGCACCGTCCGGATTTATGATATACACCTCTTTGCCGTCAAAATCCACCTCTGATGCAGCATGGCCCAGCATCTGTGCACCGATTTTCTTTATGTTTTCACGAAGCTCAAGTGCTGCATTCTGTGTGGCCATTCCTGTAATGTAGGTGGTTGATGAGGCATATGAACCTGAATCATAAGGAGAAGCATCCGTATCCGCTCCAAACACGGTTATATCATCCGGCTCGCAGTCGAGTACCTCAGCCGCCATCTGCGCAAGTATGGTATCACAGCCTGTTCCCATGTCTGCCGCGCCTATCATCATATTGTAGGTGCCACAGTCTGAAAGCTTTAAGGTACACGATCCGACATCTACATTTGATATGCAGGAGCCCTGCATTGCAAGTGCCATGCCTGCCGCACGAACCTTGCCATTTCCCATATCGCGGACAGGATACTTGTCTGCCCAATGGAAATTATCCGCACAGTGCATTATGCATCTGTCGAGTGCACATGCATTGGCTGTCTCGCCAAAATATGCCGGCATAAACATGCCCTCACGGACGATATTTTTCAAACGGAGCTCAACCGGGTCTATATGCAGCTTTTCAGCGAGCTCATTGACAGTTGATTCAAGTGCAAAGATACCCTGTGTAGCTCCATAGCCTCTATATGCTCCTGCCGCCTGCACGTTTGTGTACACAACATCGCACGAAAATCTGGTTGCCTCGCAGCCTCCTGTATAAAGAGGGAGCGATTTATGACCTGAGAGTCCTACTGTTGTAGTGCTATGCTCTCCGTATGCTCCACCATTTGACAGCGTATAAAGATCTATCGCCCTTATATGACCATCCCTCATTGCTCCAAGACGCACGGTGACCTCCATCTCATGACGCGGTGACGCGATAGTCTGGCACTCTTTTCTGCTGTAGATTATCTTGCTCGGACGCTTTGTCTTCCAGGTAACAAATGCCGGATACACCTCACAGACCGCTGTCTGCTTGGCACCGAAACCGCCTCCGATACGCGGCTTTTCAGCGCGCACCATAGACTTTGGAATATCAAGTGCATTTGCCAGTATTCGGCGCAGGTGGAAAACTATCTGTGTCGAGCTGATACAGTGAAGTCTGCCGTATCTGTCTATCTCACAGTATGCTCTGCAGGTCTCCATATATGCCTGCTGCGCTGCCTTTATGCGATAGGTGTGCTCAATAATCTCATCACACTCCGACAGAATTTTCTCTACATTTCCATGCTCATCCTCCTCATGATGAATGAGATTGCGCTTTACATCGCCTGTATTTATGCTGGATGACCAGTCATCCTCAGGATGCACAAGCACCTTGTTGTCCAGCGACTTTCTGAAGTCAAGCACCGGCTCAAGAATCGTGTACTTTACTTTTATCATGTTAAGAGCCTTGTCTACAGCCTTTTCCGATTCACCTACCACAATAGCGACAGCGTCACCTACACTTCTAACATGACGGTCAAGGATTAGTCTGTCGTACGGTGACGGCTCCGGAAAGGTCTGGCCTGCGATAGAAAAACGCTTTTTCGGAACATCCTCCCAGGTGTATACTGCGACCATGCCCGGTACCTTAAGAGCAATATCTGTCTTTACATCCTCGACAATTGCATTCGCATAGGGGCTTCTAAGAAGCTTTATGACAAGCGCATCACGCGGTGTGATATCATCAGTAAATACCGGCTTTCCGAGTAAAAGCTGGCTCGAATCCTTCTTCGGTATACATTTTCCAACTGCGTGGTAATCCCTTCTCGCGCGGTTGAAGCTGTTTACATTAGTTTGATTTGTGCTCATCCTGCCACTCCTTTCCGATATCCTCTCCGTAGACGCCTGCCTCGAGATTAAGAGGTGCGCCCTCCTTCTTACTGTTTAAGAAATTTCTGATTGAGCGGAGCTGACTCTGATATCCTGTACAACGACACAGATTTCCTGAAAGATACTCAAGAATTTCCTCATCAGTCGGGTCAGGATTTTCTCTCAGAAGCGCCACAATATTTACAATATAACCTGGATTACAGAAGCCGCACTGATCCGCTCCCTGTGCAGCAAAAAATCCTGTAAACTGCTTAGCTTCCTCCTCAAGTCCCTCAAGGGTATCCACGGCTCTGCCGTCTGCCCTGCCTATCGGCATGCTGCATGACAGCACAGGCTTTCCATCCAGAAGCACTGTACAAAGACCGCAGTTGCCTGACTCACAGCCCCTCTTCACTGAAAAGCAGTTGTGCTTGCGGCAGAAGTCCAAAAGCACCATATCCTGGTCAACCGAGTCGATTATTAACTTTCCATTTAATTTTATTTTAACATCCATATACATGAATTCCTTCCTACTTAATGCTCGTGCATTGATGTCATCACACTAATAAAGCTTCCAAAGTTTCCTGCATAACTTCCATGCATCCGGTAGCGATTACCTTATATCATCGCAGATGTCAAGCGACTGTGTGACAGCGCGGCGTGTAAGCACCCGGCAGATCATCTCTCTGTACTCGGCTCCTGCTCTGATATTGCTTCCAAAACGGATATGCTCTGCAACATATTCTGCAAATTTATCTATTTTTGCATTGTTCTCGGAGTTCTCCGTCAAAGCTACATTACCGTGCGTCTTTGCATCTACTATACCATCGAGTATGCCGTCCTTATCCCACACAGGCTCTGCCATATATGGTGATGCTCCGATGACCGCCACATACCTGCCGTTTCTATTTGCCACTGCACATGTGAGCACAGGAAAGTCTGTTGACTGGTTTCTCTGGCTTAAGTATACTACGCCCTTTGCATTTTTCGGCACTATTACTGATACGAGCACATCGCGCGTGGTTCTTGGAAGTGCCGCAAACTCGTCCAAATCCATAATTCCTGCCTTGTGAAGCTGCACCTTTGCTCCCAGCGCCCTGAAAATCGTCATGACATCTGAAAATCCAAATCTGCCCCAGATGCTTCCTCCGACAGTCGCCACATTTCTAAACTGCACTCCGACGATATGTCTGACCGACTCTGCGATTGCACCGTGTGTATATGCATTCAGGGTTTCATGTGTCTCTATCTGCCTGAGGGTTGCATATGCACCGATTCTAAACTCGTTTTCATCCTCATCAATCCGGTCAAGTCCGAGATCGCACAAATCAATTGCCGTGCCAAGTGTCTTATTTTTCATTTTGAGCCAGAGCATGCCGCCCAGCACAAAATTCGGTTTTTTCTGATAAAGCTCATAGGCTTCATCAAGGCTTTGCGCCCTCACATACTGATTGTAATAAAACATATTTTTCTCCTATATCAATACATTTCAAGCTCATACATGGCTTCCCACCTAATGTCCTGCTCCTTCATAAAGGCTATGAGGCTCTCCCTGTCTGAAAGCTCTGCACGCCATGCCAGACCACAGCCCGCCGATATAGCAGACGGAAGAGGAATCGTGCGCCCCGGAATACCACATGCCTTGCCCTTGATATCCAGCTTTAACGGCGCTGTGGTAGTCTCGAAGGTAATGATTAGCCGCTTTTTCTTTTCTCTTACCAAATTATTATCCATCACATCACACTTAATATAACACTAAGGACTCACAATAAGAGAGGCTGCAGCCATTTTCTCGGCGATATCATACATGTTCGTCACCTCTCCGACTGCAAGCTTATCTGACAGCTCATAGTAATTCAGACATGTTCCGCAAGTAAAGATTTTCACGCCACGATTCTTAAGCTCCTTTAAATCCTCAAGGCACTCTGAGCCATCACAGGTCAGCTTTGCTCCTCCATTGTAGAAAAGCATGGTTTCAGGCGGATTGTCCTGCTGCGAAAGTGCATAGATGAAGCCCTTTATGAGTACACTGCCCAGCTCCTCGCTGCCCTCTCCCATATAGGAAGAGCGGATTACAACGACTCTGTTATCTGTAGCCGGCCTGCATGTGTACTGTGAAGCTTCGTCTGTATCCGAAAACGCTCCTGTGTTAAGAGTCTCAATTGTCAGCTTTACACTGTAGCTTCCGTCGTCGAGCTTATTGCTGTCGCAGCTATAGCCCTTCTGTGCAGCCATCTTTTTTAAATTTTCTACTGCAATTTCATTGTCCACAAGTGTCTCCACTGTGTCCGGCTGTGTGAGAGCCTCAATTGCCTTCTTTGTCTTTACTACCGGGATTGGACATGTATCCCCGATTGCATTTACTGTAATCATATTTATAATCCTCCCTATGTTATTTAACTTGTCAACCCTCAAAATGCAGGGCATGCAGCCTGTCAGCATATTTACATAAGCTATGATCGCTTAAAATCAGTTCACATATATCGGCACATCGCAGCGCTTAACAAATCGTCCCACCTTTGCAGCCGGAAGCCCTGCGGCTTTAAGCTCATGCAAAAAGGTATCTGCCTCAAAGGCTTTTACTGCAAACAGCAGTCCTCCTGAGGTCTGCGGATCGAAGAGCACCTCCTCCATTGAGAAAGGTATATTTTTTGCAAAACGCACCTTGTCACCTACATGGTTTCTGTTGCGCTGCGCCGCTGCCGTGAGGAAAAACTCATCTGCGCATCGCAGTGCTCCGGTAATGACCGGGATGGAAATCGAGTCGATAAGTGCTGTTATATCATCATTTAACATCTCGCTCAGATGTCCTAAAAAACTAAAGCCCGTGACATCTGTGCATGCATGTATTTCGAAGCTGTGACTGATCTCTGATGCCGCGCGGTTTAGTGTGGTCATGGAGCTTACCGCATCCTCAATTGCACCTAACGGAGCTTCCCCGACACGGTTTGCGTTGCACACAAGCCCAACTCCGAGCTTCTTGGTCAGTATAAGCACATCTGACGGCTGCCCTGTATTGTTGCTGTAGATGTGTTTGGGATGAACTGTGCCCATGACAGAAAGTCCGTATTTCACATCGCTGTCTGCTATGGAATGACCACCTGCAAGTGTACCGCCTGCCTCTATCACCTTGTCAGCGCCTCCCTGCATTATTTTACCGAGTATATTCAAATCCATTTTCTCAGGGAAACAAACGATGTTCAACGCACTCTTAACTGTGCCGCCCATCGCATAGATATCACTGAGCGCATTTGCGGCCGCTATCTGTCCAAACGTATATGGATCATCAACCATCGGTGGAAAAAAATCAAGCGTCTGGACTATCGCCGTGTCATCTGAAATTCTGTACACTGCCGCATCATCGCTGCTATCATATCCGACGAGCAGATTGCTGTCTTTTTCGCCCTTTGGCAACTTTGCTAAAACATGACTTAACAAATCCGGACCAAGCTTTGCAGTACAGCCACCGCCTTTGCAAAACACTATTTCCTGTGGCATGTTTGCTCCTTTCAATTGTTTAATACTGTTTATCTCAATGCCGCAATCTGCATAAGCGCTTCAGCGGCCTCATTTATCTCATCATTTGTATTATAATATGAAAATGAAAATCTCACCATACCCTGTTTTTGTGTTCCAAAGAATTTATGCATCAGTGGTGCGCAGTGTATGCCGCTTCTTGTTGCAATGCCATACTCATTCATAAGTATATCCGACACCTCAGCAGAATCCATATCAGCTATATTTACTGAAACAATCGCACAATGTGCTCCATTATCGGGCAGCATGTCGAAATCCCCATATATCCTGATTCCCGGGATTATCTTTATTTTCTTTAGAAAAGCCTTCATCAACATATACTCTTTAGCATATATGTTATCCACACCAATTTCTTCAATCGCCTTTATTCCTGCCAAAAGCCCTGCAATTCCCGGGCCATTTAAGGTACCGGCCTCAAGTCTTGTCGGAAGCTCCATAGGCTGGCTCTCAAGAA
>OHAC01002649.1_pt1 | contig 13917 bp, 8 predicted proteins | sample 1577051 | NCBI WGS metagenome assembly OHAC01 (sample SAMEA3541499, study PRJEB24748) | human gut metagenome | biome: human gut; feature: human-associated habitat; material: faeces | place: China | collected 2012 | reverse complement strand
AAAATGCGATAGATCATGGACTTGATCCTCTTGAAAAAGAAGAAAAAGTTCTTACGATTCGTGTACGAAAGGAAGAAAATCAGGTTGTATTCCAGGTTCAGGATAATGGAAATGGAATGCCGCAGGAAAAAGCAGAACAAATACTGGGAATTCAGTCTCCTGGATATGGCGTTCATAATGTGTATGAAAGAATTAAACTGCTATATAAAGAAAATGGAGAAATGAGAATTGTGAGCGAAGAAGGAAGAGGAACTATGGTAGAAATTCGGATTCCGGAAAAACAGGAAAAGGAATACGAAGACAGAATTTAGGATGAGAAGGGAAGAATATAATGAAATACCATAGATACAATAAAAAAACAGCGAGAAAACGATTCCCGATTAAACAAAGAATCAAAGCAATTGCAGGATGCATGGTATTGTGTATCACCTTAGTAGGAGGAAACTGTCTGGAGGTGTCAGCAGTTCAAAAGGAGAAAAAATTAAAAGAGAGAGTTCTTGAGCGAGCAGAACATTCTGCATATGGAGCATATCCGGAGACGATTACATATACGCTTGGGAAAATAGCCGGGGCAAAAAATGCAAACCTTCCGTTGGGAGATACTTACGAGGATAATGCATACACAAGATATTTAAAAAAGCTGCTGAATATTCAAAACCGGGATGTTTTTGAACTGGAAGATGGAACGACCTATGAACAGGCTGTGGAAATGGCAATACAGGATAAAGAAATTCCGGATGTTCTTGTTGTAAAGGGTTTGGATACGTTAAAAGAACTGGTAGAACGGGGGATGATAGAAGATTTGTCTTCTGTGTACGAAGAATGTGCAACAGACCGAATTAAGGAAATGTATGCCAGTTACGGAACAAGTGTCCTGGATTCAGCTACATTTGACGGGAAGTTATACGCATTTCCAGATACGGTGATCGATCATGGCTCAATGCTTTTATGGCTCAGAAGTGACTGGATGGAAGAACTGGGACTGGCAGAACCGAAAACAATGGATGAGGGGATGGAGATCATTCGTCAGTTTGTAGAACACGATATGGCAGGAGGTCATAAAACAATCGGAATTGCATGTAGTACAGAAATGATATCAGAGAGCAGTTCAACTTATGGTGTGGATCCGATTTTCATAGAAATGGGTTCCATGCCGGGCAAATGGATTTTACAGGACGATGGAAGTGTGGTATACGGTTCTGTGACAAGTCAGACAAAAGATGCGTTGGCATATTTACATGAACTATATGAAAACGGAATAATTGACTCGAGGTTTCTTCTTAGAAAGACAGAAAATCTGGATCAAATGATTGCAGATGGTACTTGCGGGGCTGTTTTTGGAAAATGGTGGGCACCGAATAACCCGTTGAGCAGTACAAGCCGGGCAAATGAATCCGCTGTATGGAAGCCTTATTTGCTGACAAATAAGAAACAGTTACAAACTTTGGAATCTTATAAAGACTGGCAGTATGTGGTGGTGAGAAAAGGATATGAACATCCGGAAATTGTAGGAAAATGTATAAGTGTATTATTTGATTATACAAGGTATCAAGACCGGAATGCATCTGAGATTAATGATTATTTCTCGTTAAATGTAGACCCGACAGCCAGACCGATGAATATAAATGTAGATTATTGGGATGCCCTATATCGAACAACAGAGCATATACAACAGGCTTTGGATGGAACCATAAAAGTAAACAGCCTGACAGGGATTGAAAAGGCATATTATCAGACGTGTAAATCTTATATGAAAGGATATTTGACGACAGCAACTGCCTGGGCATCTTATGCATCCCGTATGCAGGCAGTACCTCTGTTGGCAAAATCAGAATCAGGACGAGGAAACCAGCCATTGTCTATGGGAGATGCAGATGGAGAAATTCCGCAGTCATTACAGGAACTGGAACAGGCAACATTTTTACAGATTGTCTGTGGAGAAAAGCCACTCTCGTATTTTGACGAATTTGTTCAGGAATGGTATAGTTCTGGAGGGGACAAATTGACTCAAGAAGTACAAAAAGGATATGATGAAAAGAATAAATAAAAGTTCTCAGATTTAACAGGAGTGGGAAATGAAGGGAAAAGTAATATTGAAAAAAATTGGGATAGGAATAATCACGACAGCATTATTATTATCTAAGCCAATGCAAATGGTGTATGCGGAGGAAGGAAATAATCCAGAGGCAACAGAAGAAGCCGCAGATGCGAATCCGGAAGAGAAGACAAAAGGGCAGATCGCAGCCGAGGAGGCTGCAAAAAAACAGGCATCCTATGACACACCGGTAGATACAAATGCCTTGGAAAACTGGCCGACAGGGCCGAATGTATATGCGGCATCAGCAATTGTCATGGATATTGATAGCGGTGCAGTCCTTTACGGAAAACAGATAGATGAAAAACGATATCCTGCAAGTATTACAAAACTGCTTACTGTATTAGTTGCATTGGAAAATGCAAATCTGACAGACAAGATTACATTTACAGATGAATGTTTAAATTTTTTAGAGTGGGATGATGCAAATATCGGAATGCGCGTCGGGGAAGAGATTACGCTCGAAGAGGCGCTTTATGGGGTGTTACTGGCATCAGCAAATGAAGTTTCTTATGCAGTTGCAAAGAATGTCGGGGAAAATCTTGGCATAGGTTATGATGGATTTATTGAATTAATGAATGAACGTGCACAGGAGCTTGGATGTAAAAATTCGCACTGGGTTAATGCAAATGGTCTTCATGACGAAAATCATTATACAACGGCTTACGATATGGCACTGATTGCATCAGCGGTCTATCAGAAAGAAGATTTCCAGAGAATCGAGCAGACCTTGGAGTATAAACTGGGCAAGACAAATCTGGTAGAGGAAGAACGTATTCTGGATCAGAACCATAAGATGCTCTGGCCGGAAAACTATTATTATTATCCATATGCAAAGGCCGGAAAAACAGGATATACAGACCAGGCAAAGACAACGCTTGTGACGATGTCAGATAATGGAAATATGAGACTGGCAGTGGTTGTGCTAGGGGATTATGGCGTGGATGCATATGAAGATACAAGAAATATATTTGAGGATGGATTTGGAAATTTTCGGAAAGTTATGTTGTCCGAACTATCAAAGTCGGAGGATATTGAAAGTTTTGCAGATAATAACGCCTATGTAGTCTTGCCGGAAGCAGTTGATTTTACAAATGTGGACTGTGAAATTCAGTTGTCAGACAGTGATGTTAATAATGCCGATATGGCAACAGCAGTATACACTTACCAGGGAAATATTGTAGGAAAAGCAGAAGTTAAGGTAAGTGATATTTACAAAGCAAAACAGAGTGCAGCGGTGACAGAGAAAAAGGATTCGAAGAAATCGACCCAGACAGGAGCATCAAAAGACGAGGAAATTTCATGGAAAGGGTACCTGCCATTGATTGTAATGGGAGGCATTACAGTAGCAATATTGTTTGTGTTTTTACCAATTTGGCTGCATCTTCAGAGGAAGAGAAGGAAGAACAGAAGAAGGTAAAACGAATAAAGAAATAATCAGGGGCAGATATGAGTGGTGTCATATCTGCCCCTGATGGGTATGTGCTACTTTGCATTTACTACTTGTGCAACCTTCTCTTTGTCAGGATTTGCTATGATTCCTTTGTCAGTTATGATTGCAGTAATTAATTCATGAGGAACAACATCAAATGCCGGATTATATACTTTTACTCCTTCCGGAACTGTTCGCTTGCCAAAACCACAGGTTATTTCTTCCGCACTTCGCTCTTCAATCGGGATATCGTCTCCGGTTGGTGTGTTCATATCAATTGTTGAAACCGGACCTGCAATATAAAATGGAATATTATGATGTTTTGCTAAAACAGCAACGGAATATGTACCAATCTTATTCGCGGCATCTCCATTCGCTGCAACTCTGTCACAGCCAACAATTACGGCGTCAATTTTTCCTTGTTTCATTACCATTCCAGCCATATTATCTGTAATAACCGTAACATCAACACCGGCTTGATTTAATTCCCAAGCTGTTAAACGTGCACCTTGTAATAAAGGTCTTGTCTCATCTGCGTATACCTTGAAATGAATGTTTCTTTCTTTTCCTAATAACATTGGAGATAATGCTGTTCCATAATGTACAGTTGCCAGTCCACCGGCATTACAATGCGTCAATAATGTCATTCCGTCTTTTAACAATGTCAATGCATTTTCGCCAATTGATATGCATGCATTCTCTTCGTATTTCTCAATGTTTATAGCTGTTTCTTCCAATGCTTTCTGGCACACATCATTTGATTCATTAGCATATTTTTCTCCGGTTTCTTTCATCCTGTCTAATGCCCAAAACAAGTTTACTGCCGTAGGTCTGGAAGTTGCCAGATATTCGATAGTTTCTTTTAATTTTTTATGATATTCAGCAGTACTTTCTTTGACATGTTTCTGCATTTCTATTGCAACACCATAACCTGCTCCAACCCCGATCGCAGGTGCTCCTCTGACACAGAGCATTTTAATAGCATCCCACATTACCTGTGCGTCTCTGATTTCCATAAATTTCACTTCTTCAGGTAATAAAGTTTGATCTAATACTTTTACATAAGTTTCTTTCCATTCTACTGGTTTGATCATACCACTCATCTTTTACTCCTCCTAATGTTTTTGTGACCGACAAGATATCCTGTATTTTTCTCCCATTAATTAAGATAATTCTAGCATAAAGGTTTTGAAAATAGAAGTGCGTGGGTTGGTAATAGAAAAAATTGTCGAGGAAAACAACAAATATCCTTGTCAAGCCCTTGACGAAACCTTGATTTCTCCGTATAATTTACACTGTGAAATTTATAAAAACTATGAAAAACGATGACGAAGACAGTAGGGAATACCCGAAAGTTACAGCGAGCCGGAGATGGTGTAAGACCGGTACGAGTAAGACATTCTTGAATATCACTTCCGAGTTGCAATTGATGAAACAGCGGATTGATCAATAGATTAGATGGAGTAGCAATTGCCGGAGTTCCACCGTTACAGGAACGCATATGAACATAGCGGAAAAGCTTTGGAGTATGTTGTAACAGGTGGTTTATAAACGAAGATTTAACCCTTCGTCCTATTACAAGGACGGAGGGATTTTTTCATTATTAAAAGAAAGGAAGAATAACATGTATCAGAAAGTTTCTACAGACATGAATTTTGTCGAGCGTGAAAAAGAAGTTGAAAAGTTCTGGGAAGACAATCAGATTTTCCAGAAGAGTATGGAAGAAAGAGAAGGAAGTCCAATGTATACATTTTACGATGGACCTCCGACAGCTAATGGTAAACCACATATCGGTCATGTGTTGACTCGTGTAATCAAAGATATGATTCCACGTTACCGTACAATGAAAGGTTATGAAGTTCCTCGTAAAGCAGGATGGGACACACATGGTCTTCCGGTAGAATTGGAAGTTGAAAAATTGCTTGGACTGGATGGAAAAGATCAGATTGAAAAATATGGTCTGGAGCCATTTATCAACAAATGTAAAGAGAGTGTCTGGAAATATAAAGGAATGTGGGAAGACTTCTCAAGTACAGTTGGATTCTGGGCTGATATGGAGAAACCATACGTCACATATGACAATAATTTTATCGAGTCTGAATGGTGGGCATTAAAAACAATCTGGGATAAAGGACTTCTTTACAAAGGATTTAAGATCGTACCTTACTGTCCTCGTTGTGGAACACCGCTTTCAGCACAGGAAGTTGCTCAGGGATATAAAGATGTCAAAGAACGTTCAGCAGTTGTTCGTTTCAAGGTAAAAGATGAGGACGCATATATTCTTGCATGGACAACAACACCTTGGACATTGCCATCAAACCTTGCACTTTGTGTGAATCCAAAAGAGGATTATGTAAAAGTAAAAGCAGCAGACGGATATACTTATTATATGGCAGAGGCATTGCTTGACACAGTACTTGGACGTCTGGCAGAAGAAGGTCAGGCAGCATATGAAGTACTTGAGAGATATAAAGGTAAAGACCTGGAATACAAAGAGTATGAGCCATTGTATCAGTGTGCAGCAGATGCAGCAGAAAAACAGCGCAAAAAAGCATTTTTCGTTACATGTGATGAATATGTAACATTGACAGATGGTACAGGTGTTGTTCATATCGCACCAGCATTTGGTGAAGACGATGCGAATGTAGGAAGAAATTATGATCTTCCATTTGTACAGCTTGTAACAGAAAAAGGTGAGATGGCTGACAGCACTCCATTTGCAGGATTATTTGTGAAAAAAGCAGACCCGGAAGTACTCAAAGATCTGGATGCTAAGGGATTGCTGTTCGATGCACCAAAATTTGAGCATAGCTATCCTCACTGCTGGAGATGTGATACTCCACTGATTTACTACGCTCGTGAGTCTTGGTTTATCAAGATGACAGCTGTTAAGGATGATTTGATCGCAAATAATAATACAATCAACTGGATTCCTGAAAGCATTGGAAAAGGACGTTTCGGTGACTGGCTTGAAAATGTTCAGGACTGGGGTATCAGCCGTAACCGTTACTGGGGAACACCACTGAATATCTGGCAGTGTGAATGTGGACATATGCATTCAATCGGAAGTATTGAGGAACTGAAGTCTATGTCCGACAATTGTCCTGATGATATTGAACTGCACCGTCCATATATTGACGATGTAACAATTAAGTGTCCAAAGTGTGGTAAAGAAATGCACCGTGTACCGGAAGTAATTGACTGTTGGTTTGACAGCGGATCAATGCCTTTCGCACAGCATCATTATCCATTTGAAAATAAAGAGATTTTTGAAAAACAGTTCCCGGCTCAGTTTATTTCAGAGGCTGTAGACCAGACTCGTGGATGGTTCTATTCTCTGCTGGCAATTTCTACATTGTTGTTCAATAAAGCACCTTACCGGAATGTAATCGTACTTGGACACGTGCAGGATGAGAACGGCCAGAAGATGAGTAAATCTAAGGGAAATGCGGTTGATCCGTTTGATGCATTACAGCAGTACGGAGCAGATGCGATCCGTTGGTATTTCTACGTTAACAGTGCACCATGGCTGCCAAACCGTTTCCACGGAAAAGCCGTTATGGAAGGACAGCGTAAATTCATGGGAACATTGTGGAACACATATGCGTTCTTCGTATTGTATGCAAATATTGACGAATTCGATGCTTCAAAATATACACTTGAGTATGATAAGTTATCCGTTATGGATAAATGGCTGTTGTCAAAACTGAACACATTGATTAAAACAGTGGATGACAATCTTGCAAATTACAAAATTCCAGAGAGTGCAAGAGCACTTCAGGATTTCGTAGATGATATGAGTAACTGGTATGTAAGACGTAGCCGTGAGCGTTTCTGGGCAAAAGGAATGGAACAGGATAAGATCAATGCATACATGACATTGTATACAGCACTTGTAACTGTTTCAAAAGTTGCTGCACCAATGATTCCATTTATGACAGAGCAGATTTATCAGAATCTGGTAAGAAGCGTAGATCAGACAGCTCCAGAAAGTATCCATCTTTGTGATTATCCTGTTGTAAATGAGGATTACATTGATACAGAGCTTGAAGCAAATATGGAAAATGTACTCAAACTTGTTGTAATGGGACGTGCCTGCAGAAATACATCTAACATTAAGAACCGTCAGCCAATCGGACAGATGTTTGTGAAAGCAGAATTCACATTACCTGAATTTTACCAGGAAATCGTTGCAGATGAGCTGAATGTAAAGAATGTTAAATTTACAGATGATGTAAGAGACTTTACTTCATATAGCTTTAAACCACAGTTAAAGACAGTTGGACCAAAATATGGTAAAATGTTGGGTGGAATTAAGAAAGCTCTCGATACAATAGATGGTAATGCAGCAATGGATGAATTAAATGCGAGTGGTTCATTAAATCTGGATGTAGATGGTCAGGAAATTACATTGTTCAAAGAAGATTTGTTGATCGATACAGCTCAGATTGAAGGATATGTATCAGAAAATGATAATGGAATTACAGTAGTTCTTGATACAAACCTGACTGAAGAACTTCTTGAGGAAGGATTTGTAAGAGAGATTATCAGTAAAATCCAGACAATGCGTAAAGAAGCCGGATTTGAAGTTATGGACAAGATCCGAGTTACTTATACAGGAAGCGAAAAAGCAGAAAGCATTTTTGCTAAATACGCAGAAAGCATTAGCAGTGAAGTGCTTGCTGAGGAAGTTACAAAAGCAGAACCAGCCGGTTATGTAAAAGAGTGGAAGATAAACGGCGAGCAAGTTACAATGGGAGTTTGGAAAGAGGGGATGTAAAACCATGTACAGCAAAAGATTTGAGAAGGAAGCATTTAAAGCGGCTGTAAAAGAGAATGTAAAAACATTATATCGTAAGAAGATTGAAGAAGCTTCAAAGCAGCAGATTTTCCAGGCAGTATCATATGCAGTAAAAGATATTATCATGGATGATTGGTTTGAGACACAGAGCAAGTACGAAGAAGAGAATGTAAAAACAGTATATTACATGTCAATGGAATTCTTGATGGGACGTGCGCTGGGTAACAACCTGATCAATATGACAGCATATACAGAAGTAAAAGAAGCTCTGGATGAGATGGGAATCGATCTGAACGTGATTGAAGACGAAGAACCAGATGCAGCTCTTGGAAACGGTGGTCTCGGTAGATTGGCTGCCTGCTTCCTGGATTCTCTTGCAACATTGAATTACCCTGCTTATGGATGTGGAATCCGCTATCGTTATGGAATGTTCAAACAGAAAATTAAAGACGGATATCAGGTGGAGACACCAGATAACTGGTTAAAAGAAGGAAATCCATTTGAACTTCGTCGTGAAGAATATGCAAAGGAGGTTCGCTTTGGCGGAAATATCCGTTTTGAGAAAAATCCTGAGACAGGACGTGATGAGTTTATTCAGGAAAATTATGAATCAGTACTTGCAATCCCATACGATATGCCAATCATTGGATACGGAAACCATGTAGTAAATACATTACGTATCTGGGATGCACAGGCAATTGTTGATTTCCAGCTTGATTCATTTGACCGTGGAGACTATCACAAAGCAGTAGAACAGGAAAATCTGGCAAAAACAATTGTTGAAGTACTTTATCCTAATGATAATCATTATGCAGGAAAAGAGCTTCGTTTAAAACAGCAGTATTTCTTCATTTCTGCAAGTTTGCAGGAGCTGATTGCAAAATATAAGAGAACAAATAGTGATGTTCGTAAACTTTACGAAAAAGTTGTTATTCAGATGAATGATACACATCCAACAGTTGCAGTACCTGAACTGATGCATCTGCTCATCGACCAGGAAGGTCTGACATGGGAAGAGGCATGGAATGTTACAACTAAGACATGTGCTTACACAAACCATACAATTATGGCAGAAGCATTGGAAAAATGGCCAATCGACCTCTTCTCTAAACTGCTTCCACGTATTTACCAGATCGTGCAGGAGATTGATCGCCGTTTTGTAAATGAAGTAAGAGCAAAATATCCTGGAAATGAAGAAAAAGTACGTAAGATGGCAATTCTCTGGGATGGTCAGGTACGTATGGCTAACATGGCAATCATCGCAGGATTCTCTGTAAATGGTGTTGCAAAACTTCATACAGAAATTTTGAAAAACGAGCAGCTGAAAGATTTCTATGAAATGATGCCAGAGAAATTTAACAATAAGACAAATGGTATTACACAGAGACGTTTCCTTGCTCATGGTAATCCGCTTCTTGCTGACTGGGTAACAGATAAGATTGGCGACGGATGGATTACAGATCTTGCGCAGATTTCAAAATTGAAACCATATGCAGAAGATGAAAAAGCAAGAAAAGAATTTATGGATATCAAATATCAGAATAAAGTCCGTCTTGCAAAATATATCAAAGAACACAATGGAATCGATGTAGATCCACGTTCTATCTTTGATGTACAGGTAAAACGTCTGCATGAGTACAAACGTCAGTTATTAAATATTCTGCATGTTATGTATCTGTATAATCAGATCAAAGAGCATCCGGAGATGTCATTCTATCCAAGAACATTTATCTTTGGTGCAAAGGCAGCGGCAGGATATCAGCGAGCAAAAGAGACAATCAAACTGATCAACTCAGTTGCAGATGTTGTAAACAATGACAGAAGCATCAACGGAAAGATCAAGGTTGTATTTATCGAAGATTATCGCGTATCAAATGCTGAGTTGATTTTTGCGGCAGCAGATGTCAGCGAACAGATTTCTACAGCATCAAAAGAAGCTTCAGGTACAGGAAACATGAAGTTTATGCTGAATGGTGCTCCAACACTTGGAACAATGGATGGGGCCAATGTGGAAATCGTAGAAGAAGTTGGTATTGAAAATGCATTTATCTTCGGATTGAGCTCAGAAGAAGTTATCAACTATGAAAACAATGGCGGATATAACCCAACAGATATTTATTTCAATGATTGGGAGTTGAAGCGTGTTATTGATCAGCTGATGGATGGAACATATGCAAAGGGTGATCATGAGATGTATAAGAACCTTTACAATTCACTTCTGAATACACAGTGTACAGACAGAGCAGATACATACTTTATCCTGAAAGACTTCAGATCTTATGCAGATGCTCAGAAGAGAGTGGAAGAAGCATATCGTGATCAGGACAGATGGTCAAAGATGGCAATGTTAAATACTGCATGCAGCGGTAAATTTACATCAGACCGTACAATTGAAGAGTATGTAAAAGATATTTGGAAATTGGAGAAAGTAACAGTTCCGTCCGGACAGCCTGAATAAAAGAAGAGGCGATTTATATGTATAATAATATTTATGATTACAGCTACAGCATACCGGCAGAAGATCCATTTACAGAAATCGGAATGGGAATAATGATGTTTTATATCATTGTAATGCTGTTGATTGGGATTATTTCTCTTACAAGTTATATCCTTCGTGGTATAGGATTATATACAATTGCAAAGCACAGAGGATATGAGTATGCATGGCTTGCATTTATTCCGTTCTTTAGAATATATCTGCAGGGAAAATTGAGCGGAGACATCACATTTAAGAACAAAACAATGCGTGATACAGGAATCTGGCTTGCAGTCATTCCGCTTATGTACGGCGTTGTGGTTTCGGTCATCTATGGAGTGATCTGTTTATGCGGAATGCTTGCAATATTTAGCATGACGATGCATGTAAGTGCAGGAAGAATTTTAATTCTCATTATGCTGCTCATACTGGCACTTGCTATAGGTTTGGGATATGAGGTCCTTTATAAGACTTTGCGAGTAATGGTCAATTATCAGATTTACTGCAATATGACATCAGGAAATATGGCTGTAGCACATGCAGTGCTCGGAGCTCTTTTACCATTGTATGAGTCTATTTGTTTCTTTGTGATGAGAAATCGTGAACAGAGCAACAATAACGAGACTCATGATGCAGATTCCACAGAGGATACAGAGGAAGAGCAAAAGACAGAAGAACCGCAAGAGGAAATGCCGATTGCAAATGAAGCAGTATCATTAGATACGGGAGATTCTGATGAGGTCGCATCAGACAATGAAATAACAGAACTTTAAATATGGAATATATTAGGACAGCCCTTCATATCATATGATATGGAGGGCTGTTCTGATGAAAAAAGAAGAAATACAACGGAAAATAAAATTCTGGGTATATTTCCTCATAATCCTTATTTTATTTCCTTATGTTATGACGGTGTTTATTCATGGGTCGGATATGAAAACAAAATGGAAGCAAAATCAAAATTTTGTAAAAGTAAAACAGGAAGATATAAAAGGAGAGGAAGAAATTATAGAAGTTCCTTGGAATGAATATTTCACAGGAGTGCTATCAGCAGAAGTACCGGTTTCGGCAGAAAAAGAATTTATAAAGGCGCAGGCGGTTGTTGTGCGGACAAAATTGTATCAGATAAATGAGGATGCAAGACAAAATGGAAGAGAAGCTGTATTTGAGGAACAATATTTAACAACGAAAGAAATAGAAAAAAAGCAGATGAATGCTCAAGATGATTCTTATTATGAGAGGCTTATACAAGCTGAGGAAGAAACAAAAAAGCAAGTGTTGTATTATCAGGGGACATATGCATATGTACCATTTCATCGGTCTAGTAACGGAATGACGAGGAGTTATCAGGAAGTTACAGGGCAAGAAACATATCCTTATTTGACGGCAAAAGAGTGCCCGGAAGATAAAGAGGCAGAGGATGAATTACAAGTACGGACTATATCGTATCGTGAGGTACAGAAAAAATGTCAGCCATTTTTGAAAGCGGTAGAAGAAAAGGATGCAGATAAGCTCTATAAGTTTTCGGATTTTAAAATAGAAGCTTATGATTCTGCCGGATATGTGTTGCAGATGAAAATAGGAAATACCATTTGCAGCGGAGAACAATTTAGAGAAGCACTGTCACTCCCATCGAGTTCATTTTCTATAAAAGAGGTAAAGGGAGAGTTACAGATTAAAACAAGCGGCAATGGACATGGTTTGGGAATGAGCCAGTGGACAGCGAATCAGATGGCAAAAGAAGGAAAATCGTATAGGGAAATTTTGCAGTATTTTTATGAAGGGACGGAAGTTGTGGAGCAGACAATGGAATAAAATCAGTAAATAGGTATAAGAATTCATTTATCTGGTAAAAATATAGCCAGAGGTGATGAATATGAATAATAAAGAGAAAGCTTCATTCTGGAAAAAAAGAAGTGCAGCAGTTGCAGTTGTCATCTGTTTTGTTGCAGTGATTGCAGGTATTGGTACGTATACATTTCGCAATTCTGAGGACAAAATAAAGCAGCAGGTGAAGAATGCTCAGGAGGAAACAAAAGGGACAGAAGAAAAAAGTCAGTCAGTAGGAACAAGTGATATTGTGCTGCCTGAACAAGAAGCAAATACATCTGATACAGAAGAGGATACAGATGAAAATGCGACAGATAATAATGAGAATACAGCAGATAATAATGAGGATGCTTCGCAGGAAACAGAAACATCGGCAAGTACGTATAATGTCTGGTTTGATGAAAATAGTCTTCTGGAATGGCCTGCAAGCGGAGCAACATTAATTGGTTATAGTATGGATCAGACGATATATTTTCCAACACTGGAGCAATATAAATATAATCCGGCAATAATCATAGGCGGACAAGTTGGGGAAGAGATTGGGGCGGCAGCACCAGGGATTGTAAGTAATATCGAACAGACTGCCCAGACCGGTGTTACGGTAACGTTGGATATGGGAAATGGGTACACAGCGGTTTATGGACAGTTGAAGGAAGTGCCTCTGCAGATTGGAGATTATGTGGGAGCAGGAGAACTGATCGGGTATGTGAGTGAACCTACAAAGTATTATTCGGTGGAAGGAGCAAATTTGTATTTTGAAGTGCAAAAGGATGGTGTTCCGGTGAATCCGTTGGATTTTATGGAGGGGTAGGGTTTATTGATTCACTTGGGTGGCCTACGCAGTCCTTTTGAAAATTATTATATATGGACTTCTTACTCAAGTTCCGTTCGTTAAGAAGTAGATAAGAGAGCTTATATTTGCTAAGAACAAAGAAATTGAATTCAAACTCGGCTCTATGAGCCTCAAACATGTTCATTCAATTTCTTTAACGCAAATATAAGCTCTCCAACTACTTCTAAAACTCTCTCCAAATTCGCACGAAGTCCGTATATAATAATTTTCGAAAGCCGTGCAACGGCACAGGTAGTGAGTAAATAGAAATGAGCTACTAGAAACTAGATGAAGTTGGAGTTGTAGTTTTCTGATGTCTGATGTATCTATATCATGAGGTTATTTGCTTGTACAGATGCCTTCCCCAAAAAAAATATCTTTTGAGTTCTATTTACCTCACAACTTGAGCCAATACATTACTTACAAAAAAATTGATATAAGAAATTCGAGC
>OHAC01002648.1_pt1 | contig 13918 bp, 12 predicted proteins | sample 1577051 | NCBI WGS metagenome assembly OHAC01 (sample SAMEA3541499, study PRJEB24748) | human gut metagenome | biome: human gut; feature: human-associated habitat; material: faeces | place: China | collected 2012 | reverse complement strand
CTCTTCCGATCTGGCTGTCGGCCGGAGATGGTGCCGGATATCGAGGTGACGCTTGCAGAACGGACGCTGGAAGTGCGGCCGGATTATGATGGAGAGGAAAGAATCCTGCAGCTCGATGCCGTTCTGGAGCTTGACATCCGCATTTATGAAGAAGATACTGTGCAGATTTTAGAAGATGTCTATGCACCGTCAAAAGAGCTGACGCCGGTCTTCGGGGAAGAATCTTATGAAAGCCTACTGATCCGAAATTATGCAAAGAGCAGAATTTCAGATCGAATCCGTATTTCAGAGAACAGTCCACGTCTGCTGCAGATCTGCCATTGCCGCGGAGAGGTCAAAGTGGATGAAATCGCAAAGACTGAACAGGGCATCAAAATGGAGGGAGCCATCGAGATTTCTGTTCTGTATATCACAGCGGACGACGAGCATCCCTTTGCACTCGTGACCGGTATGATCCCGTTTTCACATCTGATGGAAGCAGAAGGCATCACCAGTGAATGCCGTTTCCATCTGCATCCGCAGATCGAGCAGCTTTCCGCATCCATGTCAGGGGAAGAAGTGGAGATCAAAGGAACCCTGAGCCTGAATCTGTTTGCTGTTCGGATCATGCACCAGAACTGTATTCTGGATATCGAAGAGAAAGAGCTGGATCTGAAAAAACTGCAGGAACGCCCTGGGATCGTCTGCTATGTGGTACAGCCGGAGGATACCCTGTGGGACATTGCGAAAAAGTATTACACCACATCCGAACATATCAGAAACATGAACCATCTGACAGAAGAAATCCGGGCAGGACAGAAACTACTGATCGTGAAATCAGCGGTCCTTCATACGGCCTCCTGAGAAAAGAACAGCAAAACATCCTATTGACGATTTTGTATTTTTAGTGATACAATATAGAGGAAATTGTATACAAAATGCAAAAAATGATGCTAAGAATCAAATTCAGATACGCATTTTATGGAAAAACAGAACATTCCTTTGAATCTGGCATCATGAAAATAAAAGTAATTCAGAGAGATACAGAGGTGCAAATGAAAGAAATCAAACTGAAAGCAATGGCAAAAATCAATCTTGGACTGGATGTCACAAGAAAAAGGGAAGATGGCTACCATGAAGTCCGCATGATCATGCAGAGCATTAACATGTATGACCAGATCAGGCTCAGTCCTTTGGAAGAACCGCAGATTCGTGTGAAGACCAATGTCAGTTTTCTGCCGGTCAATGAAGACAATCTGGTTTACAAAGCAGCGAAGCTTCTGATGGATGAATTTCAGGTCACTTCCGGTGTGGAGATCGACCTTCGAAAATTCATTCCGACTGCAGCCGGAATGGGTGGCGGAAGTTCGGATGCGGCAGCGGTTCTGGTCGGTGTGAACCGTATGTTTCAGCTTGGGCTGACCAAACGGGAGCTGATGGAGCGTTCTGTGGCGATCGGTGCGGATGTACCGTTCTGTGTGCTGCGTGGAACGGCACTTGCGGAAGGAATCGGTGAGATTTTAACCCCGCTTCCGTCTCTGCCGAAATGTTTTGTTCTGATCGCAAAACCGCCGATCAACGTGTCCACAAAGTTTGTTTACACCAACCTGAGAGCCAACGAGCTTACCTGTCATCCGGATATCGACGGACAGATCCGGGCTTTGCAGGATGGAGACCTGGAAGCAGTCTGTAAAAAAATGGGAAATGTGCTGGAAACGGTTACCATACCGGCTTATCCGATCATCCAGACAATCAAAGATAAAATGATGCAGTGCGGTGCGGTAAACGCCATGATGAGCGGCAGCGGTCCGACAGTATTCGGCATTTTTAACGAGCGTGAGCAGGCAGAAAGGGCGGCCGAACTTCTGCGTGAAGAAGACAAGATCCGACAGATGTTCGTAACCACAGCTATGTAAAGATGGCTGGATTGTGGGCACAGGAAACCATTCGTAGGGTATCCAGATAAAAGATATGGAAAAATCAGAAAGATACGGAGGAAAATAAATGACAGGTGATTTTCAACTGGAGATGAATGAATACCTTCCACTTCGGGATGTTGTGTTCCAGACTTTGCGGCAGGCGATTTTAAAAGGAGAACTAAAACCGGGCGAGCGACTGATGGAGATCCAGCTGGCACAGAAACTGGGCGTGAGCCGCACTCCGGTGCGAGAGGCAATCCGCAAGCTGGAGCTGGAAGGTCTGGTGCTGATGATTCCGCGAAAAGGTGCGGAAGTTGCAGAGATCACGATCAAAGATCTGGAAGATGTACTGGAAGTGCGTGCCGCACTGGAAGAACTGGCAGTCTGCGATGCCTGTGAGAATATCACAGAAGAGCAGATACTGGCATTAAAAGAAGCAGCAGATAACTTTCAGGCAGCTCTGGAATCCGATGACCTGGTAAAATGTGCGGAAACCGATATGGCATTCCATGAGATCATTTACAGTGCGACCAACAACAAACGTCTTTTGCAGATCCTGAATAATTTAAGGGAGCAGATGTATCGTTACCGCATGGAATATCTCAAAGAGCCAGGCACACATAAATTGCTTTTAAAAGAGCACGAGGCGATTTACAGTGCACTTAAAAAGCACGACAAGGCAGAGGCGGGCGGTGCGATCCGTATTCATATCGAAAATCAGAGACGTTCAATCATCAGCAGTCTGCGAGATGCCGGAAGAGTAAAAGAATAAGTATAAAAAAAGAAAACTGGTAAATAATAGGAAAGAGTGAACAGGAAAACACTCTTTCCTATTTTTTTGAAGAATTGCGAGAGTTGCTTTGCAACGAAGCAATTCGCAGGACATCAAAATAATATATGCATCAGTTTGTACAGTAAAGCGAAGTCAAACATGAGCCGGGGGGATACGCAGATGCGAATTTCAACGATTCTTTCAGAAAATCAACGGGAAGTGCAAAAGCAGATTGAAAACTGTGCGGATATCATTTTCCGCCCGCTTCAGATCGGGGAAAAAGAAAAAACGGAAGCTTTTCTGATCTATATCGAAGCGGCGGTCAGCAATGTGATGCTGGAAGATTCCATCATCGGAAAACTTTTAAACCGGCTGCTTTCCATGGATACAGAAGAAATCTACGGCACGCTGGAAAACAACCGTCTTGGGATTTCGGATACAAAAGAACTTTTTACACTGGAGGAAGCGATGGCGGCGATGTTTGCCGGGAATGCAGTCCTGTTTGCAGATGGTTATGACCGGGCGGTCAAGATCGGAAGCAAAGGCTATCCAGGAAGTGGTGTCCAGAAAACAGATTCGGAGAAAGGTCTGCGAGGCTCTAAGGAAGCATTTTCTGAGTCTGTAAAGACGAATACCTCCCTGATAAGAAAACGAATACGAAATGCAAAGATGAAAGTCGAAGAAAAACAGGTGGGGCGCTATTCTGCGACAACAACAGCACTTTTGTATCTGGACGGTGTGGTGTATCCGCCGCTCTGTGAAGAAATGAGAAAACGGCTGGATGCGTTTGAGGTGGACGGCATTGAAGATGGCGGAATGATCGAATATCTGACGCAGAAAAAAGGGGAAGGACGATTCCCGGTTTATCAGACAACAGAACGTCCGGATCGTGCAGCACAGGCAGTTCTGGAAGGACGTATAGTGCTTCTGACGGACAATTCCCCTGAGGCTCTGATCTTTCCGGCGACGTTAAACAGCGTGTTTCAGACAGCAGATGATTATTACCGCAATGAACGGATCGTCACTTTTCTGCGGCTGATCCGTTATGTGGCTGCTTTTCTGGCTCTGGCTCTTCCAGGTCTGTATGTGGCGGCAGCGACGTTTCACCCGCAGCTTCTGCCGGGCAATTTGATCCGCTCCATGGCGGAGGCAAGAAACGGCGTACCTTTTCCAACGGCGGCGGAAGTCCTTCTGATGGAACTGTCCTTTGAACTTCTGCGGGAAGCCGGGCTTCGCATGCCTGGACCGGCGGGCAATACGATCGGGATTGTCGGAGGGCTGATCGTCGGACAGGCAGCAGTCAGTGCCAATCTGGTCAGCCCGATCACGGTGACGGTGGCGGCTCTGACGGCACTTGGTTCCTTTTCCATACCAAACGAAGAACTCTCCGAAGTATTCCGGCTCTGGAAATATGGAATCCTGCTTTTGGGTATCTGTTTTGGGATTCTGGGCGTGATGCTTGGCTGTTTTCTTCTGCTGATGCTGATGGCAGAGCAGGAAAGTTACGGAATTCCCTGGCTTTATCCTTATGTGGGCGGCAATCTCAATGAAAGGGCAGATGAAAAAGATTCCATGTTTCTGGCAGCAGCGAGGAAACGGAAACGCAGACCGATCTTTGCAAAATGGGGAAACCGCATCCGGTTTCGCAGAAAATCCTGAAATACAGAAATTCAAGAATGTCACTGGCATTTTTGCTGTAAAATATCCGGATGCAAAATATAGAAAATGTCAGAAGGGGAAGGGATTATGTTTGGCAGAAATGGAAAAATTTCAAAAAGACAGATCAGAAGAATCCTGATCCTGGAGCAGGCTGCGAAGATTGGTTTACTGCTGCCTTTGCTGGCACAGATCCCGGAGGGCGGATTTTCCATCTGGTCATGGATTCTGACGGCGGCTCTGACCTTTCTCTATCTGAAGATCATGCTGGATTTTATACAAAAACTGCCGCGGGATCCTGCCACAGACAGAAAAAAAGGAATGGGGAACAGAGCAGTTACGATCCTGGCAGCGGTATATGGAATCTATGGATTTGCAGATGTGTTTCTGTTACTTTGTCTGTTTGCTGAAGTGGCACAATGTTTCCTTTTGCCGGAACAGAAAATATGGATGTTGATTTTGCCTGCGGCAGCCGTCAGCAGTTTTGCGGCAGATCACAGACTGGAAATCAAGGCGAAATTTTTAGAGGTACTATGTCCGATTCTGTTCTTTCCGGTGCTGCTGCTTCTTCTGGTTCTGGCGGTTCTTACGATCAGAGGCGGGCAGTTTGGGACACTTGGAGAAATGATGCAGCCATCTGCTCCTGGCAACATATGGAGCACCGGTATCACTATGCTGCCTGTTTTTGCAGATCTTGGGTGCAGAGTATTTCTGCAAAGAGAAACAGAAGAACGGAAAAATGGAGAAAACCTCCGGAAAACAACAGGATGTATGCTGACCGGAAGTTTGCTGCTTTTGATCCTTTTACAGGCCATTTTTGGAGCAGGCGGTATCCGCACCCTGCCATTTCCTGTCATTACTGCGATGAGCAATTCCAAAATCCGGGGGATTTTTCTACAGCGCTGGGATGTTTTGTTTGCAGTACTGTTTCTTGGCATGGTCTGTGGGGAACTGGTATTGGGGTTTTCCGTTCTTGGGACTTGCAGCGAACGACTCCTGCCCGGAAAAAAGAAAAAGTGGAAATGGTGGCTCGTGGCAGCGGCAGCCAGTGCGGCGGCATGCGCAAGACCGTCTTATGAAAAGAGCGTGCAGATCTATGTAATGGTGAGTCTGGGATTTCTGGTAATCTCGGTGATGATGGCATTTGTGGTACAAGGTGAGCAAGAAAGAAGGGAACGAGTATGAAGAAAAAGAGGATAAAAGAGAGAGAAGACAGAAAAACAGATCGTACACATCGAAAAAAACTCTGGAGAGTGTTCCTTGGCATCGCCTGGATTTTGCTGACCGTTTGTTTTGGTGGCTGTGGAAGAGAATTGGAAGAACGGGAGTTCCCGGACACGCTTGTAATCCGGGACAGTGCGGTTCCATTTGAGAAATATTTGCAGACAGAACAGGATAAAAGCAGCAAATACCTGGATTATGGACAGGTACGCTGTGTCCTGCTGGAAGATGCTCTGGCAGAAGATGATGAAAAACTGGGAGAAATCCTGCTGACATTAGAGAAACACCCGGTTTTTTCCAGAAATATCTATTTTTTCACAGCAGATGACACAGCATTGAAACAGCAGGAAAAGCAGGTGGGAGAAGAATTGCAGGATTTAATCGGATTTTATCAGAAAAGTACGAACCATAAAAGAGAAGCTGCCACACTTGGAAGTCTTCTGTACCGTCTGCACAACGGAAGCGGGGAACATAAAATTTTAAAACTCAAAGGAGAGGCTGGCAAACTTGTGCCACAGAAGTATATATTGGTTTTAAATACGACAGGTACGGTAAAAATGTACCATGCAAAAAAAGCAGTTTATGAGAAAGAAAAACAGCAAAAAGAAGAGACGGCTGATGAAATCCAACAGGGAATCGCAAAGGAAATCCTGCGTTTTCATGTGCTGGCAAACAGCGACAGCGAAGAAGACCAGAAACTGAAACTGGAAGTCAAAGACCGGCTGGTAGATTATATGAAAGACATTCTGGACGGAGCAGAAGATGTGAAGGAAACAAAAAAACGTATCAAAGAGAATAAGGAAAAAATCCGTCTTGCGGCAGAACGGGAGATTCAGAAACAGGGATATACCTATCCGGTGAGTGTAAGTCTGGAAAAGTGCTATTTTCCGATGAAAACCTATGGGGACTGCACCTTTCCGGCAGGAACTTATGAGGCACTGCGAGTCTGCATCGGGAAAGCAAAAGGCAGAAACTGGTGGTGTGTGCTTTATCCCAGTCTCTGCTTTGCTGACAGCGTAAATGCCATCGTACCGGATGAAAAAAAACAGGAGCTGAAAAACATCCTCACCGAAGAAGAATACGAAAGTCTGTTTGACTGGCGGGAAGATGATTATCAGATCCGATCCGGATTTTTGAGATTGTGGAGAAAACTTTTTGCATAAAAGAGGATACCGGAAAAGTATCCTCTTTTTCAAAATCAAGGTAATATTTATCAGCCGCGGATCAGTGCCAGAAGCTCTTCTTTTGACTGAACTCCGATCGTTTTTCCGGCAACTTCTCCATTTTTAAATACAATAAAGAACGGGACGGACATGATGCGATATTTGCTTACCAGTTCCGGGTACTCATCAATATCGACCTGTCCGACCTTAAAATCTTCTTCCCTGTCAAGTTCTTCGAGAACCGGATGCATAGACTTGCATGGACCGCACCAGGTGGCAAAAAAATCAACGAGAACAGGTTTATCTGATTGAAGTACTTCCTTTTCAAAATTTTCACTTGTAAAAGTCAACATAAAAATCATTCCTTTCTTTTGCAGCTCTGTAATTCATGTTATACTGGCTTTGAAATTTAAGCTTACAGTAAACGTGCCGCAGCTATTTCCAGATTCGATATCTTCAAGGTTAGTATACCACAATCAACAAAAAATAATAGTAGCTTTTGCAACAAAATACAAATTTGAAATGAAGACAGAATTGTGGGAATGGCGTTGAGCAAAGCAGTTTGTGGGCATTTTTCGAAGAAAGGAAAGAAAGCATATGCAGGATTTTCGGGAAGATGAGAAAAAGAATCATTATCGGATCATGCTGGTGGAGGATGACACGACGATCACACGTGTTTTGAAACGGCAGCTGGAGCGATGGGGATATGAAGTATTTGACACGGTGGATTTTGAACATGTGATGGAAGCATTTGCCGGGTGGAAACCGGATCTGGTGATGATGGATCTGACGCTTCCGTTTTTCAATGGCTATTACTGGTGCAGCGAGATACGAAAAGTAAGTGATGTACCTATCATTGTGATCTCATCTGCAGGAGATGACATGAATCTTGTCATGGCGATCAACATGGGAGCAGATGATTTTCTGGCAAAACCGTTCAGTATGGAAGTGGTTGTAGCCAAAATACAGGCAGTGCTCCGACGGTCTTATGCATTCACATCGGAAAAAGCACTCTGCTGTGTCGGAAACGTGACCCTGGATCTGACAGAAGCCGTTCTGCATTACAAGGACAAAGAGCTGAAGCTGTCTGGTAATGAATTCGGAATTTTAAAAATCCTGATGAAAAATCCAAAAAGACCGGTTTCAAGGGAAGAACTGATGCGTTCGCTGTGGGAATCAGAACATTTTATTGATGACAATACGTTGACGGTCAATGTGACAAGACTTCGAAAAAAACTGGAAGAAATCGGGCTTTGCGAATTTATTAAGACGCGAAAAGGGATTGGCTATCAGATCAGGGAGGAGCAGGTTAGATGAAAAAGGCTATGGCGGCCCTGATATTGTTTCTGATGGAGACGCTCTTGTTTTATCTCTATGAAATGCCGCTGGAGGCATGGGCTTACAGCAGTGTGTTTATTCTTCTGATTTTTGGCGGATGGATCATTCTGGATGGAGTGCAGCAAAGAAAAAAATATAAACAACTGAAAAATATCCAAAAAGAAGCAGAAGTTTATCTGGAAACGGAACATTTTGGAAAGCCGGAAAACGCTGTTGAAAAAGAATATCAGAATCTTGCAGAGATGTTGGGAAGACAGTGGGAAAATGCCAGGCAGGAAGCGAGATGTCAGCTCAGTGAAGCAAATCGTTATTACATAAGGTGGTCACATCAGATCAAGACGCCGATCGCTGCACTCCGCCTGCTTCTGGAGGAAGAAGAGCCGGATCGTGCTGCCATGGAAGGAGAAATTTACCGGATCGAACAGTATGTGGAATTTGCACTCCAGTATCAACGTTTGGAAGGAGGGCACAAAGATCTGGTATTTGCCCATTACAGCCTGGAAAGTATTGTCAAAAAAGCTCTGAAAAAAACAGGTGTTCTCTTTCGCCAGACAAAGCTTGCCCTGGAGCTTGGCAATCTGCAGACAGATGTGCTGACCGATGAAAAGTGGCTGGTCTTTGTGCTGGAACAGGTGCTTACCAATGCCGTGAAATATACCAGGAAAGGAAAAATTTCCATTTATCTGGATCCGGAAAAAGAAAAAACGCTGGTTGTGGAAGATACCGGCATGGGAATCCGTCCGGAAGATCTGCCGCGTATCTTTGAATGGGGATATACCGGGTACAACGGAAGGATCAAGAACCGTGCCACCGGCATCGGACTTGCCCTGTGCAGACAGACCATGGAAATGCTGGGACATCGTATTTCGGCAAAATCCGAGCCGGGAAAAGGGACATGTATTTATCTGGATCTTGCAGTCGATCCAGTCCGGGATTACTGAAAACTTACATAGATGTAAGGTTAAAAAAGGAATTGTAAGCCATTTCGATGGATTTGCAGTTCCTGTTTTTATACAATAACGGATGTCAGGAATGAAAACCTGAAACGATCATGTGGATGGTGAGTATCAGATACAAAGCAATCCACAGGACATTATAAGATACAGTAAAAAATGGCAGGAGGACTGGAAATGGAATTATTAAATGTTTCACACTTGAAAAAAATATATACCACAAGATTCGGCGGCACGCAGGTGCAGGCACTTTCGGATGTGAATTTTTCCGTCGAAGAAGGAGAATTTGTGGCGATCATGGGGGAGAGCGGCTCAGGAAAAACGACGCTTCTGAACATTCTGGCAACACTCGACAAACCGACAGCCGGAGAAGTTCTGCTTTCCGGAGTGGATATGGGCAGCATTCCGGAGAAGCAGCTTGCCATGTACCGCAGAAACAATCTTGGCTTTGTTTTTCAGGATTTCAACTTGCTGGATACGTTTTCGCTGAAAGACAACATTATGCTTCCGCTGGTCTTATCCGGAAAAACTTACAGTGAAATGGCACCGAAAATGATGGAACTTTCACGCAGACTGTCCATTGAAAAGCTTCTGGAGAAATATCCGTATGAAGTGTCCGGCGGTCAGAAACAGCGTGCAGCAATCGCAAGAGCACTGATCACAGAACCGAAGATCATCTTGGCGGACGAACCGACCGGGGCACTGGATTCCAGAGCGGCGGCAGGTGTGATGGATCTGTTTGAGTCCATCAACCGGGAAGGACAGACCGTCTTGATGGTAACACACAGCATTCAGGCGGCAAGCCATGCATCCAGGGTTTTGTTTATCAAAGATGGCGAGGTATATCATCAGATCTACCGCGGAATGTCCGGACAGAGGGAAATGCTGCAGAAGATTTCAGATACACTGACGCTGATCACAGCAGGGAGGGAAGAGGCATGAAACGATTCTTTTATGCGAAAATAGCACTGACAAATCTGAAAAAAAACAGACAGACCTGTTTTCCATATCTTCTGACCTGTATTGCAACGATCATGATGTTTTATATCATGTCCAGCCTTTCCACGAATTCTGCACTGAATAAAATGCGGGGCGGGGCAACGATGAAAATTGTGCTGATATTTGGAAGCGTTATAGTTGGGATTTTTGCAGTTCTGTTTTTATTTTATACAAACAGTTTTCTTGTGAAACGCAGAAAAAAAGAGTTTGGTCTTTATTACATTTTAGGTATGGAAAAACGCCACATCAGCCGTGTGATGCTGTGGGAAACAATCTATACTGCAATACTCTCGCTCCTGTTTGGAATCGCATGCGGAATCCTGTTTTCCAAGCTGGTTTTTCTGGGACTTCTGAAAATCCTGAAGATGGAGGTTGTGATCGGCGTGGAAGTCAGTGCTTTTACGCTGGCAGAAACCATCGGACTTTTTGCAGTGATCTTTCTTTTGATCTTCTTTAACAGCGTCCGTCTGATCTACATGGTACGACCGGCTGAACTGCTAAAAGGCGGTCAGATCGGTGAAAAAATGCCGAAAACAAAATGGCCATTGGCAGTGCTTGGTATCGTGACACTTGCAGGCGGCTATATCCTTGCACTGAAGGCAGATAATGTTATGACCGGGCTGAATACTTTTTTTGTGGCAGTACTTCTCGTTATCGTCGGAACGTTTTCCCTGTTTACGGCAGGGAGCATTGCATTTCTGAAACTGCTGCAGAAAAACAAACGCTACTATTATAAAACAAATCATTTTATTTCGGTTTCCGGAATGATTTATCGCATGAAGCAGAATGCGGCCAGTCTTTCTTTGATCTGCATCATGTCAACCGGAGTCCTGCTCCTGATCTCTTCTACAACAAGTCTTTATGTCGGACAGGAGCATTCGCTGTATATGCATTATCCGAAGGAATTCAGAATTTCACTCAGCCTTGGAACGGAACCGGATGACAGTGCACAGTTTGAAAAAGAATTAAAAGAAATCGGTACTTATGCAGAAAATTACCTGAAAGATAACAAAATTGACGTAAAAAACGAAGAAAGTCAGACCGTGATCGATGTGGCTGCATTGCAGAAGGATGGAAACGTGCAGATTACATCGAGCAGAATCTACGACTCTGAAGATTTTGAAAATCTGTGCATGCTGCAGGCAGTCACGCTGGAAGATTATAACCGGGAAACAAAAAAGAACGAGACATTAAAGGATGGAGAAGCACTGGTATTTCTGGAAGATGTCCCACTGCAGCAGGACACGTTCTCTGTCAACAATATGAAGTGGAAAGTGAAACACCTGCCGGAGGATACCAGGATGGGAGATACCGGACTGGAATTTTATGCAAATCCGGTATACCGTATCGTGGTAAAAGATTTTGCACAGCTGCAGGATCTCTGGAAAACAAACAAAGAAGTATACAGAGAAAACGCATCGAGAGTAAAATATGAATACAGCTTTGATCTGGATCTTCCGGAAGAAAAAATACAGGAACTGACAAGCAGTCTGCATGCTTATCTTGGAGAACAAAAAGATGCACCACACGCTTTTGTGTATGGAATCGAGAACAGGACAGAAGGCAGAGCGGAATTTTACAGCCTGTACGGCGGACTGTTTTTCCTTGGGATCTTTCTGGGACTTCTCTTTGTCATGGCAACCGTCCTGATCATCTATTATAAACAGATATCCGAAGGTTATGAAGACAAAGAACGCTTTGCAATCCTTAAAAAGGTCGGTATGGAGCAGGGGGAGATCAATGCCTCTATCCACAGCCAGGTTCTGATGGTGTTCTTCCTGCCGCTTGCAGCAGCCGGAATCCACAGTTGTTTTGCGTTTCACCTGGTCAAAGAAATCCTTGTGGGCGGTTTTGGGCTTCGGGATGTGAAACTTCTGGTTCTCAGTGCAGTTCTTACGTTCCTGGCATTTGCCGCATTTTATGTGATCGTGTATCTGATCACTGCCAGAGAATACTATAAAATTGTAAGTGAATGATAACAGGATGTCGGAACTACATCCATTTATGAACAAGCTCATGTGGATTTAGACCTTCTGCCCCTGACATCATCTTAAATATTTTACAACATATGCACCCAAATGCTGTACAGCCTCGTCTAATAAGTGAAAGACGCAAAAAGAAAGGAGGAACAGAAATGTTTCTGGTAAAGCAGGCACAGAGGGGAGATGCCGATGCCTTTGTCGCTCTGATTGAAAAATACAAGATGGATCTCTACAAAGTCGCAAAAGCCTGTCTGAAAAATGAAGAAGATGTGGCAGATGTGATGCAGGAGACGACACTTTCGGCCTGGGAACACATAGGCGAGCTGAAAAAGGCAGCTTATTTTAAGACGTGGCTGACCAGAATCCTGATCAACAACTGCAACAATGTGTTAAGAGAACGGAAACGCTGCATTGCCACGAAAGATTTTTCCATGCAGGGCGAAGAGCCGCAGGCAAAGACCGATGCAGAATTTTATGAGATGCTTTCCTGTCTGCCGGAGAAATATAAACATATATTTCTTCTGTATTATGGACAGGGATTTCGAACAAGAGAGATCGCAGAGATTCTGGATCTCAGTGAGAACACGGTGAAGAGCAGACTTAGAAGGGGCAGGGAAAGTCTGAAAAGTCAGTTAATACTTTGAAAATACTTATAAGGAGGCCGGGAGTATATGTTATATACAGAAAAAGAATTACAGGATACATTAAAAAAAGACGTTACGATATCAAAAGAAACAGAAAAGCGGATGCAGGAAACTTATGCACAGATCAGAAGAGATACAAAAACATCAAAAAAGCGGGGCAGAAAGCATAGCAGTATGGCAGCCGCTGCGGCACTTGCCGTGATTCTGATCTCTGGCACAACCGCAGGAGCTGCGTATATCAGTGCACATACCGATCTGCTTGGCAATGTGTTCGGACAGCAGAGCCGTACGACAAAAGAAGCTTATGATACGGTCGTAGATAATGGAAAAGGCGGCACGACTGTGACGATGCCGTCAAGAGAATATGTGGCAGTCGATGAGGCACAGGCAGAAAAACTGGTGGAGCCTTACGTAGAAGATTTAAATATCACAAGAAAAATCGGAGATTACACCCTGACGATCATCAATAATATTTCGGATGGAAATGCAGGTGTTCTGTCTCTGAAACTGGAAAATCCAAACGGAATCAAAGCCATTCATGCAGATGAAGGAACAAATGAGGCAAAAGGTGCTTATTTTACACAGGATCGTGACTTCTATTTCTATCTGGAAGGTGCAGATGAGAGCCTTGTAGCAGACAAAATGACGATCGACAGCAAAAAGAGCAGCGACACCTGTTATTATCTTTATTCCAGCTATGTCTGCTCTGCTAAGAATACCGATCTGAAATTTCATCTGGAGCAGTATGGAAAACCAGTTTCAGAACTGAAAGATGACGATATGGCTGCGCAGAAAGAAAACATTGCACTTGGTATCGGAAAAATGCCGCTGACCAGTACAGTGAATCCGGAAAACAACAAAGAACAGTTTGCTTATTCAGCAATTTCACTTTCCCTGAATCTGGCAAATGGATTTGGACTGGACGATGAGATCCAGAAAGAAGACGGACAGACCTTTGTAGATCCATATTACCTGAAAAAACTGGTGCTGAAATACAAAGACGGAAGCGAATACACCGTTCTGGATGAAAATGTGGACAACACAAACTATGTCTGCGGTGGAATGGAGAACGGAGATACCATCAAGATCGTGTTTAACCGCATGGTGGACTGGAGCCAGGTGGAGACGCTTGTTGTAAATGATGTGGAAATTTCGGTTCAGTAGTATAAAAAAGAGATGCCAAAGAAAGAACAATAAAAAGTTGTGGCGGAGGTTTGTGTAAATGTGCAAATGAACGCCATAGAAATGATTTTATAAAATATATAACGCCATGATGATTCGAAAACAATCTC
>OHAC01002645.1_pt1 | contig 13938 bp, 10 predicted proteins | sample 1577051 | NCBI WGS metagenome assembly OHAC01 (sample SAMEA3541499, study PRJEB24748) | human gut metagenome | biome: human gut; feature: human-associated habitat; material: faeces | place: China | collected 2012 | reverse complement strand
GTTATCACCAACATGATGGCTGCCCGCCGCGCGGAACAGCGGATGGTAACGGCCCAAGCGGTCACGGATGCCCGCTTGGAGGAGCTGACCCGCGAAGTCCGCGCTCACAATAACTTTGCCCAGCGCGTGCCGGTGCTGGAAGAGCAGCTGCGTGTGGCAAACCACCGCCTGAGCGACCTGGAAAAGGCGCATACCCCCGCAGGCCAGGCCATAAGTTAAAAGAAAAGCATAAAAAAGCATAAAATAAAAAGGAGGAGACCATGGATCTGACAACTTTTGGTATGGCAGGGGTGGCAGCGATTACGGTTATCTGCTACCTGGCGGCAACAGCGGTCAAACAAACGCCGCTTGCCAACAAATGGCTGCCCACCATCTGCGGCACACTGGGCGGTGTGCTGGGGGTGCTGGCCTGGTGCGGCAGTGTGCCGGATTTCCCGGCAGGCGACCCATTGACCGCGCTGGCCGTGGGCATGGCCCGCGGCGCCGGCTACGGCGAAAATACCGCCGCCATGATCGAAACCCGTGGCCTGGCCGAACTGACCGCCCTGGGCGAGGCGGCAGGCGCCGATCCGAAGACGTTCGCCGGTTTGGCTGGCGTGGGCGACCTGATCGCCACCTGCGGATCCCCGTTGAGCCGCAACTACACGTTCGGATCCAACTTGGGCAAGGGATTGAGCGTTGAGGAAGCCACCAAGGTGAGCAACGGCGTGGCCGAAGGCGTGCCGACCACCGATGCGGTGGTGGCGCTCGGCAAGCAGTACGGCGTGCCTACACCGCTCGCCACGGCCATGAGCCACGTGCTTTCCGATGGCATCTCCTGCGCGCAGATGCTGTCCGAACTTTTCGGCGAAGGCATCAGCGAAGAATAAGCTTTCCGCAACATCGCGATTGCAGATAAGACCGCACTTTCAGGTGCGGTCTTTTTATTTTTCGAGGCATGCGATTGCGTAAAACGTCAATCGGAATGTGTCAATCGTCAATCGCCATATATTTCGGCAATAATAGTAAATCTGTATAAAAATAGTCTAATCGTGATTAGTCTAATCGTGATTAGACAAAGCGATTAAGCTCGGTTTTTCAGGTTGCAATCGCATCATTCCAACGTTTGATTCCGTATCCTATGATTCATGAAAATAGGACATGAGTGACGGGCGTGTGCAATTATGGTTCGTCGTGTGTGGGCTGTGGGGTGCGGTTTGTATACTGAACTGCGATATTGCGAATGCGTGGTATCGCGGGCGAACAGAAGTGCGAACCGGCGCGATATTGCGAAGATAGACAGTACAGACAGTATTGGCAGACGGTATTGGGCGCGCGTGCGTTCAACGGACCAACTTATGGAGCATAAGACAAAGATGGCAAAACAGCGCATTGTGGTGATGTATGGCGGCAAAGCCGACGAGCATTCGATTTCCTGCATCTCTGCGGCGGGCGTGCTGCGCGCGTTGGATACTGACAAGTTCGAAGCCATTGAGGTGGGAATCACCAAGAACGGCGAGTGGATCGTAGGCGGCGAGGATCCACGCAAGTGGAACATGAGCGAAGGCCTGCCGATGGTGGAGAAGACGGATTCCTCCAAAGATGTGGTGCTGGATGTGGCACTCGGCCAGGATGGTTTCTTCGCTCGTGAAGATGACGGCACGCTGACTTCGCTTGGCCACGTGGACGCCGTGCTTCCGGTATTGCATGGTCCGTACGGTGAGGATGGCACGATTCAGGGCCTGTTCGAAATGATGAACGTGCCGTACGTTGGCTGCGGTGTGCTCGCTTCCGCCGCTTGCATGGACAAGCATTATACGAAGGTATTGCTGGCTGCGGCCGGTATTCCCGTGGCTCCAGGCATCACGTTGGATGTGCGCGATTATGATGCCGCTTCCGAATTTGCCGCCGAGGCGGACGAAATGCTTGCCGCGGTGCAGCAGGCCGGATTGCAGTACCCGCTGTTCGTGAAGCCGTCCCGCGCCGGTTCCAGCTTCGGCGTGACCAAGGTCGAACATGAGGGCGATGCGGCCGAGCTTGCCGCCGCAGTGTTCGAAGCGTCCCACCATGATTGGCGTGTGCTCGTGGAACAGGGCATCGACGCGCGCGAAATCGAATGCGCCGTGCTCTGCCCGAAGGCCGGCGAGGCTCCGCAGGCCAGCTGGCCGGGCGAAATCGTGCTTGACAAGCGTGCCGAGGGCGACGACCAGTTCTATGATTTCGACAGCAAGTACGTGAACTCCGACGCAAGCCATGTGGAAGTGCCCGCAAGCCTGCCGGAAGAAACTCTGAACCGCGTGCGCGAAACAGCCAAAAAAGCGTTCATCGCAGTCGACGGCGCCGGCCTGAGTCGTGTCGACACCTTCGTGACGGCCGACGGCGAAGTGATGGTCAACGAAATCAACACCATGCCGGGCTTCACCCCGATTTCCATGTATCCCAAGGCATGGGAGGCAACCGGCGTGAGCTACACCAACCTGATCACCATGCTGATCGAGGGCGTGCTGCGCTGATTTCGATTGGGTGGTTGCTCGCTTTAGTCTGATTCGATTTGCATGAGACTGGCATCAATGCTGACACTGCGTTGGTGCCAGTTGACATATTCCGCCAATTTACCTGCAGTTTGGGAAAATTTAGTTTTTTCGATTCAAAATAAACTGCATATTTACTGTAAGGTCAGTATCGCGTTGATTTGAGGGCTTATCTTCTTTCTTGTTGTTATGAACAAGGCATAAGAAAGATATTGATTTCCATGATTTCTCTGCGCAAACTGGCTGCCGGCTCTCTTGCTGCCGTTCTGGCTTTCTCCATGGCCGCCTGCGGATCGGGCAGCACGGATTCCTCCGCTGATTCCACTTCCGGCAAGGCCGTGAAGATTGATAAAAAGTCCGCAAAGGCCACTTCCTTGGCTGATTTCGGTACGATGGACGATTTGGTTGCCGCCGCCGAAAAGGAAGGCCAGCTTAACGTCATCGCACTTCCTCACAACTGGTCCAACTATGGTGAGGTCATCAACGGCTTCAAGAAGAAGTATCCGAACATTAAGATCAACGAGCTGAACCCGAACGCCTCCTCCAAGGAAGAAGTGGACGCAGCCAAGACTAACAAGGGCACCGACGCTGCCCCCGACGTGTTCGACCTCGGCTTGGCCGTGGCTTCCACCAGCACCGACAACTTCGCCTCCTACAAGGTGCAGGCCTGGGATAAGATTCCGGATTCCGTGAAGAATGCTGACGGCAAGTATTACGCCGACTACACCGGCATCATGTCGATCGGTTGGAACGCCGACAAGTACGGCGACATCAACAGCCTTGACGATCTGATGGATCCGAAGTTCGCCGGCACCGTGGCGCTGAACGGCAAGCCTGCCGAAGCCGGCGCCGCATTCAACGGTTACCTCATGATCAACCAGCTCGCAGGTGGTGACATCAACGACTTGCAGCCGGGCCTCGACTACTTCAAGAAGCTCAAGGATGCTGGCAACCTCACCACCGTTGACGTGACCGACGGAACCATCGATTCCGGCCAGACCGGCGTGGTGATGGACTGGAGCTACAACCAGGCCTCCTATCAGAAGAGCCTCAAGGAGAAGGGCGTGAACTGGAAGTTCAAGACCTTCAAGAACGCCCAGGTGGTCAGCTACTACAACCAGGCCATCAACGTGGACGCTCCGCACCCGGCCGCAGCACGCCTGTGGGAGGAATACTTGTACACCGCCGATGCTCAGAACGAATGGTTCAAGGGCGGCGCCAATCCGGTGCTCCTCGACTCCATGAAGGAGGACGGCACGGTTGACCAGGACACCCTGAAGACCGCCATCACCATCGAGGGCGATCCGGTGACCTATACCAACGATGATTCCACTCGCATCACCGAATGGCTCCAGAACAACTGGGACAAGACCATCGGCAACTGATTGGCAACCGCTCGCAAGCAACGCAAACGAGCTGGATCGCAATCGAAAATAATGCAATCTAAGGCCGGTAGACCGGCGGACACGACGGGCTGAAGCAAGTTCCCCGACGTCTTCTGCCGCAACAACCGGCCTTGAAGCATGTCTCCAGCGCAATAGCGGAATCCCACAATCCTATGCAATCTCACCGCATATCAATCGTATGAAAGCACGCATGCAACCATGACTGCAGCAATCACCCCCAAAGCGGGAGTCATCGGCGGGCGTAACGCACGCGAAGCCCGCGGAACGCGAGGAAACGGCCCCTCCGCAACCTCCGATTTCGCCACGCATCGCCGCGAAATCGGTACATTCGTCGTGACCATCCCGTTCTTCGCCTACACCGCCTGCTTCCTGCTTGCGCCTACCGTTATCGTGATTGTCGGCGCATTCCAGAACGTCGACGGCGGATTTACCCTCAACAACTTCAGCAAACTCTTCGAAGCGAACACCATCGCCGCGTTCGCCACCTCCATTCTCGTTTCCGTGATCTCCGCACTCATTGGCGCGGTCGTGGGTGCGGTTGCCTCGTATGCGCTGGTGATTGGCAGCAAACCGAACGGACTGCTGCGCCGCATGGTCAGTGCCATTTCGTCGGTGCTCGCACAGTTCGGCGGCGTGATGCTCGCTTTCGCCTTCATCGCCACCATCGGTATCAACGGCGTCGGCACCATGCTGATCCGTCAGCTGACCGGACTGACCGTCAATCCGAACTGGTTGAGCTCCCTGCCTGGCCTAATCACGGTCTACTGCTACTTCCAGATTCCGTTGATGATTATCATCTTCCTGCCTGCGGTCGATTCGATTCGTCCGCAGTGGCGTGAGGCTTGCGAATCGCTCGGCGGTAACACCTTCCAGTATTGGACGCGCGTTGCGGGGCCGATACTGGTTCCGCGTTTCCTTTCCGCATTGCTGTTGCTGTTCGCCAGCGCGTTCTCCGCATATGCGACGGCCGCCGCATTGTTCTCACAGCGTTCGATTCTGGTGCCGCTTATGATTCAGGGCGCCATGCGCAACGAAATGGATCCGAATCAGCAGGGATTCGCGCAAGTGCTCGCCTTCGCGATGATCATCGTGGTTGCTCTGGTGATGATGCTGAGCCACGCTGTGGAAAAGAAGGCCGGACAATGGCAGTGAATCATACTGAAGCAATGCCCCCGCAGCTGCGTGCCGCCCGCGTGCGCAAGCAGCGCGTGATCAAGGCGATTATTCTCACGTTCACGCTGCTGTTCCTGTTCGTGCCACTGGTGTCTATGTTTGTGTTCACCATTCGACACCCGCTTTCCGGCAAGTGGAGTTTGGATCCGTGGATTGCGATTTTCACCGGCGATGGCAGCGCGCTTGGTGCTGACTTGTCCACATTGTGGAGCGGTCTTGGATCGTCCATGGGATTGTGTGTGGTGACTGTGGTCATCATGCTGCTGCTCATGGTACCCACCATGGTGATCGTGCACATTCGCTCCAAGCAGCTGGAACGCGCCATCGAATGGGTGGCCACCCTGCCGCTGACCATCCCCGCCATCGTGCTCGTAGTCGGCCTGGGGCCGATTTACCGTTGGCTCAGCGCCGACGTGCTCAGCACCAACCCGATCTGGCTGTGCTTCGCGTACGTTATTCTGGTGATGCCATTTGCATTCCGCGCGCTCGCTGTGGGCCTCAACTCCATTGACGTGAAAACGCTGTGCGAAGCATCCCGCTCGCTCGGAGCCTCCTGGCCGCGAGTGTTCTTCCGTGTGCTCATCCCCAACCTGTGGCAGTCGATCCTCTCTGCATCGTTCATCTCCATCGCCGTGGTGCTGGGCGAATACACCGTCGCATCGCTGCTTGGACGCATGAACCTGCAGGTGGCGCTCTACCAGCTTGGCCAATCCAACTCCCAAATCTCCACCGCCATGTCGCTGCTGGCACTACTGTTCGGCGTGATCCTGCTGGTAGCCCTCGATCTTATTTCCGACGCACTGCGTAAATCCAAAGAAAGCAACGAATCATGACTCTCGCTGATCAGAAAGCAACCATCGCACGCACTTCGGAAGCGTTCGTAAACGCCAATCCGAGCGCCGAAACCGTAACCCGAGCCGCACGCGAAGTCCTCAACGACTCCGCGGAACGCGGCGGCGGCGTGCAAATGCTTAATGTAGACAAAATCTACCCAGGAGCCACCAACAAGGCGCTCGACAACTTCAACCTAGAAATCAATCCTGGTGAAATGGTCGTGCTGCTCGGCGGCTCCGGCTGCGGCAAATCCACCGCGCTGCGTTCCCTCGCAGGCTTGGAAGACATCCAGGCCGGCCGTATTCTCGTCGGCGGCCAAGATGTGACTGGCGTGCCCGTCAACAAGCGAAACATGGCCATGGTGTTCCAGGCGTACTCGCTGTTCCCACACATGACCGCTCTGCAGAACGTGGAATTCGGGTTGGAAATCCGCGGCATGGGCAAGACGGAACGCCGTAAGCAGGCCATGGAGAAGCTGGAACTCGTAGGTCTTGCCGATCAGGCTGGCAAATACACGCAGCAGATGTCTGGCGGTCAGCAGCAGCGTGTGGCGCTCGCCCGCGCACTGGCCGTGAACCCCCGAGTGCTCCTGCTCGACGAGCCGCTTTCCGCACTTGACGCCAAAGTTCGTGTGCAGCTGCGCGACGAAATCCGCCGCATCCAGCTCGAAGCCGGCACCACCACCGTGTTCGTGACCCACGATCAGGAAGAAGCGCTCACCGTTGCCGACCGCATCGGCGTGATGAACCACGGATGTATCGAACAGATCGCCGACCCGCAGACACTGTACCGCCGTCCGGGCAGCGAATACGTGGCCACCTTCATTGGCCTGACCAACCGACTCCCAGGCATCACGAATGGTGAGGAAGCCGTGGTGTTTGGCCAGCGCGTGCCGTTGCTCGAAGCCTCCAAGCGCGACGCCTCCACCGTGCTCGTGCGACCGGAAAACCTTGTGATCACTCTAGCCGCAAACGATGGCAACATGGTAGGCGAGCATGGTCGCGTCGACATGGTGCACTTCCTCGGTGCGCTCGCCCGCGTTGACTTGACGGTTGCCGCAGGTGTGGGCCACCTGCCCGTCACCGTGCAGCTGCCGGCCAATGAGCTTCCTGCCGGCCTGACGGTTGGATCCGAAGTGGTGGTGGCTCCGCGTCCGATCGCCGCGCTCGCCGTATGAGCTGTTTCGTTGCGGACGCCCATGACGACGGTCATGAGATTGTAAGCTGATATTCAGCATTCCTGTACTAAGGTGCTGAATATCAGCATTTTCGTATATGCACCCCGTGCACGTCGTCGCAAAGGCAAATATGACGTTTCCGCAGTACCCCCAATATCCGCAGCGGCCGCAACAACCGCATACGCAGCAGAATCCACAACAGCCATCCCAATATCAGCAACAACCGCAGTATCCGCAGCCACAAGCCAATCCCTACGAACTGTGGCTCAGGCGCGTGAAAAGCGTGTTCTCCCGCATCGGCGCAGGCATGTGCCTGATGGTGGTGATCTGGTATGCGCTTGCAACGGTGCTTTCCGGCGTGTTCTATCAAGTACTGCACACCACGAATCTGCCGAATTGGGCGGTGTATGTGGCGTCGGATGCCCCTTTGTATCTCGTGGCCATGCCGCTCGCAGTACTGATCATGGGCAAATCGTCGGTCATTGAAACACGCAAGTTCGACATGAAGCCGGGCCAATTCTTCAAACTGCTGGTCATGTGCTTCCCGCTCATGTATGTGGGCAGTCTCATCGGCAATATGCTGGCGGCTCTGCTGTCCGGAGGCAAAGCCAGCAATTCGGTAAGCGATCTGGCCATGCAATTCGACGTGTGGAACGTGGTGTTCCTCGTGATTCTCGGACCGTTGTTCGAAGAATGGATCTTCCGCAAGGAACTCATCAGCCGCACGCGCAAATACGGCGAAAAAACCGCGATCGTGTTCTCCGCGCTGTTCTTTGCTCTGGTGCACATGAACCTGTTCCAGTTCTTCTACGCATTCGCATTGGGTCTTATGTTCGGCTACGTGTACGTGCGCACCAGCAAACTGCGTTATTCGGTGGCCATGCACATGATCGTCAACTTCATGGGTGGCGTGGTTGCACCGTGGGTGGTGACGAACATTGACATCGACAGTCTGATGAACGTGCTGACCAGTGCGGAAAACGGCGACGGAACGGCCATGATGCAGTGGATGGGCCAGAATGCGACGGGAATGATGATATTCGGCATCTATATGCTGCTATATTACGGTCTGATCATCGCGGGCATAGTGTTGCTTATCCGCAATCGCAAGAACTTTGAATTCTATACCGCACCGGAAGAACTGCCTCGCGGCATGCGCACGAGCACGGCAATACTGAACGTCGGTGTAGTTACTTACATTGTAGTGACGGTTATTATTACGTCAATCAATCTAATGATGCAATAATTTCAGTATAAAAAAGTGCCGCATGTGGACTACTGCATGCGGCACTTTATATATATGGGTCAACCGCGATTTCTTATGTTCGCGAGGATATTACGATTCTTTGTTAATGGCGCGATTCTCAAGAAAATCAGCATTGGCGATGGAACGTGCCACGGCGTTGATCATGTCGGGAAGCAACGATTCCGGCTTGGCGTACGCGCACACTTCGACATTGATGCCGTAAGGGGAGTAGCCGGTCAGTCTTACTTTCGGAGGGAAGCGCGGATCGGCCAAATCGGCGGTATCGCGCTGCACGGCCTGAACCACCTGACGGGTCATCTCGTCGATGTCGGTACCGGCCTTGGCGGTAAACGGCACACGAACCAGCATCTCATTGGACGGATTGAGTTTTTCCAGTGACGCGGTGTTCAGAATCGAATTCGGAATGATCTTGACGTTGCCATTGCGCTCGCGCACCACGGTCTGACGCCAGTTGATATCTTCGACCACGCCATCGGTGCCCGCCACATTCACCAGATCGCCCGGCTGGATTACACGGCCAAGCATCAGACCGAAACCGCCGATGATGTTCGCGATCGTATCTTTCATACCGAGCGACACCGCAAGACCACCAATGCCGAGCGCGGTGAAAATCGTGGTCGGATTAATGCCGAACACCGGCTGCAGCACAGTGCCCACAGCCAACGTCCACACCACCGCGCGCAGAATATTGATGAAAATCGAAGCGTTCGGCACTTGCGAACGGTCCAGCACTTTGCTCACGATTCGGGTAAGCGCCTTGTCGATAACGGCCGCAAGCAGTGCAACGACAATGAGCAGAATGATTTTTCCGGAATTGGTTTTCAGCCAATCCACAACGATTCCAATCGGTTCCATAGTGTTCTGAAGCGTCCCTTCATAAGTTTGATTCGCATGCATTACTGGTGCGCGCGACTTGCGTTCGCTGCGTCTGCGATGCGTGTTCGAGATGCGTGTTCGCAACTTGTGTTCGCACATATCCTACAGTGCGTGGCTGAGTCGGTTTGAGCGTGGGTGTGCGGGGGCGTGCGCGAGAACATGTGGGAATGCGCGTGGTGACATGTGTCCGGAGCCGTGAACGGACTAAAGTTGAGGCATGGGCAATGTTGTGGATTATGTGCGCCGCGAGTTCCGCGGGTTTGGCGAATTGGCGTTCAGCAATGTCGATTCCTTGGTGCTTTCCGAGCTTTCCTACATGCGATTGCCGGGCTTGGTTCCAGCATTCGGCGAGGCCAAGTCGGTGGCGACCGTGCCGATCCGTGACTTGCTGCGCGCCGAAAGCTACGATGAGATGTTTGTTTCGAATTCCTCTGAAATGAATGATTATCGGCTTTCGTTGCTGCGTGCGGTTTGCGAATCGCCGCGATTCCGCGGGTTGCGGGTGGGGGAGTATGCCGAACGTTTGGATGAGGGCGAGCAGCAGCAATTCGCTGCGATGACCTTCGATTTGGGTGCCGATTTCGGCCTATATGTTGCGTTCCGTGGCACTGACGGCACGCTCGTCGGTTGGAAAGAGGATTTTAATATGGCGGTGCGCTGCCCAGTGCCGTCGCAAGAATCGGCATATCGATATGCGGACTCGATTCTGGACAGGACGGAACGTTTCCTCTCGGCGAAAAAATCACCCGACATTATGATCGGCGGGCATTCCAAAGGCGGCAATATGGCGGTATATGCGGCCATACAAATCACGCAAAGCGATATTGAAGCGACCAACGAACGCGCGCAACGGCTCGGACTGCTGCCGGCGCTCGGAGGAAGCGTGCCGGGACGCAACTGCAGAATCTCCCGCATCTTCTCGCATGACGGTCCTGGAATGTCTCAAGTCATGGTGCATAGCCGCGCATATCAGGCAATCGCGGCACGAATCGACAAAACCGTGCCGGAATCCTCCATTATCGGCATGCTGTTGCAATCGCAAATCAAACCAACCTTCGTCAAAGCCGACGCCATAAGCATTCTGCAGCATATGGGATCAAGCTGGCAAGTGACGCAATCCGGCGAATTCGAGCAGGCAAGCGAGCTGACAGGCGGTGCGCAACTCATCGGCAAAACCATTGACGGATGGTTCGACCGCGTAAGCCAGGAACAACGCGAACGGGCCATCAACCAGATATACGACATCTTCGCAGCCGCGGGGTACGGTAATATCGCTGATCTGGTGGCGCATTGGACGGATTCGCTGCCGAAAATCGTGGCAGCCGCCAGAGGTACCGACGTGCAAACGCGCGAACTCATCAAAGACGTGTTCAAGGCGATTCCAGCCAGTGCGGCGAAAGTCGCTGTCGGGGAACTGCGCAACGACAAGGAGGGGGATGCGTGATGGGCAATATTATTGACTATGCGCGCACGGAAATGCGCAGTTTCGAGGCATTGCCGTTCCGCGAGGCTGACGCATTGGTGTTGGCGCAGCTTTCGTACGACGAAGTACCGGAATGCGTGCTGCGATTGGACGATTTGGTAGCGAAATACGGTACGTTGCAGGCGCGTGCGAAGCAATTCGATATTCGGCGTCCGATCGCATCGTTGCGTATGCTGCGCAAGCCCCCGTTTGGCGGCGTGACGATTGCGCGTGCCGATGACGAGCTGAACCACGACAAGCCCGTGGCCGACCATGATGTGGAGAACGTGGGATTGGTCGATCCGCAGGTGACGCACGACTTCTACCATGCTGTGGCGGCGAATCCGCGGTTTTCCGACGTTGAGATGAGCGCGTATTGCGAGCAGTTCGATGGTGGTGCGCAAACGCAGTTCGCGGCAGTGACTTTCCGGCTGCCGTCGGGAACGCTGGTTGTGGCGTTTCGGGGTACTGATGATTCGCTGGTCGGATGGAAGGAAGACTTCAACATGGCCTTCCAATACCCGGTTCCAGCACAGGTTTCCGCAGCTGAATACCTGAAAAAAGTCGCCTCGCTGTGGGATGGGCCGATACTGCTGACCGGTCACTCCAAAGGTGGTAATCTGGCCGTATATGCGGCCATGAACGCCGAAGACGAGATCAAGGACCGCGTTGAACGCATTTACTCGCTCGACGGGCCGGGTTTCCCCGAAGAAGTGGTGAAAAGTTTCGAATATGCGAGCGTGAGCGACCGCATTGTGAAAATCGTGCCGGACTCCTCGGTGGTGGGCATGGTGTTTGAAACCCCCGAACGTTGCGTGGTGGTGAAATCCGACGTGGACGGCATCATGCAGCATTTCGCCTTCTCGTGGCAGATGCACGGGGGTGAATTCGCCAAGGCCGAAGATGTGGCCGACAGTTCGGTGGTGTTCAACAAGTCGCTGAACGGCTGGCTTGCGGGACTTTCCAAAGAACAGCGTGAGCATGCGGTCGACGCGCTGTTCTCCGTGCTTGAGGCTTCCGGTGCGGGCAGTATTTCTGCGATCGTGGCGGCCGGTCCGAAAGTGATTCCTGAAATGCTCGGCACATATGTTGGCTTGAGCAGTGCGGATCGGCGCAACATCAATCAGGCGTTGGTGATTCTGTTGCAGGCGGCGCTCGCTCGCAATCCGAAAGTTCAGCGAAAGTGAAGCGCGAATGAGGCGTGAGTACTGTGCGAACGTGGGCGGGCACTGTTCGCGTAGCGTACTTGTGTTGTAAGCGTGAATTCGTATACGACATTTGCCGAAATTCGGTCTAGACAACTTGTACAATAAAACGTGGTTATGAGGCAACGTGACTAATTATTAGGGGGTACTGATGCCACGACCACGTAGGGATTCGGAAATCCTGCCAGCAAAAGATCGTCTCGAAAACGCCTTCTGGGAGCTGCTTTCGGAACGCGAGTACAACAAAATCACCGTCACCGACATCGTGCGCACGGCCGACGTGAATCGCAATTCCTTCTACTATCATTTCTCCGGACTGCCGGAATTGGCCGACTCCGCCATTCTGCACGCCGTCGAAGACACGCCAATGCCGGGCGTGCCAGGGCGGGATTTCAATCCTGACACCGAATGGCGCAAGCACGTCACCGCGTTGCTGCGCGATCCCGAACAGCGTCAGCGTCTCGACCGATTGGCCTTGCTGGCAGGTCCGCACAGCTCGCCGGAACTCGTTTCGTCACTCAAGGAATTCGGGCGACTCACCATGATTTCCGTACTTGGACTGGATGCCGACAACCTCGATCTGAAAACCGATCTCATGCTCGATTTCACCGTCGGAGGCATGCTGGCCGTACTGCAGCGCTGGCCGAAACTGCATGAAAAACTGCCGCTCGACACCGTATTCAACGAGGACGTCGCCGTACTCGCGGCAGGCATGTTCATGTCAATGTCGAAAGCGGACATGCTCGAATACTGGCGCAGGATCTTCAGCGAAGGATTCGTACCCGGCATGGCGATTTCGCAACAGCAGCCGCCGTCTGCCAAGTGACCATCGAAAGCCGGCTGTGACAATCCGGTGGTAGAAACGATATAGCGGCGTTTTTCCGCGGATTGTCCTGCGGAAAAACGCGAACGTGCGAAATGAACGAACGACGGGGAGGTTGTCCATGATCAACGAAGCTTACAAGGCCATGCTCGGCGGAAAATCCGTGATCCGCGAGCTGAGCGAATACGCGACCGCGCGCGGTGCCGAAATCGGCTACGAGAACGTGTTCGACTATTCGTTGGGCAATCCGAGCGTGCCCTGCCCGCAAAGCTTCACCGACGAAATGATCGCCCTGTACCAAGAGGCGGAACCGGTCGCGTTGCACGGATACTCGCCGTCGCTGGGCATTACCTCGGTGCGCACGGCCATTGCGGAAAGCCTCAACCGCCGCTTCGACATGGACTATACGACCGACTACATCTTCCCGACCACGGGTGCGGCCGGTGCGCTGGCCCACGCACTGCGCGTAGTGACCAAGCCTGGAGACGAAGTCATCACCTTTGCCCCCTACTTCCCTGAGTACCAGCCGTATGTCAACGGAACCGGCGCGCACCTGACCGTGGTGCCGGCCGACACCGAAAACTTCCAAATCAACTTCGAAGCGTTCGAACAGGCGCTGAACCCGGGAACCGCGGCGGTGCTCATCAACACGCCGAACAATCCTTCCGGAGCCGTCTATTCCGCCGAAACGCTGACCCGACTGGCTGAAATCCTGCGCGCCAAGCAGGTCGAATACGGGCACGACATCTTCCTGATTTCCGACGAACCATACCGTGAAATCGTGTTCGATGGGGGTGTGCAGCCGTACCCGAGCAAGTTCTACGACAACACGCTCTCGTGCTACTCGTACTCCAAGTCGCTGTCGCTGCCGGGCGAGCGCATCGGCTACGTGGCGGTGAACCCGCGCGCTACCGATGCCGAACTGATCGTGCCGATGTGCGGGCAGATCAGCCGCGGAACCGGCCACAACTGCCCAGGATCCAGCGTGCAGCTGGCCGTGGCCAAGGTGGTGGACGAAACCAGCGATCTTTCCGTGTACGAGAAGAACATGAACCTCTTGTATGACGCGCTGGTGCGCCTCGGATTCGACGTGGTGCGCCCGGGAGGCACGTTCTACATCTTCCCGAAGGCGCTTGAGGATGATGCGAATGCGTTCTGCATGAAGGCCAAGGATTACGACCTGATTCTCGTGCCGTCCGACAGCT
>OHAC01002642.1_pt1 | contig 13959 bp, 10 predicted proteins | sample 1577051 | NCBI WGS metagenome assembly OHAC01 (sample SAMEA3541499, study PRJEB24748) | human gut metagenome | biome: human gut; feature: human-associated habitat; material: faeces | place: China | collected 2012 | reverse complement strand
TTGCAGCTGATAATAAAATAACTCTTCAAAGAGAAAAAAATAAACTATACTATGTCCGTGATAAAACTGTTTTAGATAGTGATAGAGGAAAATCACATATTGATTATTTAGGCTTTTCATTTGATGGTCAGAACGTAAGGATAAGAGAAAAAAGTATTTATAAATTTTATCGAAATGCAAGACGATTGATAAAAAGTGCGAAGAAGATTCAAAAAGAAAAAGGTCTACCTAACTTACCAAACCGTCATAAAATATACTCTCTCTATACTGATTTTGGTCGTTCGGAACGTTATCCAAGTAATTTTATTAACTATGTTAAGAGGTCTCAGCATATTTTTGATAGAATTAGTCCAAGTACTAATAATTTGATGCTATCACAGTTAAAAAATAGAAAGAAGAAAATTGAGAGTGCATTGGGATATAGAATTCATTCTCGTATAGAAAAGGGCAGTAAATGAAAAATGAATCACCTAAATATAGATTTGATAAATTTGATGAGAATTGGTTTCTTGTAAGGATTAGCAATATAGCTAGTCAATTTAAAACGGGAGGTACTCCAAGTACAAAAGAGCCAAACTTTTGGGGTGGCACTATACCATGGATTCAATCATCTGATATTCAAAAGGATACACTATTTGGTGTTATACCTCAAAAATTTATTTCGGAGGAGGGTTTACAAAATTCATCAGCGAAATTAATTCCCAAAAGTTCTATTGCTATTGTTACAAGAGTAGGTGTTGGTAAATTAGCTATCATAGAACAAGATTACACAACAAGTCAAGATTTTTTGTCTCTCTCAGATTTAAATGGAGATATTCAATTCCTAGTCTATAGTATCTATAGAATGCTCCAAAAAGAGAGTACACAACTGCAAGGAACTTCAATTAAGGGTATTACCAAAGAAGAATTGCTATCGAAGAAAATAAGTCTTCCAGATATTAAAGAACAATCCGCCATTGGCTCTCTTTTTCGTACTCTCGATGATCTTCTGGTTAGCTACAAGGACAATCTTACCAACTACCAATCTCTCAAGGCGACCATGCTCTCCAAGATGTTTCCAAAAGCTGGACAGACAGTTCCTGAGATTCGTTTGGATGGATTTGAAGGTGAGTGGGAAATAAATAAACTAAATAAATATTTGACTGTTTCTAAGCAGAAAAATACTCAGCTAAAATTTGATAAAGAAGATGTTTTATCTGTATCTGGGGAGTTTGGAATTATCAATCAAATACAATTTCAAGGACGATCTTTTGCAGGTGCATCTGTAGAGATGTATTCGATTGTTGATACGGGAAATATTGTGTATACAAAAAGTCCTTTAAAAGCTAATCCGTATGGAATCATAAAAACAAATTATGGAATTCCAGGGATAGTTTCGACTTTGTATGCTGTTTATTTACCTAACGAAAATGTATTTCCGGGATTTGTTGAGAGATATTTTGAAAATGATTTAAGATTGAACTCATATTTAAAACCATTAGTTAATAAAGGTGCTAAGAATGATATGAAGGTTTCTGACGAAAATGCATTGTTAGGAGCTGTTATTTTTCCTCAATTAGAGGAACAAGTAGCTATTTCAGATTATTTTACAAATCTTGACAAATTTATTCAATCACACAAGGATAAAATTACTCAGCTAGAAATACTGAAAAAGAAACTCTTACAGAATATGTTTATTTAACTGAAAGGTGAATTAACTATGCCAGACACAACTTTTAAACGTGAAAAGAAAACAGATAGACCAGTTATTGCACTTTGCTATGATTTTGATAAGACTCTATCTCCAGATGATATGCAAGCTCAGGGCTATATCCAAACAGTACAACCAGAAGGAAGTGATGTAATTGGAGATTTCTGGAGAGAGTCAAATAATCGTGCCGCAGCAAACAATATGGATAAAAACCTTGCTTATATGTATACAATGAAGAAAAAAGCACGTGGGCAAATTGTTTTTACAAAAGAAAAACTTGCGGACTATGGATCTAAAGTGGCATTATTCCGAGGTGTTAAGGATTGGTTTAAGCGTATTAGAGATTATGGAGCAGAAAAAGGAATTATTATCGAGCATTATATTATTTCTTCTGGTTTGAAAGAGATGATAGAAGGAACATCAATTGCGAAAGAGTTTAAAGAACTGTATGCAACATCTTTCTATTTTGATGAAGATGGGGTAGCTGTTTGGCCAGCTCAAGTAGTTAATTATACTAACAAGACACAGTTCCTTTTCCGAATTTCAAAGGGCGTACTTGATGTAAATGATGATGCTGTTAATGATTCTTTTGCACCGGATGAAATCAGAGTTCCTTTTCGAAATATGGTTTATCTTGGAGACAGTGACACGGATATTCCTTGTATGAAATTAGTAAATTCTCAAGGTGGATATTCTATAGGTGTTTTTAATCCAGATGAAAAAGATGAGGTGAAGGCGAAAAATAAAGTCTATAAGATGATGAGGGATAATCGCATTTCTTATTTTGCCCCTGCGGATTATTCGGAAGGAAGTGAGCTTGATGAATTAGTCAAATTGATTATTGATAAAACTGTATACAACGAAAAACTGTATGAGAAAAAGTATATTAATCAAAAAGAAGCTATCAAGCAGGAAAAACCAAAAGAAGAGCAGGAGAAGATAGATTTAATCAACTCTTTAGAAAGTAGTGGTAGTTTTAAGAGTACTCATGCTATTATTGAAAAATTATCAAAATACACTAGTTGGAAACCAGAAGAAATAGAAGATCTTTTAGAAATTGCACTGGAAAATACACAGGTATGGCATATTTTAAATGATCAAGATATTAAAAAGTTTTACCAGTATCTGATTGAAAAACTTGGTAGTATTAATGAAGGTTCAACTAGAGAGAAAATAGAAAAAATTCAACAAAAATTTGAATCGTAACCTCTGTAATGATACGCTAATGACTTAATTTATGAAGAAGAACTTTTGCAAGCGATGTTCATCTAAAAAGTAAAAAAGGATTGTCTATTTACTCGACTAATTAGTAACGAAAGTTTTAGTTTTACAGTGATAGTAGACGAAAGATACGAAATTTAAGCTAAGGTATTTTCAAAGAGGACACACATGGTATCAGTAACACAACGTATCAAACAGATTAAGCAGCCTCGTGGTGGTTATCTTCCGATCAAGACTTTTACTGTGACGACGCTTGATGATGGTCAGGGTCTTAATCCTGAGGAGTCTATTGTGGCTAGTTTGGTCGGGACTGCTGTGGACTATCTCAGTCGTTACATGGATGGCACATCTGTTGAGGAAGCTTTTGAGATTTCCTTGCTTGGTGCTCGTGCCATGAGGATGGAGGCTAAGGTTTTTGGTCTTCTGGATGATGTTAAGGAGCTGGACGATTTGTCGATTATTAAGGCTTGTCAGTTGGCAGGTTTTGATAGTGCCTTTCGTGCTGGTCCTCTGGCTTATCGTCCAGTGGAGAAGATTGTTCCAGATCAGGCGACTATTGCTAATATTCGTATCATGGTTGAGCGTAGTTTGAGCTTTTTCAATGCCTTTGGTCCTGTGACTGCGGATGGTTTTACCATGGAAGGGGCTTATACGGCTACCATAACGACTGGTGATGGGGATTTCCTGACTAAAGATACCCTTTGGGACTTTAAAGTCAGCACCAACAAGCCCAATAAGGACCATACCTTGCAGTTGCTGATTTACTATCTTATGGGTAGGCGTTCGATTCATCCAGAGTTTCAAACCATTGAAAAACTAGGCATTTTCAACCCACGTCAAAATACGATTTACCAACTTCCCATTTCTGATATTTCAGATGAGGTCATCAAGGAAGTGGAAACAGTCGTGATTGGCTATTAGAACTAATAGGATAACATTCAAAAATACAAAGAAAGAAACATTATGTCAGAAACAACACAAACCTCTCAGTCGCTTTATCAAGCCCTGTGGAACTCAGCAGATGTGCTCCGCTCTAAGATGGATGCTAACGACTACAAGTCTTATCTCTTGGGCATGGTCTTTTACAAGTATTTGTCGGACAAGATGCTCTTTTTCGTGGCAGAGACCATGGAGGAGGAGACAGAAAGCTTGGAAGAGGCACTAGCAGTCTATCGTAAATACTACGAGGATGAGGAGACTCACGAGGACCTCTTGGCAGTTATTACTGATGAGATGAGCTATGCCATTCATCCTGACTTGACCTTTACGGCACTGGTAGAGCGAGTGAATGATGGAAGCTTCCAGCTAGAGGACCTGGCTCAGGGTTTCCGTGATATTGAGCAGAGTGACGAGCTTTATGAAAATCTTTTTGAAGACATTGACCTCTACTCTAAGAAACTTGGGGCGACTCCTCAAAAGCAAAATCAAACGGTTGCGGCTGTGATGAAAGAGTTGGCTGTCTTAGATGTGGCAGGTCATGCTGGTGATATGTTGGGGGATGCTTACGAGTACTTGATTGGTCAGTTTGCGACGGATTCAGGTAAGAAGGCTGGTGAGTTCTATACACCGCAACCTGTTGCCAAGCTCATGACACAGATTGCCTTTTTAGGTCGTGAGGACAAGCAAGGCTTTACACTTTACGATGCGACTATGGGGTCAGGCTCACTCTTGCTTAATGCCAAACGTTATTCACGTCAGCCACAGACAGTGGTTTACTTTGGTCAAGAGTTGAATACCTCAACCTATAACCTGGCACGCATGAACATGATTCTGCATGGTGTGCCGATTGAAAACCAGTTTTTACATAACGCTGATACCTTGGATGAGGATTGGCCAACTCAAGAGCCGACTAACTTTGACGGTGTTCTTATGAACCCACCTTATTCAGCCAAGTGGTCAGCCAGCTCAGGATTCATGGATGATCCTCGATTCTCACCATTTGGGAAACTGGCACCTAAGTCTAAGGCTGATTTTGCCTTCCTCTTGCATGGTTACTATCACTTGAAACAAGACAATGGTGTTATGGCCATCGTCCTACCTCATGGGGTGCTTTTCCGTGGTAATGCCGAAGGGACGATTCGTAAGGCTTTGTTAGAAGAAGGTGCTATTGATACGGTTATCGGTCTGCCTGCTAATATCTTCTTTAACACCAGTATTCCGACGACGGTTATCATTCTCAAAAAGAACCGCACCAATCGTGATGTTTACTTTATCGATGCCTCTAAGGAGTTTGATAAGGGGAAGAATCAGAATATCATGACAGATGCCCATATTGAGAAGATTCTCAATGCCTATAAGAGCCGTGAGGATATGGACAAGTTCGCCCATCTGGCTAGTTTTGAAGAGATTGTGGAAAATGACTACAACCTTAATATTCCTCGCTATGTGGATACCTTTGAGGAAGAAGAAGTGGAGCCCTTGACAGAGATTGTGGCTAAGATCAACCAAACCAATGCGACGATTGAGAGTCAGACAGCGTCCCTTCTTGACATGCTTGGCCAGCTTCATGGAACAACACCAGAAGCAGACGAAGAACTCAAGGCTTTTGTGGAAGCATTTAAGGGGTAATTGCCATCTTTCATTTACTTTTTCCGAATAGATAGAAGTAGAGGGGCCAACCCTCTATTTTTAATTGAGGAGGGGTAGATGGAAAAAAGACACAAGCATGTCTCACCAACCTTGGATATCATGGATAAGAAGATTTTTAGCCTGCCTGAGGTGACGGTGGCGTTTATTCGAGATATTTTGGATTTGGATGTTGTGGATGCTCAGATTTTGGAGGGGACACAGCTTCATAAGAAGGACTTTGATGAGGATGAGCTCTTTTCAACCTCGGTGGATGTTCGAGCCAAGTTGAATGATGGAACTGAGGTTATCATTGAGATTCAGGTGCGTAAGCAGCATTATTTTCTCAATCGTTTTCATTATTATTTGGCTAACCAGATGGTGGAAAATGTGCAACAATTACGCCAACAAGGGCAGACGCATAAGATGTATGAGCAGATGGAGCCGGTCTATGGTATAGCTATCTTGGAGAAGACCTTGTTGCCAGATGAGGAGTCCCCGATTAATACTTATTGGATGGCCAATAGTAGGACGGGGAGGCCTTTGAATGCTTACTATAAGGATGGGAAACAGCAGAACCTTCTTCAGATTGCCTTTTTAGAGTTGGATAAGTATAATAAAGATAAGCATATCAGGGATGAAGGGCGGCAGTGGCTAGAGTTCTTTGGAAATCTCCCATTTTCAATGGCACCTAGTCACGCGGTCACGCATGCCGATTCATTACTGGATTCATCCAGCTGGACACAGGAGGAAAAGGCGATGATTGATGAACGCATACGTATTCAAGAAAATTATGACATGACCATGGAAACAGCAATTGATGAAGCGCATGAAGAAGGCTTGGAACGAGGTCGTCATGAGGAGCGCTTAGAGTTGATTCGCAAGATGCTGTCAAAAGGTCTATCTCTAGAAGTAGTATCAGATGTGACTGGTCTGTCGCTTGAAGAATTAGAGGCAATGTTATCGTAAAATCTAGTTAGGTTAGTTATTTTTTTGAAAAATAAGAGGCAGATTTTTGTCTCTTTTTTATTTTTTTGATGTTTAACATTTGTAATACTAAAACATTCGGAAAATAATACTTTGAAGCGTAAAATTAAAAAAGACTGTCAAACGTTTGACAGAAATCTGAGAAAACAGATTTAAAACATTTTGATCGTTTTGGCCGATAACTCTTGCTAAATAAGCCTTTATGGAAATTTAGAGTTTTTTATTTCTTACACGTGAAAGAAATCACCTTTTTGTGCGACATTTTTAGACTATAATTTAGACGTGAATGACTGAACTTTCTAATATGACAATTTTGTTAAGGCCTTGTTAAAATGGATAGCCTAGCCTTTTTTTTTACTTTTTCATCCCTTATAATTTACTTTGGTTTGTTTTTAATAAGAAAAACAACAGCATTATTAACAATCTTTAATATGAGGGAATCTTTATTTTCTTTCAAAGGACGGCTTGGTCCTAAGATAGAGAGATTGTGAAAAAAAGTATCAGGAGAATAGACTTGTTTAAAGAAAGAAAAACGAAACCAAAGTACAGCATCCGTAAATATTCTATTGGCGCAGCATCAGCTTTGATTGGCTTTATGGCTCTTGCTAATGGGCAAGCTGCTCAGGCTGATGAGGCACAATCAATTAGTGATTTGACTGATGCCTCAAATCAAGCACAGACACCTCAAACAGCCTCAACGGCACAATTGGCGACTTCAGAGCCAGCATCAGTTGAGCCAGTACAAACGTCACGGCCTGCCAATATTGCTTCAGTTCAGCCTCAGGTAACAACTGTTCAAGCAGCTGAACAGACTCCGACTATTGATCAATTGGTTGAGACAAGCAACCCTCAAACTCAAGAAATTTCAGCAAATGTCTTAACCAATGCGACTGAGGACCAAGGTCAAGGCAAGGAGTACAGCACAGATGGTTACGGTGCAAAAATGCCTTATACGACTCATGAGGCAGAAAATGCAAGTGTTGAAAATGGTGCTACAATCCAGCAGTCAACGGACATGGAATCTACGGCTGTGGAAGCGACTAACCAAACTTATGTTGAACTTCCTAAAAAGGATGCGGCAGTTACTTTCAATGTCACTGAGCCAGCCAATGCTTTGAATGTCCGTTATACAATACCTGATGGTGCATCAGGTCAGTTGGATGTGCAGGTCAATGGTTCAAGCGTTGGTAATCTTGATTTGTCATCTCACTCAGCATGGCAGTACCTTAAAGGGGACCATGAGTATGATCAAGCCATTGATGGTTCAAGTGCACGTTTTCGTTTTGATGAGACACGTCTTCTCCTCAAGGATATCCAATTGAAATCTGGTGATAAGATTTCTCTAGTTAAGAAGAAAGATGACAATGTCCCTTACGGTATTGACTTTATTGAGCTTGAACAGGCTCCAGCGCCTGTTGCCCAAGGTGAAAATAGTATCAGTATCGTGGATAAGGGTGCATCTGCCAATGATGATAGTGATGACACTGCTGCCCTACTTGCGGCTGTGGAAGAAGCTAAAGCCAGCGGAAAATCTGTCTATATTCCAGAAGGACGTTTCAATTTTGATAAACAGGTTAATATCGAAGCTGATAATCTAAAAATCTCAGGTGCCGGTGTTTGGCATACACAACTACACTTTACAAGTGACAAACGCTATGGTGGTGGTATTGTCTTCGGTCATAATAGTAATGGCATTGAGTTGAGCAATCTTTACATGGATTCCAACTTGACGTCTCGTTATAACGAGGATGCACAGTACAAGGCTATTTCGGGAACACTTGGTAAGGATTCGAAAATTCACGACATCTGGGTTCAGCACTTTGAAGTCGGTATGTGGATTGGAGACTACGACCAGACGGGGAATATGAAGTATACGGACGGTCTTGTTGTTGAAAATGCTCGTATCCGTAATAACTTGGCTGATGGTATTAACTTTGCCCAAGGGACCAAGAATTCAACAGTTAAAAACTCTAATATCCGTGGGAATGGTGATGATGGTTTAGCTATCTGGTCAAGTATTTCAGATGGGACAAATGCAGCAGCTGAGGAAAATAATAAATTCCTTAACAATACCATTGAATCAGGCTGGCGTGCGGCTGGTATCGGTATTTTTGGTGGTAAGGGGCACGAAATTTCAGAAAACCTCATCAAGGACGTCTTTGCTGGAGCAGGTATCCGTGTAAACACTGTCTTTGCAGGACACAATTTTGACCTCAATGATTCTGGAATTAAGATTCATGACAATACCATTCTACGTTCAGGGACAACTAATGACCTCTATAACCTCCATCGTGGTGCTATTGATTTCCAACAAGTTCGTGGAACAATCAAGAATGTCGATGTCTACGATAATAAACTATTGAATACCTTGGCTGATCCAGTGATTACCAAAAACTTTGAGATGGGTGACAATGGTAATGGAGAAATCCGTTTATCTAATAATACGATTGACAATAAGGCGACGATTGTTGGGGCTGTCTCAGCAGTTTCTCCAACAAAAACTGAACCAAAACCTGTCAATAATCCAGTCTCAGAGACTTCAGTTTCCGAGTCACCAAAGAGTGAGGTAAGTTCATCAGCCCCAGTTTCCGAGACTTCTAACAGTGAAGTGATCTCAGAGTCTTCAGTTTCAGAAACACCAAAGAGTGAGGGAAGCTCAACTGCTCCAGCCTCTGAGTCACCAAAGAATGAGGAAACTTCAGTAGCTTCATCTACTAGTCAGGTTGACGTAGCAATTACTTCTGACAGCCCAGAGAAATCTCCAACTTCAGAAAGTACACAAAAGGATCCGATTAGCGAGGTTTCTTCAGAAGTTATTGAAAAAGGTTCAACAAGTCAGGTTGATGTCAAGGTTTCTGAATCTCCAACAACAGCACGTACATCTGAAGTTGTCAGCATCTTGCCAAATAGTCAGGTCGCTTATAACAATGACCTAAAAACCCCTGTAACAAGCAGTCAGCTTGCCTCAGAAGCTATTCGCTTTAATTCTCTTTTGAATGAGAAGTCTGTGGATGTGATTGCAAGTAAAGTTATGGCGGTTATGGCCTCTGAAACATTAGCTTCAGAAGTGGCATCACTTACAAGCTCTGAAGGTGTTGCCAAAGAGATTAGCAGTGATTTGTCAGAATTGGCGGAAAGCAAGAAGGATGACACACCTAAGAATGTCGCCCGTATTGATAAAGCAACTGAGGCAAAACAGGTGACCAAGAGTTCTGAAAGCCAAGCTAGCACTTCAAAAGAAAAAGGTAAGTCTGATACGACAACGGTCTTCTTTCTTGTCGGAGTTGCTGCAGCACTAAGTATATCTACAGTTTATCTTACAAAACAAGGTAAAAAAGCAGGTAAATAATAGGTAAGAAACATCCATTAAATTGGGTGTTTTTGTTTTTAAGCAAGCTCTAAGATACCTAATATCATTATTCTTTATTTTTAATCATCCACTTTGATTTGGTCCTGTATAATTAAAGTGATAAAAAATTAAGGAGTTAAGATGATGAAAGAAAAAAGAAATAGTAGGATTCGTTTATTTGCTCTTCTTGTTTTAGTATTTACTTTAGGATTCGGATTTTCAGTTGATACTAGCAAACAATCTTCGGCTGTGAGCTCTCAAGTGGTTCAAGCGGATGAGAACAATGGTATCTTGGCTTTTAATGGTCAAAAGCAGTTTGTCATGGAGGAGAAGGACCAGCTAGGACGTGCTCACAGTGCTCATATACAGTTACAAGATAAGGACGAGCCGAAGAATAAGCGTCCCGGTAAAATAAAATATGATCCTGTAGGATGGCATAACTATAAGTTTTATTATGGTGACGGTAAATCAAAATCTTGGCTAATGAATCGAGGGCATTTGATTGGCTATCAGTTTTCTGGTGTCAATGACGAGGGCAAGAATTTAGTACCTATGACTGCCTGGTTGAATTCTGGAAATTATAAAGGAACCGACGAAGGTAATCAGTCAGGTATGCTTTATTATGAGAATCGCTTGGATAACTGGCTAGCACTCCACCCTAACTATTGGTTAGACTATAAGGTAACAGCTATCTACAGTGGAGACGAGTTGTTGCCTCGTCAAGTAGAACTTCAGTATGTTGGTATTGATGGTTCTGGAAATCTCTTGGAAATTAAACTTGGTGGAGATAAGGAGACTCTTGACAGTCAGGGAGTTACGCATGTTATCTTGGATAACCAATCACCAAATGCAGAAATCAATTATGCAGATGGGACAGCGACAAATACGGTTACTGAATTTACTGAAGCGCCATCTGAGCCTAGTTCTGAGAGTTCACAGGTGACTGAACAACCAAGTTCTGAGCCAGAGCCTGTGCAACCTGCACAAGAAGAAAGTCGAACAGTTTATGTGGCGCGTCATGGAACAGCAGATGTTTATTGGTATGACATCAACAGTATGCCTAGCAATACCAACAAAGCAAATGTCGTTACAATGACAGAAGCAGATGCCCTAGCCCAAGGTAAACGACACACGTCTAAAGAGTAATACAAAAGCTGGACATCTTGTCCAGTTTTTTTGTAAAACGACTCACATTTTACCACTTTTATCTGAAAATTTGATATACTGAGACTATCAAAGATACTTGAAAGAGAGGTTAATTGACTCTTTTTCAGTACAAGAAAGGAATAAAAATATGATTTGGATTATTATTGCCATTATCGTTGTTCTTGTAATTTTTGTTATTGCAAGTTATAACGGCTTGGTTAAAAGCCGTATGCAGACTAAGGAGGCATGGAGTCAAATTGATGTTCAATTGAAACGTCGTAATGACCTTCTTCCTAACTTGATTGAGACTGTTAAGGGATATGCAAAATACGAAGGTTCAACGCTTGAAAAAGTAGCAGAACTTCGTAATCAAGTAGCAGCTGCGACTTCTCCTGCAGCAGCTATGCGTGCCAGTGATGAATTGACTCGTCAGGTTTCTGGCATCTTTGCGGTAGCTGAAAGTTACCCTGATCTTAAGGCTAGTGCCAACTTTAGCCAGCTTCAAGAAGAGTTGACGAACACTGAAAATAAAATTGCCTATTCACGTCAACTTTATAACAGTGTGACAAGTAACTACAATGTGAAATTGGAAACATTCCCAAGCAATGTTATTGCTAAGATGTTTAGCTTTAAGGCAGCTGAATTCCTTGAAACACCAGAAGAAGAAAAAGCTGTGCCTAAGGTTGATTTCAGTGGACTAGGTAACTAATATGTTATTTGATCAAATTGCTCGAAATAAGAGAAAGACTTGGCTTTTGCTCCTGGTCTTTTTCCTCTTGCTGGGCCTTGTTGGCTACGGTGTTGGCTATCTTTGGTTAGGTTCAGGCTTTGGTGGTCTGATTCTTGCCCTAGTTATTGGTTTTATCTATGCCATTACCATGATTTTCCAATCAACCAATGTCGTTATGGCCATGAACGGTGCACGAGAAGTTGATGAACAAACGGCTCCAGACCTTTATCATGTGGTCGAGGACATGGCTATGGTGGCCCAAATCCCAATGCCACGTGTCTTTATTGTCAATGATCCTTCTATGAACGCTTTTGCGACTGGATCAAGCCCTAAGAATGCTGCAGTAGCTGCTACGACAGGTCTTCTTGCAGTTATGAATCGTGAGGAACTTGAAGGGGTCATAGGGCACGAAGTCAGCCATATTCGTAACTATGACATCCGTATTTCGACTATTGCAGTTGCCTTGGCATCTGCCATCACCATGCTAGCTAGTATGGCTCGCAATATGATGTTCTGGGGTGGAGGCCGTCGTCGTAATGATGATGATCGTAATGGAAGTAGTGGCTTGGAGATTATTCTTCTCATTATTTCCTTGATTGCCATTATCCTTGCGCCTTTGGCAGCTACCTTGGTTCAGCTGGCTATTTCACGTCAGCGTGAATTTCTAGCTGATGCTTCTAGTGTCGAATTAACACGTAACCCACAAGGTATGATTAATGCTCTGCTTAAACTTGATAATAGTACGCCAATGCAACATCATGTGGATGATGCGAGCGCAGCCCTCTATATCAATGATCCCAAAAAGGAATCTGGTTTGCAGAAGCTTTTCTATACTCACCCACCAATTTCAGAACGGGTGGAACGCTTGAAACAAATGTAAAAAAAGTGAGACTGATGACACTTCTAAGGGTGTTCATCAGCCTCGCTTTTTTAGTTCGATTCAATATAAAGGTTGCTAGCAACAGTTTCTGGAATTTGAATTTCTTTTCCATCAATATTCAGGCGGTATAGTTGTGTAAAAGGGTCAAAGCCTTTCAAGGTAAAAGTTACTCCAATTTTAAGACCGACAGTTTCCAAATAATGGAGTAAATCAATTTGATCCTGAACTCGACGAAGTACATAGTCTCCAGGAGTTAGATCTTGTGTAAAAGTCTGGTTGTAGATTTCCTCTATGAGATGACCTGACTTGGGGATTTGCCCACCGTGTGGACAGGTTTGGGGGTAATTGAGTAGGCGGTCAAGGGCATTGATAAAGTGATCAGAGACAGTATGCTCTAAAATTTCAGCCTCTTGATGAATTAGGTCGCAAGTATATTGCAAGTGGTCCACCAAAAAGACTTCGATGAGGCGATGTTTCCGATAGAGTTCAGCGACATTGATTTTACCAGTTTTCGTTAGAAGATAGCCCTTGACTTTGTCTTTGATGATGAGGTCTTCTGAAATCAATTTCTTAATCATTTCCGTCACAGCAGGTGGAGACACCTCCATGCGGTTTGCGATTTCCTTATTAGTGATTTTACCTTCTTCAGTACCAATCTCATAGATACATTTGAGGTAGTCTTCTTTATTAGGTGTCATTTCTCTTCCTTTGAAAATAGTCTCACCTTAGTATAACAGATTTATCATAAGAATACAGAATATTTCTTAGATGAGATTTTTACTGATTCAAGCCTTGGGTGATTTTATCCAGATTATATTTCATCATGTTGTAGTAGCTATCGCCGTTTTGCCCTTTTTTGGCAATAGAATCTGTAAAGATTTTTGCATAAATAGGAATATTGGTATCCTTAGCGACTGTTTTCATAGGGCGGTCATCGACACTAGATTCGACAAAGAGTGCTGGCACCTTGGTTTGACGGAGTTTTTCCACAAGCGTTTTGATTTGGTCTGGTGTACCTTCTTCTTCAGTATTGATTTCCCATATGTAGGCAGATGGTACTCCATAGGCTTTAGAGAAGTATTTGAAACATCCTTCACTAGTGACAATTAGTTTTTTTTCATCGGGAATGTTGTTAAAGGTCTCTTTAGCTTCTTGGTCCAGTTTACTAAGCTTGTTAGTATAGGTTTTTAGATTCTTTTCGTAATAGGTCTTGTTTTTTGGGTCCTTAGCGATGAGTTGCTTAGCAATATTTTGTGCATAAATAATCCCATTTTCCAGATTAAGCCAAGCGTGGGGATCCTCCTTACCTTTTTCTGACTGACCTTCAAGGTAAATCACCTCAACACCATCACTAACTGCAAAATAATCTTTGTTTTCTGTCTTATGGGCAT
>OHAC01002637.1_pt1 | contig 13978 bp, 12 predicted proteins | sample 1577051 | NCBI WGS metagenome assembly OHAC01 (sample SAMEA3541499, study PRJEB24748) | human gut metagenome | biome: human gut; feature: human-associated habitat; material: faeces | place: China | collected 2012 | reverse complement strand
CAGATATTAGAAATAGTAATTATACAACACAGGAAAAGCTGCAGATTCTTGCTGATGCAGCAAAATATGATGTGGCATGTACATCAAGTGGATCCAGCCGGCGGGGAAAGAAAGGAGAGCTCGGCAATACAGAGGCATGCGGGATTTGTCATAGTTTTGCAGCAGACGGAAGATGTATTTCTCTGCTTAAGATTTTAATGACAAATCACTGCGCTTATGATTGTAAATATTGCATTAATCGTAAAAGTAATGATGTGAAGCGGGCGACTTTTACGCCAGAAGAAATATGTGAGCTTACGGTAGAATTCTATAAACGTAATTATATCGAGGGACTGTTTTTGAGTTCCGGGATCTTAAAGAATCCGACTTATACAATGGAGAAGATGTGCGAGACATTATTGCTACTTCGCACGAAATATCATTTCAATGGGTATGTTCATATCAAGACGATTCCGGGAGCCTCAGATGAACTGTTGGCAGCGGCGGGGTATCTTGCGGATCGTATTAGTGTCAATCTTGAATTGCCAACAGAAGAAGGGTTACGTACATTGGCACCGAACAAGACCATGCCGAATATTTTGAATCCGATGGGAAAAGTCCAAAGCACAATTGCATCTCACAGGATGGCGATTGGAAAGTCTGCATATATGGAGCGTAGCGGTGGAAATAAATTTTTAGATACCGGGATTTTTTCAGATACTTCGAAAAAGCAGTTTTCTGAGTGGTTAGATACTCAGACGAATAATACAGCAATCTCTCAAGATCCTGAGATGAAGCGATTAGAATCTTATAGAAGATATACTACATTGGATCATGCTTTAACATGGGCAAATGCGAATCAATTAGCACCACGTGATATGTCGCAATTAAAACGTAGTTTTGCTCCGGCCGGACAGAGTACCCAGATGATCATTGGCGCGACCGGTGAGAGTGACTATACATTATTGCAGACAACACAGGCATTATATCAAGGCTTTGATTTGAAGCGTGTTTTTTATTCAGCATACATTCCTTTGAACGAAGACAATGTATTGCCGGAGATAGGAACACCACCTCCGCTTTTGCGTGAACATAGGTTGTATCAGGCAGACTGGCTTCTTCGTTTTTATGGATTTCATGCAGGAGAACTATTATCTTCGGAACAGCCGAATTTCAATGAGATGCTTGATCCAAAGTGTGATTGGGCACTTCGCCATTTGGAGCAGTTCCCGATAGAAGTAGAAAAAGCAAATTATGCTACACTGCTTCGAGTTCCGGGAATCGGACCGAAGTCAGCAAGCCGTATCACTTATGCAAGACGCTACGGCAGACTTGATTATGAAAGCCTGAAGAAGATGGGAGTAGTACTGAAGCGTGCACATTACTTTATCACTTGTGGTGGGAAACAGATGTACCATACTCCTATTGAGACATCTTATATTACACGACAACTAATTAGTGTAGACAAGAAAGATATTTGGAATACACAACATGCGAATGAGTCATTCACCCAGATGACGTTGACAGATTTTGGAGTATGCTAATGAAAGTTTTTACTTGTAAAGATCGTTTGGAGGATATTATGACCTGCATCTATGATGCGTGGTCTGAAGCCTTACAAATTGGTCACGACCAGATACAATTAAAGAAAGAACCGATATTTCAGCAGACGATATTTGATGAATATATTCACGTAGATCAAGATACTTCCAAGGCAGAAAAAGTGATTCGTTCGATACGACGAGATATTTCTGATGAGGCATATCTGGATATTTATCTGGCAACATTATCTGCGGAGGAAGATGCACTGCAGGCAATTTATAATTTCCTTCGGGTCGGGTTTTCGATGGGTGGCAATGCATTGAAGCAATATGCGAATCCGCATGTGATGCGAATATTAGAATTACGTCGCAAAGTATCCAATGAAAGTCATCATTTTAGAGAGTTTACACGATTTGAGAAGTTGAATTCCAGTAATGTATATGTCAGCCATCTAGAACCGAAAAGTGATGTCATTATGTTGGTAGGCAGACATTTTGCAAATCGCATGCCTTCAGAACAGTGGATGATCATAGATGATAATCGTAAAACAGCTTGTGTTCATCCAAAAGATGGTGAGAACTATCTTCGCTATCTGACAGATGAAGAATTTCAGACATTAAGAAAGACAGAAGAGTACAAAGATGAGTATACGGATATGTGGAAGACATTTTTTCACGCGATTGTGATAGATGAACGAAAGAATTATGTATGTCAGCGAAACTTATTTCCGCTATGGAAAAGAAAACATGCAGTAGAATTCAAAAAATAGACGGAACTGTTATGTTGATATTATATCAAGATTTAACAAAGATATAAGCTTTTCTTATATGTTTTCACTTGTATCTCATAAGACTGAAACGTATAATGTAGGAAAGATGTGATTGATAGGTGATTCTTTTTCTTGATCGGAGGCGATAATATATGTCATATGATTTATCAAAACCTCTTGTAATAGGAATTAGTTCGAGAGCTTTATTTAATCTCGAACAGGAAAATAAAATATTCGAAGAACAAGGTGTTGAAGCATATGAGGCTTACCAGGTAGCACATGAGAATGAGATTCTTCAGAAGGGTGCTGCTTTTCAATTGATCAAAGCATTCTTAGAATTAAACAACACAGAACTGGGAAGACTGGTGGAAGTGATCATTATGTCACGGAATAATGCGAACACATGTCTTCGTATTTTTAATTCTATACAGTATTATGGACTGGATATTACAAGAGCGACTTTGACAAGTGGTGCCGAGATAGCTCCTTATCTAAAGGCTTTTAAGACAGACTTATTTTTGTCAGCAAATTCTGTTGATGTTCAGTCAGCAATCAATGATGGGATTGCAGCAGGCCGTATTCTTACAGGTGATGCGCATGCTGATCCGAAGCAAAAGATTAATCAGATCCGTATTGCTTTTGATGGAGATGCAGTACTATTTTCTGCTGAATCTGAAAAGATTTTTCAGAAGAACGGAATACAGGCATTTGAAGAACATGAGAAGGCAAATGCGAACACACCAATGGCGAAAGGTCCTTTTGCAAACTTCCTGACAAAACTGTCTTATGTACAGCAGATGTTTAAAGAAAAAGAGATTCAGCCAATCCGAACAGCACTTGTCACATCAAGAAATGCTCCAGCGCATGAACGCGCAGTCAAAACACTTCGCAACTGGGGTGTATCAATCAATGAAGCGTTCTTCTTAGGCGGTGTCAGTAAGACAGAAGTACTTGCAGCATTTGGAGCACATATCTTTTTTGATGACCAGGATATACATACCGAACCGGCTTCAGCGGTTGTTCCGGCGGCCACAGTGCCTTATAGGGATGGAGATAATCCGAAAGAATAAGCAACGGCTATATTATTTTGAAGGTGATGGGGGAAAACAATGCAGACATATACATATGTTTCAAAAGGAAAATTTGAATTAACAGAAAAACCTAAACCGGTGATTATGCATGAAAGAGATGCTATTGTAAAGGTGACGCTTGCAAGTATCTGTTCCAGTGATTTACATATCAAACATGGAAGTGTTCCACGCGCAGTTCCGGGAATTACTGTCGGTCATGAGATGGTTGGAATTGTTGAAGAAGTCGGAGACGCTGTAACTCATGTGAAACCGGGAGACAGAGTAACAGTAAATGTGGAGACATTTTGTGGTGAATGTTATTTCTGCAAAAAAGGTTATGTCAATAACTGTACGGATCAGAACGGAGGATGGGCTCTTGGGTGCCGTATCGATGGCGGTCAGGCTGAATATGTGCGTGTACCATTTGCAGATCAGGGGTTAAATAAGATTCCGGATGGAGTTACAGATCGACAGGCATTATTCGTTGGAGATGTTCTGGCTACTGGTTATTGGGCAACTCGTATTTCAGAGATTACAGAAGACGACACTGTACTGATCATCGGTGCAGGACCGACGGGTATCTGCACATTACTATGTGTTATGCTAAAGCATCCGAAACACATTATTATGTGTGAAAAAGATGAGGAACGTATACATTTTATCAATGAACATTACCCAGATGTACTTACTATTTCTCCGGAAGAATGTGAGACTTTTGTTAAGAATACAAGTGACCACGGCGGTGCAGATATTGTCCTGGAAGTTGCAGGTGCAGAGTCTACATTTCGTTTAGCCTGGGAATGCGCAAGACCGAATGCGATTGTGACAGTTGTTGCACTTTATGATAAAGCACAAAGCTTACCTCTTCCTGATATGTATGGCAAGAATCTTATCTTTAAAACCGGTGGAGTAGACGGATGTGACTGCGAAGAGACGTTAAAACTGATTGCCGAAGGAAAGATTAATACTGAACCCCTCATCACACATACCTATCCTCTCAGTAAGATTGAAGAGGCTTATGATCTCTTTGAGAATAAGAGAGATGGTGTTATAAAAGTAGCTGTTGAATGTTAACATTAGTAGAAAAAGATAGGTTTACAGAAAGCATGAACACAGTACAAATCTTATGCAAACTGAATTTATGATACGAAGCTCTTACTTTTATAGTAGGAGCTTTTCTAATACGAGGAATACACTAACCCATCAAACTTGTATTTAGATTGCGAATAAATAATAGACATCTTTTAGTGGATATGTTAAAATGTTAAATGAATACTTATGATTAGAAACAGAGGAGACGTTGGATAGAATGGGAGCGTGTGGGATTAAGCGAGGAACAAAAATGCAGCTTGCAAAAGAAACAACAGCGGGGCAGCAGCCAGTATTTGATATGATTACTACTTTTTATAAAGAATTAGATGAGTCAGCATTTCTGGTATCAGTACCGATGGTGGATGGAAAAGCACTTCCGATAGATGAAAGCCAGAAGTTTTTATTCAAATATGAAGAAGGTGAAGAGACACGAATTGTTGCCGGATATGTGGATGACGCAGTGAAAGAAGGAATCCGCCGGTATTGGAAGATTCGAAGAGTTACTGAAAACCGTCAGTTTATAAAGCGTGCAGATGTCCGTATGAAAGTCGAACTTCCGCTTCAATTCATGCAGGATACATGGCCTTTGAATTCAAGAGGTGAGATTGATAAAGAGTCCGGAGAAACGATGGATATTTCAAACAATGGTCTTGCGGTCTATATGAACCGTTGGTTTGAAGTCGGCGAAAGCTGTATTTTTACACTTCCACGTCTGGGTTCCGCGTCCGAAGGGATGCCAGAGACAGAAGTCGTTGGTGTAATATGCTGGATGCGCGAGATGCCAAAAGGAGGGCCTTTCCGTTTCGTGACAGGTGTTCAATTGAGATTCGCTAATACAGACGAAAAAATAAAAATGCAGGAATATGTGGCTTATGTTAAAAAGAGATATAAGCTGTGAGATGTAGCAAGAGATGAAATGGAAAAAAGACAGGAAAGAAAAAAAGAAAAGTAAGAAAAAGTCGGATCAGATCATACGAATCGAAGAACTTGAAGAGATTATTGAAAAGTATGGAGATGATGTAGATCCAGAAACGATTGTCAGTATGTATGTTCCCCACAGACAGCCAAAACGTCTGGGAGCCGCATTGCTTCGAATGGATAAACTCCATCTGGTTTTGCTGGGCATGATGCTTGTTGTGTGCATATTATTTATCATTGCATTTTCGCAGGAAAAGATGGGTAATTTTACGATCAATCTTAATCGTCTGGAATTATATCGAAGAGGAATCAGCATTTCCGAGACGGGAGAATTTGATGATGCGACTGCAAAACTTACTGCTAACTCGGTAAAAGATGCAACCAATATTTCAATCGAGGATCTTCCAGAAGATGTGGATGGAGTAGAAAGAGGAAGCCATAATGGAAAAAATTATATGGCTTATACCTATTATGTCAGAAATGCAGGAAAAGAAGACCTTGGATATATTGCAAAAATCACTTTAGATTCTTGTGCCAAAGGTGCAGAAAAAGCGGTTCGTGTTGCGGTTTGGAAAAATGGGGAACGTGTCGTATATGCTGCACCAGCTAAGAGCGGTGATGCAGAAAATGGATGCGAAAATTTTGAATCAAAAGAGATTGTTTGTAGCTATCATGAAAAAGATTTCCTTGTTGGAAATGTTGACCGATACACCATAGTCATCTGGATGGAAGGAGATGATCCGGAATGTGTAGATTCAATTATTGGTGGAAGCGTACAGTTTAGTATGCATATTGATTCAGACGCAGACGATAATACAAGTCTGGTATGGAAATTCGTAAAAGATATTAAAGATACATTGACAGGTGATAAGCCAATCAATGCAGCCGGAAATGATGCTCCGAATGATAGTTATTACTCGGATAAGGAAATCACATGGGAAAACCGGCGGAACAAATAATTATGGTATAAACAGTGCCACAACAACTGTTTATATAGATAGAACCTAAATACAGGAAGATGGAAGCAAGAGAAAACAGAGATTCTATTATGAGATTGAATCCCCACCGGATACAGGTGGTGGAGATACTCTTTCAACCGGGCCCGGTGGGAGTTGCAATCTGATAATAGAAGAATTGAGAATTAAGTAATCAAAATATTTAAAATAATCTTGCTGAAATACGAATGGGAGGAAAGAAAATGAAGGAAACAAAAAATGTAAAAGAGCTGAAAAAACAGCTGGCTGCAGCGATTGCCATGGTATGCGTTGCCGGCGTGGCGCTGGGATCAAGTACATATGCTTGGTTTGTGACAAATACTAAAGTTACGGCTGGTACCGCACAGGTATCTGCTACAACTGCTAACACTCTGCTTATTCAAAATGCAGATAATCAGTGGGCAACATCGTATGATTTTACTGAGACTAACACAAACTTTGTACCAGTATCCACTGTTGGTAAAAATAGCACAGATGCTTTTGCGTTCTATGTTCAGAATAACTGGGCAAAAGATACATCAAATGCTATCACAGTGAATAAAGTTTCAAAGGCTATTGGAACAGAATATTGGACTAAATCTTTTAAGATTAAAGCATCTCAGGCTTGTAAACTATATCTTGATACGGACACAAAATTTGAAGTTGCCGGAGATAACAATACAATGAACAAGACTCTTCGTCTTGCTTTAGTAGTTTCAAACAATGGTACTTACAAGGGAACCTATATGTACCAGATTGATCCAACAACCAATACTACTACAGGTACTTATAATACTACATTAGAGTCATTATCTGCTGATGGTATCAATAATGCTATTTCTGGATTTACAACAACTGGAGATGGAAATTCTGCAACAGAAGGCACACCGACAGCAGCAGAGCTTGTATCAAAAGCAACAAAGGCAATTGGTGGTACTGGAGATAAGGCTCTTGCTACAGCAGATACAAACAATGGATTAAACGCAGCAGTTGGTACAGCAGATACACTTTATGAGTTCACACAGAATAATGAAGTTGTAGATATTACAGCCTATATCTGGATGGAAGGTTGTGATTATGACTGTAACAATAGTACTGTAAACGAAATCACTGGTGCTACAAATACCATTACAGCAACTCTTGGTTTCTGTGCAGGTGGTGCAAACTAGTCTTTGATTAGAATTGAATAATAACTAAAATTCCCCAGACGGTTGTGGCGTCTGGGGAATTTTTTACCCATTTACCATCATGTCAACTATCCACAATCACTGCCACTTTTTTCAGTACATCTGATGAATTGCTATTTCTCCGACTTCTGGTATAGTCATGTAACTGAAAAGAGAACTTCAGAAGGGAGAAATGTAATATGAGAAAAAAGCAAGACATCATGTGGGAACAAAGTACAATATGGGGAATATTGGGGTAAAAGAAAAGCCATGGTTCGTGCCATGACCTTTTAATTTATATTTACTGTCTTATTCAGCAGAAATACCTGCCAGTTTTACATTTACGTTATAATATCCTACAGAACGTGAAAAATAGGTATACGGATTTGAGAAGTTGCAACCACTACACACAATATTCACACAAAATTCTCTTTATGTTTTCAATTTTTATAGGCTTTGCCAAGTGAGCATTCATTCCTGCTGCCAGACACTTTTCTTTATCTTCTCTGAATGCATTTGCTGTCATGGCAATAATCGGGATCGTATCAGCATCTGGATGTTTCAGTGACCGGATTGTTTTTGTCGCAGTAAGCCCATCCATTACAGGCATCATGATATCCATCAGAATTGCGTCAAAATAACCTTCCGGTTTCTCCTGAAACATTCTGGCCGCCTGCAATCCATCTCTTGCAACTGTCATATTTGCACCTTCATCAGACAACAGCGTTTCCGCAATTTCTGCATTCAATTCATTGTCCTCTACCAGCAATAAGTTTAATCCGCTGATATCCATCTGTGCCGCTGTTTTCTTTACTGTATCTGGTGCGGGAGCAAGTTTAAACGGAATCCTGATGATAAAGGCTGAGCCAATACCTTCTTCGCTTTTAACTTCAATAGTTCCACCCATCTTTTCAATCAGACCTTTTACAATCGCCATTCCCAGTCCAATTCCCTGCTGTGTACTTCTTGCATCCTCTCTCTCCTGCGAAAACGGTTCAAATATATGCTCCTGGTATTCCCTGCTCATACCAATGCCAGTATCAGTTATGGTCCACTCATATGTCGTAATTCCGTCAACAGCTTCTGCATAATCTGATACAGTTCTTATCTTGCCGCCAATTCGGTTATACTTAATACAATTTCCATAAATATTAAGAAATATCTGTCTTAAATGCACCGGACTTCCATAAATATAAGGATATCGAAGCCCTTCTTTTTTTGAACAGAACTGCATCTGGATTCCTCTGTCTTTTGCCCGCTGTTCTATGATAGCCAGAACATCCTGACTTAATTCCTCAAAGTTGATGATTTCCTGCGTCAGAGGTACATTTCCATCTTCAATTTTGCTCATCTGAAGGATATCGTTAATAAGAGACAATAGATAGTCTGCAGCTACCTGCATTTTTCTGAAATTTTCCAGGACCAATTCCCTGTCATCAAAATATTTCTCAGCAATCTTCAGCAATCCGATAATTCCATTCAACGGGGTTCTCATATCGTGAGACATCCTGGAGAGAAAATCAGACTTGCTTTTATTTGCTTTCTTTTCACTTTCCAAGGCAATTGATTTGTGCATGAAGTCATTTTTATCCAGCATGAGATTCCAATGTTCAATGGTTCCGTCTTCCTTTATTACTTTCTGTCCACGATCCTCGATGTATTTGTATGTGCCGTCCTTACAGCGTATCCGGTAAATAGTAGCATAATGATTAGAATGAGTATATTGATTTAATGCATCTGCAAGTCCGACCTTCACGTCATCTGGATGAGCAAGGCCGATAATATTACCGCCAGAAGCGTCCAACAGTTCCTTCGGTGTTGCGTAACCGAGCATATTTGCAAATTGTTCTGAAACATATTTGAAAGAGTATTCCGGGTCATCATTACTGATTTTGACGCCGCCAGGGATGGATACGGTAAATAACTCCAGCTGACTTTGCAGTTTTTTTGTCAATTCCTCGATCATAGCTGTATGCTTTTTCTCTTCTTCCAGAAGCTTCGCATACTCTCTGTTTGATTTTTCCAGTGCCCGCTCTTTTTCCTCTAAGCGGTAATGTTCTGTACGGTCAAGAACATAATTAACTGCAATGACATCTCCGGTTTCCTCTTCACGGTACAGGGCCATGTGATCTTCTGCAAGCATGGGCTAAAAAGTAGCAGTCCTCGTCCAGTATTGTAACGATATATGCCGTTCACCATTTTCAAACCGATTTAATAATCGTTCTCTGTCAAACTCGTGCAGAAAATCTTTAAGACCTTCCTCAGGTATGGTCAATGCCCATGCATCTACCAGACTCTGTAAGCTTGAATTTTCCGGCAAACCTAATTGTTCATTCAGATTATATTTTTTTCCATTAACCACCTGATACATGGAACCACGTACGATACTCTTTGTGAGATTGATCACGCAGTATCCATCGGCAATAGCAAATACCGACTCTTCCAAAAAACGATTATTAATAATATCCTGACTCATACTTGTTTATCTCCCTGTAAATTCTCTGATACAGATTATATCCTTATTTTTGTGTGTCCGTCAATAAAAAAGAGTGTGGTAACTATTCAAATACTTATTCACCCATTTCTCCACTGATTCCCATAGTGTACTTTGTTCCCACATGATGTCCTGCTTTTTTCGCATATTGCATTTCTCCCTTCTGAAGTTTTCTTTTCAGTTACATGACTATACCAGAAATCAGGGAAATAGCAATTCATCAGATGTACCGAAAATACGTGGAGGAGATTGGGGATAGTAGACAATAGAGGAAATCCAGAAAAAAAAGAAAAGCCATGACTTGTGCCATGACATTTCATAAGAATACATTTAATTTCCGCTTGCAACTCCGGCAAGTTTTACGGTTACATCATAAGTGGATGGGGCATCTTCAACCGATTTTCCATTCACACAATCAGTGTCTGTTCCTTCCATCCAGATATACACATGAACGGCGATTCCATCATATCCGTCTTTTTTCTTTGATGGGAATTGAGTCATCCGGAACTGTATAATATTCAGGGAAGCCGAGGGGATAATTAAAAAACTCTTTCCCTGTTCCTTTGGTTTCCCTTGCTGAATAAAAATCCCTGAGTGCCACAACCACTCAGGGATTTTTAATTATCCTGTGAATTATTTCGCACAGAATCCAAGAACTGCTTTAAACTGATTTGTATTACCCGTTAAGGTAGTAAGATTTGCTGCTACTGTATCACCATCACAGCCTTCCATCCAGATATATGCGGTAACTTCGCATACTTCTTCTGGAGCTGTAAAGGTATAAAGTTTATCTGCTGTTCCAACCTGCTGTTCTGTCGCAAGTGCATCACCTGTTACGCCTGTTGCAGTAACTAATTTCTTAACTTTGCTATCAGCAAGGTTATCTACATCAATAGCATCAACTGCCTCAGCACCTGTTTTGTTACCATCTTTAATGGCAGTTGCGATACCATCTGCTCCAGTAGAACCATTAAAGGTTGTATTTGTTTTTCCGGTTGTCTCATCTGTATCAATGGTATAGAAGTAATATTTCTTACTTGTCTCACCTTTTTTATTAACAACTAAGGCCAAACGTAATGTCTTTCCTAAGGTGCTATCGGTTGCAGTTGTCGTAAATTGTGTATCCTGATCAAGATACAGATCGCACTTCTGGGATGCTTTTATTTCAAAATTCTCCATTAAGTATTCAGTATTTGCAGTTGCTGCTGCATACTGGTCAACCTCGGATGCCTTTGTTGCAGTATTGCTGCTCCAATGTGCCTGCTTAACAAATGTCATTGGGGTTGCTGCTGAATTATCTCCAATGGACATAGATGTTTTACCAGTAGTAGATACTGGAACCATGTTAAGATTCTGAGAATTAGTCATTCTATGGGTTGTTGTCCATGCAGTATCAGATCCAGTTGCACCTTCTGAAATCAGAAGTGCATAAGCTGTTTTTGCAGCTAATGTTGCGTCTCCGGTTTTAACCATCGTATTGTTCACAAACCAAGCATATGTACTTGATCCCAGCGCCACGCCGGCAACACATACCATGGCAACCTTTGTTACGGTATCATCTGATCCCTCAAATTCTGTTATGATGATGTAAGCGTAAAAACATTTTTGAAAAAGGAGAAAGCATACATATGACTAACATGAAAAAGCAAGTGAAACAAGTGACGATCATTCCGGCGAGGGTAGAAATGGAATCGGGACTGGTTGGGAAAAGAACAAATCGCCGGGTCGCAGCATATGCACGAGTAAGTACGAATCGCGAATGTCAGCAGACAAGCTATGAAGCACAGATACAATACTATACGCGTTATATTGAGAAAAAGCCGGACTGGATTTTTGCGGGGATATATGCGGACGAGGGTGTGACAGGTACGTCCACCCAGAAACGAGTAGCTTTTTTGCAGATGATTCAGGATGCAATGGATGGAAAAATTGACTTGATCGTGACGAAATCGGTCAGCAGATTTGCACGAAACACGGTGGACAGCCTTTCTGTGATAAGAAAATTGAAGGAACATGGGGTGGAAATTTATTTTGAAAAAGAAAATATATGGACCTTTGATGCGAAAGGCGAACTTCTGATTACGATTATAAGTTCGTGGGCTCAGGAAGAAAGCAGGAGCATTTCTGAAAATACAAGGTGGGGGATGAGAAAAGCCTTTCAGGATGGGAAAGTGTTTGTTCCATATCGTCATTTTCTGGGATATGACCGTGGAGAAAACGGCGAATTGAAGGTGAATCCTGAGCAAGCGAAAACGGTGCGTATGATTTATAAAATGTTTCTGGACGGGAACTCATTTTATCGAATCGCGGCAGAATTGACGCAACGCAGGATTCCCACGCCATACGGAAAAGAAATCTGGCGGGACCGCACGGTGAAAAATATTTTACAGAATGAAAAATATCGAGGTGATGCATTGCTTCAAAAAAGGTATTCGAGAAACTTTCTGGATAGAAAAATGCGTAAAAATGAGGGAGAAGTTCCGCAATATTATGTGGTGGGGAATCATGAGGCGATAATTGAGCCGGAAACATTTGATAAGGTTCAGAGAGAGTTGCAGCGACGTGCGGAAATGAGGTATGAAAGATGCCAAAAGAATTAAAAGTTGCAGCTTATGTGCGTGTTTCTGTCGAGTCGGTTCAGATGCACCATTCTTTAGAAGCTCAGAAAGAGTATTATAAGCAAATGATAGATAACAAACCAAATTGGGAATTTGCGGGAATCTATGCGGACAAAGGCATTTCCGGGACAAGAATCAAACAGCGGACAGGATTTTGTGAGATGATCAGGGATTGCGAAGCCGGAAAGATTAACAAAATTCTTGTGAAATCAGTAAGTCGTTTTTCTCGTAATACGGTAGATTTGCTGAACATTGTGAGAAAGCTGAAAAGCCAGAATATTTCTGTATGGTTCGAAGAACAGAAAATTGATTCAATGACAGAAGAAGGCGAATTAATGCTGACTTTGATTGTATCCATTGCACAGGCAGAAAGTGAATCTATCAGTGAAAATGAAAAATGGGCGATAAGGAAAAGGTTTGAGCAGGGAATTGGAAATACAAAAAGGAGAACATTTGGATACAAATGGGCAGATGACCAGATGGTGATCGTTCCGGAAGAAGCGGAGGTCGTAAAACAGATATTTTCTGATTTCTTAGGGGGATCTTCTTACATGAAAATAGTAGACCGATTGACTGAGAAAGGTATTACTACAGTAAATGGAAAGTTATTTTCAACAAGTGCCATCAGCAGGATATTAAGAAATATAACATATACGGGAAATACGTTGCTTCAAAAAACATTTATCCAAGACCCCATTTCCAAAAAGAAAAAGATAAACAAAGGCGAGCTTCCACAATATTTCGTTGAAAATACACATGAAGCAATTATCGAAATGGATACATTTCAAAAAGTGCAGGAAATATTTGCTTATAATAAAGAAGTAGGAAAATTCCCGTATAATCGTACAGGAAAAATGTATCCATTCACCAAGAAAGTGATTTGTGGTCGTTGTGGCAGACATTATACAAGACAGCTCTGGAATACAAGCAAAAATGGAGAGAAATGTCCGACCTGGGTTTGCACAGGGAAGAAAGCAGAGAAGTACAGACGGTGTGATTCCAAGAATATTCCAGAAGCAAAGCTCATGGAAGCCAGTGCAAAAGTGCTGGGCATTCCCGAATTTGATGAGGAGCTCTTTTTTGACAAAGTGGAATCCATCACAGTGCAGGGAGTACACGAATTACTCTTTTGCTTGCATGACGGCACAGAGGTCATCCAGCACTGGGAGCATACGGCACAGAAAGCATCGTGGACAGAATCCAGTGCGAACTTTGTGGACTGAATTATAACAAACAGACAAGAAAGGTAGCCGGGGCTGGGATGGTGACCTTTTGGAAATGCCGGGGCATCCGAATCTGAAAGAAAAACAGAAAGAAGTTCTAGGGATATGGAACGATCTGAGTACAAATGAGCAG
>OHAC01002636.1_pt1 | contig 13983 bp, 12 predicted proteins | sample 1577051 | NCBI WGS metagenome assembly OHAC01 (sample SAMEA3541499, study PRJEB24748) | human gut metagenome | biome: human gut; feature: human-associated habitat; material: faeces | place: China | collected 2012 | reverse complement strand
AGGCAAAAAGATTCAGCACCTTGATCGGGCGTCCTGCATTGCGGATCTTGTCACTGAACCAGTCCCAGTTCACAGCCTGCTCCGGGAAAAGTCCTGTATGCTTGAAGCTGAAAGGCTTCAGATTAAAAGTAAGGTCTTTGTAATGGAGCTCCCACTGATGAGGCAGATCAAAGAACTCCCACTCACCGCCGCCACGGCTGCTTCTGTGATAATGTCCGTTCATATGCTTCCAGCCACGGTTTTTGCGGGGAGTATCCCAGATTACCTGCGGGTCCGGACGAACCAGAAGATAATCTCCCCAGCGCTCCAGCTTTTCTCCTTTTGATGTATCAATAACTTCATATTCTTTCCATCCATCTGCAATCCACATGATGATCAATACCTCTTTCATAATAGTAAATTTATAAGATATATATAGCATTTTTATATAGCATTTCCGGAGATCACTGTACCAGATCCGGCCGATCGGGACGTGAATCCATAAAAACGCCATAATAATGTTTTTTCCAGTATAGAGGAAAAATGGATGCTGTGCAAGAGAAGTGCAGGATTTTCCACGAAAGATTTGACAACAGCGCTTTTACATACTAAAATGTACGCAGAGATTTTCTGCCGGGGCAGAGGCTTCCCGCTTCCGTGAAACTGTGGCTGTTTTTTGCGGAAGAGATTTTGCAGAGAATTCCTGACAGACAGAAATCGTTAACAGAAGAAACACAGCAACCGCAGATATGAAACTGTGCACAAAAAGAGGAGAAGCAAACTTATGAAAAAATATTGTGAGATGAGCAGGGAAGAGCTACTCGATTTAAAGAAAGAACTCGACCGTAAGTTCGACGAGATCAAAGCTGAAGGTCTGGCACTGGATATGTCCCGTGGTAAACCTGCACCGGATCAGCTTGATCTTTCCATGAAAATGATGGAAGTACTTGCAGGGGATGCAGATCTGAAATGTGAGACCGGTGTGGACTGCCGTAACTATGGAGTCATCGACGGAATCCCGGAAGCCAAGAGACTTCTCGGTGAGATGTCAGAGGTAGAGCCTGAGAACATCATCATCTATGGTAACTCCAGTCTGAACGTAATGTTCGATACCATTGCACGTTCCTATTCCCACGGAGTAATGGGAAATACACCATGGTGCAAGCTTGACAAGGTGAAATTCCTCTGTCCTGTACCAGGATACGACCGTCATTTCCGTATCACAGAATTTTTCGGCATTGAGATGATCAACATTCCGATGTCTCCGGAAGGCCCGGATATGGACATGGTTGAGAAGTATGTCAATGAAGATCCGGCAGTAAAAGGAATCTGGTGTGTTCCGAAATATTCCAATCCGCAGGGCTACACTTATTCCGAAGAAACAGTTAAGCGTTTTGCGCATCTGAAGCCGGCCGCACCGGACTTCCGTATTTACTGGGATAACGCTTACAGCATCCATCATCTCTATGATGACAATCAGGATTTTCTTCTTGAGATTCTTGATGAGTGTGCAAAAGCAGGAAATCCGGACATTGTTTATAAATTTACTTCTACCTCCAAGGTAAGCTTCCCTGGTTCCGGTATCGCAGCAGTTGCTGCATCCAAAGCGAACCTGGATGACTTCCGCAAATACATGACTGTACAGACCATCGGACACGACAAACTGAACCAGCTTCGTCACGTTCGTTTCTTCAAAGATATCAACGGACTGCATGAGCATATGAAGAAACACGCAGACATCCTTCGTCCGAAATTCGAGCTTGTTCTCGCAACACTGGATAAAGAACTTAATGGACTTGGAATCGGTGAGTGGACCAAACCTCACGGCGGATATTTCATTTCCTTTGATTCTATGGAAGGCTGTGCGAAAGCCATCGTTGCCAAAGCAAAAGAAGCAGGCGTTGTTATGACTGGAGCCGGCGCAACCTATCCATATGAAAAGGACCCGAAAGACAGCAATATCCGTATTGCGCCAAGCTACCCAAGCGTTGAGGAACTTGGCAAGGCAGCAGAGGTATTTGTTCTCTGTGTGAAGCTTGTAAGTGTGGAAAAACTTCTGGAGAAATAAATCGATCACATCAGACTGCCCGGTATTTCAGCATGCGTAATACCGGGCAGTCATAACTATTGGAGAGAGCTCATGGATGAGGAAAAAGAAAAAATGAAAACGGGCAAAAAGTTGGTCATTGCACTGATCATGATCCTGCTGATCCTTACAGCAGGGGCTTATGGATATGGTGTACACTATTTTACAGATCATTTTCTGCCGGGATCTCAGGTTAATGGTTTTAACTGCTCTTATAAAACTGCGGATGAAACAGAAAAACTTCTTGCAAAGGAAGTGCAGGCATATGTCCTTACCGTTGAGACAAGAAACAACGGAAAAGAGAGCATTACCGCAAAAGAAGCCAGCCTGGTCTACAAGCCGGATGGCGGAGCCAAAAAGCTGATCAGGAAACAGGACCGGTACAAATGGTTCCTTGCTTTTAATCAGAAGAAAAAATATACACTGGCAGCGGATACTGCTTATGAAGATCAGAACAAGCTGACAGAGGCTGTGAAGAACCTGAAATGCATGCAGAAGGACAATATGGAAAAGCCTGAAGACGCATGCATTAAGGATAATGGCGAAACCTACGAGATCCAGCCGGAAAAAGAAGGAACGACCCTGGATACAAAAAAGGTTCAGAAGGTGATCCGTGCAGCTGTTTCCGCAGGAGACAAAGCAGTCAGTCTGGAAAAGAAAAACTGCTACAAAAAACCATCGATATATAAAGACGATGAAGCTCTGAAAAAAGACTGTGATCAGATGAACAAGCTTACCAGCTGCGTGATCACCTATGATTTTTCGGACCGGTCTGAACAGCTTGACCGAAATACCATCAAAGACTGGCTGGTCAGGGACGCAAACGGAGATTATATAGTAAACAAAGACCAGGTTGCAGCTTATGTGAACAGCCTGGGATACAAATATGATACCTTTGGCTGCACGAGGACATTTACCACCTACGATGGCCGCCAGAAAACCATCAAGGGCGGTGATTATGGATGGGCTATCGATCAGACCGCAGAGACTGAATGGCTTTATAATGCCATTCTTGCAGGAACCACAGAAGTGAGACAGCCGGCTTATGCTTACAGTGGACTTTGCAGAGATACCAATGATATCGGAAATACATACGTCGAGGTGTGCATTTCCCAGCAGAAAATGTGGTGCTACAAGGATGGCGTTCTGGTGACGGAAACACCGGTCACAACGGGCAATCATGCGACGGGCTATGACACTCCGGCAGGCAGTGTCTGGGCGGTGGATGCGAAAAAAAGTGACTGTGATTTCAAGCTCTATCCGAGCCATGTCATGTTCTGGCTTCCGTTTAACGGCGACGTCGGAATCCACGATGCGAGCTGGCGTACCGAGTACGGCGGGGACATCTATCTGACGAACGGATCCCACGGATGTGTGAATACCCCATACACAGAAGCAGAAAAAGTGTTCAATGCTATTGAAATTGGTGACCCGGTTATCGTATACTATAGCCTGGATGATGTAACCGGGCCGCAGCCTACACAGAAAAACAGCCTGTAGGAAAAACGCTTAAGCATCACAGCAGAAGCACATCAAATAAAGGAGATTTTGATAGATGAAAATAGTAGTATTAGCTGGAGGAACCAGCACGGAACGTTCGGTATCCATTACATCGGGAACTATGGTCTGCAAGGCACTCCGCGAGAAAAACCATCAGGCAGTTCTGGTAGACGTTTTCTGCGGTATCGATGTGAAGGGGAACCTGGAAGATGTATTTGCAGAGGAGGCGTACGATATAGATAAAGCAGCAGAATATATGCACAGCTTTGATGCAGGATTAAACGAAATGATCGAATCCCGCCGCAGATTTTTCGGACCGAACGTACTGGAACTCTGCGAGGCAGCGGATGTTGTTTTCCTTGCCCTGCATGGCGCAAACGGAGAGGACGGAAAGGTACAGGCTACGTTCGATCTGCTCGGCATTCCGTATACCGGAACGGGCTATTTAAGCAGCGCCCTCGCAATGGACAAATCCATCACAAAACAGTTCTTCCGTGCACACCATGTGCCGACCCCGAACGGCGTGACCCTGAAAAAAGGCCAGGAGAGCGAGCCTTTGTCCGGCTTTGGCCTGGAGCTTCCGGTTGTCGTAAAACCGTGCTGCGGCGGTTCCAGTGTCGGTGTCTATATTGCACACACGAACGAAGAATACTGGCAGGCTATGAAGGATGCTTTCTCCTACGAACCGGAGGTTGTCGTTGAGGAGTATATCGAGGGAAGAGAGTTCTCCGTTGGCGTGGTAGACGGAAAGGCTTACCCGATCATCGAGATCGCTCCGATCCACGGCTTCTACGATTACAAGAACAAATATCAGGCAGGAAGCACCATCGAAACCTGCCCGGCAGAGCTTTCCGAGACCGACACCGCCAAAATGCAGGAATATGCCGTGAGAGCTTTCCAGGCCCTTCAGCTGGAGAATTACGCCCGCATGGACTTCATGATGAATGAGGACCACAGCATGTACTGCCTGGAGGCAAACACCCTTCCGGGCATGACACCCACCAGCCTTCTTCCCCAGGAAGCAGCGGTTCTGGGCATGAATTTCGGTGAGCTCTGCGAGAAACTCATCGAGGTATCCTTAAGAGTGAGACGTCAGTAAAAGACAGGAGGAAAAATCCATGAAAAACATGACCCTTGCCAACATCGCTGCTGCCTGCGGCGGAACCTATCACGGAAACGAAGAAGATCAGAACAAAGAAGTCCTCTCCATCACCACAGACAGCCGGAAGGCAGAGCCGGGAAGTCTTTTCATTGCCATCCGGGGCGAGAGAGTGGACGGCCACGATTTCGTGGACAGTGTTTTTGAAAAAGACGCCCTCTGCGTGCTGTCCGAGCAGGAGCTTCCGGAGGCGAAAGGAAACTACATTCTCACGGAATCCACCCTGCAGGCCATCAAGGACATTGCGGAGTTTTACCGCCAGCAGCTCTCTGCCAAGGTGGTGGGCATCACCGGAAGCGTGGGAAAGACCAGCACGAAAGAGATGATCGCCTCTGTTCTCTCCGAGAAATACAGGGTCTTAAAGACCCTCGGAAACTTTAACAATGAACTGGGCCTGCCCCTCACGGTCTTCCGCCTGACAGAGGAGGACGAGATCGCCGTTCTCGAGATGGGAATCAGCGATTTTGGCGAGATGCACCGTCTGAGTAAAATCGCGAGACCGGACATCTGTGTCATGACAAATATCGGCCAGTGCCATCTGGAGTTTCTCCATGACCGGGACGGCATCCTCCGGGCGAAATCAGAGATCTTCGATTTCATCGCTGAGGATGGAAAAATTGTCCTGAACGGCGACGATGACAAGCTTTCCACACTTCATGAGGTGAAGGGAATTGCACCCACTTTCTTCGGTTTGGAATCCGGAAGAGAGATCTGTGCCGATGAGCTGGTCTCCAAAGGCCTCAGAGGCACCGTTTGCCAGATTCATACACCCCAGGGCAATATCTCAGTCCATGTGCCACTTCCGGGCCGCCATATGGTCATGAACGCCCTTGCAGGCACCGCAGTGGGCCTGGAGCTTGGTCTTTCTCTCGAAGAGATCAAGCGCGGCATTGAGAAAGTCGAGGCTCTGAACGGCCGTTTCCATATGATCGAGCACAACGGCATGCTCATCGTGGACGACTGCTACAACGCAAGCCCCGTGGCCATGATGGCCTCCCTCGATATCCTCATGGATGCAGAGGGCAGAAAGGTTGCGATACTCGGCGATATGTTTGAGCTGGGCGAAAACGAGCTGGAGCTTCACGCAGGCGTCGGCGCCCACGCCTCCCAGAACGCGATTGATCTTCTGATCTGCGTCGGCGAGAGGAGCCGTCACATGGCCGAGGCTGCCTTTGAGGGAGGCGGCTGCGGCGAAGTCCTCTCGATCCCGACTCTCGACGCTCTCCTTGAGACCCTTCCGAAGCTCGTTCAGACCGGAGATACGATCCTCGTGAAAGCCTCCCACGCGATGCACTTTGAGAAAGTCGTGGAAAAGCTTCAGACCTTATAAGACAAATGGAAAAAATCCACGGACCTGCGGGATAAAAACTGCAGATCCGTGGACTTTTTTATACAACGGGATTTTTCGGAAAGCACATCCAAAATTCAACTCCGGCCTCCCGGTTCAGCGCGCCGCAGGAACCCTGGTGATGGTTCATGATATCTTTGACAATGTAAAGCCCCATGCCGATCTCCGTGGAGCCATTCTTCCGTTTTTCGCCGCTCTGATAGAAACCGGTCCAGACCTTGGTAAGTTCTGCCTCCGGAAGCCGGGGACCGTCGTTGTATACCGAGAGGTAGAAACTGTCCTCCGTGGAAGAGAGACTTAGGCGTACGGAACGACCGGGCTTCGTGTAGCGGGTGGCGTTCATCATATAGTTGTTGACGGCCTGCTCGATCTGCTGGGGATCAAGATAAGCCATGCAGTCCTCCTCAATGGAAGCGTTGAAACGGATTTTGAGGGAGGCGAGCCAGCTCTCATACTTGGGCTTCAGGTCGAGAAGAAGGTCCGAGAGGCTGGTCCAGCGAAGGGAAACCTGCTGGATTTTGTTTTCCATCCTGGAATTTTGCAAAATCGAGCTGATAAGGCGGCTCATCTTGTCCGTCTCCTCCAGGATCGAAGTGAAATAGTAGTCCTTTTTCGTCTCGTCGTATTCGTACTGGAGGAGTTCCACCTGGCTGGAAATGATGGCGAGGGGCGTTTTCAGCTCATGGGTGATGTTGCTCACGAGCTTTTTCCTCATATCTTCAAACTCAGCCATATCCCGGTTCTGCCGAAGCAAAAGATAGTTGTAGTTATTCAGGTCGTTGATATTCTGCTGGATCTTGTCCTCCATGAGGTTGATCTCCGAGGAAAGTTCCCCAAGCTCGTTGAGGCTGCTCTGCTCGGGAAGGCGTTTGGAGAAGTCGTTATTCATCATGCGCTGGATAAGCTGACGGATTTTGGCCAGGGGCCTGGTGATCCACTCCGAAAGCAGCAGGGCAAAGATCGTTCCTGAGAAAATCGCAAGAAGGAGGAGATCCCCCAGAATCTGTCTGGCATAACGGATGCCGCTGTGAAGCGTTCTGGTGTTTTCATGGATTAGAACGTAAAAAGTACCGTCATCCTGGCTGATAAGGCCGCGAAGAGAGATAGGCTGACCGGTCAGCTCGGGAAAATAGCCGACCTCCGCTTTTTCCGTGTAAGAGTCCGCTTTTTTCCGGATCTGGTCCTGAAGCATGGAACCGTTGGACTTCGCATTGGAGCTGTAGAGCGTCTGGAAAGCAGCGTCACAGATGATGACTGTGTAGGAGGACTCCGCCAGAGGAAGAAAGGTTTCCTCATCTTCGTTACCAAGATCACTGAGATCCAGTGTCTCAATAAACGCATAGGCCTCGTTGATCTGGTGCTTTTTTCGGGAGATATAATAGTTGTCCGCGAAAAGGCTGTAAAAAAGCAGAACCCCGCCCAGAAGAAGGACGAGAAAAAGGTCGATAAAGAGAACGATCTCGGCGCGAAGTTTATTCATGGTCCGTCACCTCAAAGCGATAGCCCACGCCGTAGATGGACTGGATATAAGGGCAGGAATCGGGAAGTTTTTTCCGAAGCTGTTTCACAAGGGTATCCACGGTGCGGATATCTCCCTGATAGTCGAAGCCCCAGACCGCGTCGAGAATGACCTCCCGGGTCAGCACGAGATCCCGGTTCTGAACGAAATAGAGGAGAAGGGCAAATTCCTTCGGGGTGAGATTTAAGGGAACCTCATCCGCGAAGGCCCGCTGGGAAGCCTGCTCAAGACGAAGCTTCCCGGCCTCGATTTCGTCTGCAGCCGCCCGGTTGTTTCTCTTTAGAAGCACGTCCATGTGTGCTTTGAGAACCCGGAGACGGAAGGGCTTGGTGATATAATTGTCTGCCCCGTTGGTGAGGCCGGTGAGCTGGTCCTCCTCGGATTCTCTGGCGGTGAGCATGATAATGGGCACGTCGGAGCACTGGCGGATGGTCTTTAAGACATCGAAACCGTCCATTCCCGGCAGCATGCCGTCCAGAAGGATCAGATCAATGAGATGATTGTTCGCATAATATAAGGTAAGTGCCTGTTCTCCGTCGACAGCGGTAAGCACGGCAAAATGATTGGCTGTGAGAAAGTCCTCGAGGGTCTGCCGGAGTTTCTCATCGTCCTCCACGATCAGAATGAGATTTCTTGCGTTTTTCATAAAAACCTCCCTTTCCCCGAAATAAAAAACGAGCTTTTCGGGCTCGTTTTTTATGACAGGATTCTTGCCCGTAAAAAGAGCACTCTTGTCTACAGTATACTTGAAAAGTTTGACATAAATGTGTCGGATCAGAGCAGTTTCTGATTGCGTGTCACCATTTCCGTGAGCTGTTTCTCACAGTAGGCGCCCAGGAATTTCCGTTCCTCTTTGGAAAGCTCCTTCGGATAGATGGGCTTGCTGTACTCCAGTACCACATGGGTGGAGCGTATGAAGGGAAAATGGTCCTCCAGGATGGCGGACGTGTTGTTCATGCTCATGAGGATGATGGGACAGCCGGTCTTCTCAGCCATCTTGAAGCTTCCTTCCTTGAAGGGGAGAAGCTTGGTCTCGTCGTCGCCTTTGTTTCGGGTGCCCTCCGGGAAAATACACATCGAAATGCCGTTTTTGATCTGCTCAATGCCGGTGAGGATGGTCTTTAAGCCTTCCTTGATATCGGTGCGGTTCAGGAAGAGGCAGTAGAGGCGCTCCATCCAGACGGAGAGAAGGGGAACCTTCTTCATGCTGTCTTTGGCCACATAGCCGGTGAGCCGGGGACAGCGGGCATAGGTGATGACAATGTCAAAAAAGCTCCGGTGGTTTCCGATGTAGAGCACCGGGATATCTTTCGGGACATTCTCCTCACCGATGACAGTGACCTTCGTTCCCGCAAGCCACTGGATCAGCCGGAACATAAACTGAACGATATGAAGAGAGCTTTCATCACGAAGCTTCGGGTTTTTCTTGCCGATGAGCCATTCCACAATGAGAATCGGGATGGAGAGAATCAGAAAAGCCACCACCGCGAACAGGACAAGGATCAAACGAATCATGTTTCCTCCGTTTCTGTGCAGAATTCGCCGCACAAAGTAATATGGTAACTATTCAGAGCCAAGCAGATTTTCAGTCAAAAGCGTGAGTCATGCTTGCATGAACGAACACTTTTGACTGGAAATCTATTTGGCGAGAAGCCACATCGAGATGAAGCGAAGCGGAATCGAGATGAGGTCGGAATAGTTGCAAATGCTTTCAGATCGGAGGACTTCTGCGTTGGAGTCCTCCGATTTTTCGTAAAAGGAGAAACTGAATTATGCGCTTAGATAAATTTTTAAAGGTATCGCGCCTCATCAAGCGCCGCACCGTGGCCAATGAGGCCTGCGACGCCGGAAGAGTCACGATCAACGGCAAGCCCGCCAAGGCTTCCGCGGCCGTCAAAGAGGGCGACATTCTGGAGATCGGTTTCGGAACCAAGGCCGTAAAGGTTGAGGTCCTGAACGTCCAGGAGACCGTCAAAAAAGACGACGCCAAAGAAATGTATAAATATCTGTAACTTTTCAGCGTCATACAGCTTTTCCATTAAAAGTATGAGTCATGCCTGCATGATGAATATTTCGCCCTCCCGTCTCATATATTCTATCAAGAGCATATACCGAGAGGGCTTTATGGAAGAAAAACAGATCGAGATGAAGAGAGCACACAGGCTGACCATGGAGGGGCGCAGATGCGCGGCCATCACGGGGGTATCGGATGTGCTCTCTTTTGATGTGGGAGAAGTGGTGCTCCAGACCGAGGACGGCCTTCTGATGATCAAGGGGGAGGAGCTCCATGTGAGCCGGCTCACCCTGGAAAAAGGCGAGGTGGACCTCGATGGAAAAATCGACAGTCTCACCTACACCGGAAGCCATGGAAAAAAGGCGGATCGGAACGGTTCCCGCTTCAAAAGGATGTTTCAGTAGATGAGCGAGGTCATCCGTCACGAGATCTGGTTTTTCTTTTTTTCTCTTCTCTCGGGAGTCATTCTTCTTTGTGCATATGATCAGCTGCGCGTGCTCCGCCGGGTGATCCCCCATAACGGCTTCTTCCAGTCCCTGGAAGATTTCTTTTTCTGGACGGCGGCGGGCATCTTCTGCTTCGGCGTGTCTTTTCGGGGGAACAGCGGCTCCATCCGGGGCTTTTCCCTGGCGGCTCTTGTCTTTGGCATGTGGTTTTATCACCGGACGGTCAGTCCCTGGGTGATAACCTGTGAAACCTTCGTGTTTCGTACGGCGTCGAAAAAAACAGTTTTTCTTTGCCGAAAAGCGTTGAAAAAAGCATGGAATTGGGTTACAATGAGAATTACATGTAAAAACGTTGGCGTCAAAAGAAAGAAGCAGGGATCCGAATGAAACAAAAAAGAAGGAAAAAAAGAAAGGGAAGCAACAGAGGCGTAACCAGCATCTGTTTTATCGTCCTGATCCTGCTCGTCATCCTGAGCGTGCAGAGCCAGGGGCTGAAAGAAAAGCTCAAGGTATATGCGGCCCAGCAGGAAGAATTGCAGCAGAAGATCGACAGCGAGACAGCCCGTACAGATGAGATAAAGAAGCTGGAAGAGTACAAGAACACAACGGAGTATGTGGAAGAGATCGCGAAAGACAAGCTTGGCCTGGTCTACAAAGACGAGATCATCTTCAAACCCTCGAACTGATAAAGAAAAAGCTCTCTGACAGAGCAGCGTACGAAAGAGAACCGGACAAGCCATAAAAGCCTGTCCGGTTCTGCCATTTTTGTGAATGGAGGGCGCGTAAGTTATGGGGGAGCTTTTGATGACGGTTCTGCTGGTGAGTATTCTGTGGATGATTCTGGATCTTCTGAAGGTCTTTTTTCAGGAGCATCGGGAAGGGCCGGGGAACGAGGCGGTGCGTGATCCCGGCAGGCAGAAGCTGACTCAGTACGCGGAGGCCTTCGAGGGACTCTCAGAGACCTTTTTAAAGCTTCCGAAGCTCAAAGAAGATCTGGAGAAAGAGGACAGAGAAGAGATCTTAAAGGAGACCTCCCATCAGGTCTGCCGGGACTGCGAGGCCATGGAGTGGTGCTGGAGCGAGCACCGGGAGGACACGCTCCGGGAGGCGTACGACAGGCTTTTTTCCATGGAAAAAGGGGAGGAGGAGCTTCCACGGCTTTCCTTTTGCATCCGCTCGGACCGGTTTCTGGCAGAGCTGCGGCTTAAATATCAGCTGGCCCGGCAGAATCTTCTCTGGACGAACCGGCTTTTCGCCAGCCGGCGAATTATGATGGATCAGTTTCAGGAGATCGCCGGAATCATCCGGCGGGCTGCCGGGGCCATTTATGAGGTGGACGAGGTGGACACTCAGGTGCGTCGGATTCTGGAGGTCCAGATGAAACTTCACGGTATCGGCGTACGGGAAATGTGGAAGGTAGAGCGGCCCGACGGCTGCCGGGAGCTCTATGTGACGATGAGGGCTCTGGGGAAAAAGCGTTGTGTGGGCATGCGGGAGGCGGCGGCCTGCCTTTCTTCGGCCTGCGGGGAGCGCATGATTCCGGCCCGGGACAGCCGCATGGTCATCAACCAGGACTACAGTACGGTGATGTTTATGCCAGCTCCGGAATATATGATGCTCTGCGGGGCAGCCCGGGTGACGAGGGACGGGGAAGTGGTCTCCGGGGACAGCTTCGCGGTTTACCACCGGGACAGCGGCGAGATGATTTTGAGCATTTCCGACGGCATGGGCTCCGGGCCGGAGGCGGGACAGGAGAGCAGCCAGACTGTGGAGCTTATGGAACAGTTCCTGAATGCGGGCTTTGACCGGGAAACTTCGATCAAAATGCTCCATTCCGTCATGCTTCTTCGGGACAGCAGCTGTTTTTCCACGATGGATCTGGCGGCGGTGAACCTCTACACCGGGGAGTGCGAGCTTCTGAAAGTCGGAGCGGCGGCGACTTTTTTGAAACGGGGAGACTGGGTGGAGACCGTTTCTTCGACGAGCATGCCCATGGGGATTATCGGGGAGGCGGACTACGAGTGTACGAAAAAGCAGCTCCGGCCCGGAGATTTCCTTGTCATGGTCTCCGACGGGATTCTGGACGCTTTCCCGGGAAATCACGGGGAGGACAAGGTCCAGGAGCTGATTTTGAACGAGACCACGGACAATGCCGCCGAGATGGCGAAAAATATCCTGGAAGAGGTGTTGAAATTCCGGCGGAGAAAGGCCGAGGACGATATGACGGTGCTGGTAGGAGGCCTGTGGAGGCGGTGAATTTCTGCTTGCGCCTTGCGGTTTTGCGGGAATGTGAATATACTGAATAAGTGTAGATGGATTTTCGCGAGGTGTTCAGGCTTCTGATGACAAAAACCTGGCCTCTCGGGATCGCAGAGATAACGGAGGAAGACTTATGGAGAAAGTACTGGATTATATCCGGAAAAACGGAATGGTCCAAAGAGGAGACCGGATCATAGCAGGCGTATCGGGGGGGCCCGACTCGGTATGCCTGCTTTTTCTGCTGGATAAATATAAGGAGACTCTGGGGATAAGCCTGGAAGTTGTCCACATGGAACATGGCATTCGTGGAAAAGAAAGCCTTGAGGATGCGGCTTTTGTGGAAAACTTCTGCCGGAAGCTTGCTATCCCCTGTCACACTTACCACCGGGACATCCCTAAGTTAGCCCGGGAATGGAAGTGCTCCGGGGAGGAGGCGGGCCGCCGGGCGAGGTACGAGGCTTTCGAGGAAGTTCGCAGCAAGAACGGCGGTACGAAGATCGCCGTGGCCCACAACCGGAACGATCAGGCCGAGACGGTTCTCTTTCATCTGGTCCGGGGAAGCGGGCTTTCCGGGCTTTCCGGCATCCGTCCTGTACGGGGAAACATCATCCGTCCGCTGCTCTGTCTGACCCGGGAGGAGATCGAAGACCTTCTTCGGAAAGAAAACCTTCCCTTCCGAACCGATGCCACCAATCTTGAGACCGATTACGCCCGAAACCGGATCCGGTTGAATATCCTACCACTCCTTAGGGAAGAATTAAATCCGAGAGCCTGCGAGCATCTGGCCGAAACAGCGGAAAGGCTGGCTCTGGCCGAGGATTATCTGGCCGGGCAGGCCAGGGAAGCAGCGAAAAGGCTGGCGGGCCGGAAAACGGACGGCGGTGCGGGCTTTTTTCTGGACCGGGAAGGATTTTTGCAGGAGCCGGAGGCCCTGAAAGCGTATATTCTGCGGTATTGTCTGAGGGAGGTTTCTGAGAAGTTTGTTTTGAGAGGAGAAAGCCTTCAAGATCAGGAAGGGACTTTCAGGCAGCAGGAGCCGGGCGTTTCCCTTTATAATATCTCCTCCTCCCATCTCTCCGCTATCACAGAGCTTGCATCCAGACAGTCCGGCCGGTCCTTGAATCTTCCAGGAGGGCTCACGGTCCATACGGAAGGCGCATACCTGATTTTTGAAAGGCCGGGGATTGGGAAGGAAGAGCAGCAGAGTGAGACGGAACTGATAGTCCCGGGGACGGTCAGGTACGGGAAATATCGCCTGACTGCCTCGATTTTTCCTTATAAAAACGAAATTATTCCGGAAAAAATGTATACGAAATGGTTCGATTATGATACAATTAAAAATACGGTTCAAATACGGCCCCGAAGGAGCGGTGACTTCCTTACGGTCACAGCTTCGGGCGGAAGAAAGACTCTGAAAAAATACCTCATCGATGAGAAAATTCCGGCCGGGGAGAGAGACCGGCTGTGCCTTCTGGCAGACGGCTCCCAGATCCTCTGGGTGGTGGGCCATCGGATCAGCGAGGTTTACAAGGTAACAGAGAAAACCAGCAGGGTTTTAAAAGTACAAGTGATGGAGGATTAAGAGAATGGAAGACAAGATTCGTGTTTTGGTGCCGGAGCAGGAAGTAGATGAAAAGATTATAGACAGGACGGTATAGTATAAAACTATAATA
>OHAC01002618.1_pt1 | contig 14051 bp, 8 predicted proteins | sample 1577051 | NCBI WGS metagenome assembly OHAC01 (sample SAMEA3541499, study PRJEB24748) | human gut metagenome | biome: human gut; feature: human-associated habitat; material: faeces | place: China | collected 2012 | reverse complement strand
GGGGGGGGGGAGGATAATGACAGTCAGGGCCATGTTCCACATCTGCATGGAGTTGTGGGGTATTTTCATATGCCTGATTTGCGCAGGCGGAATTTTCATTGCAACACCACAAAAAACCAGACGAACTCGCATCAAAATACTCATGCAGATCGCCTGCATGCTTCTTCTTGGAACCGACGCGCTCAGCTGGTATTTTCGCGTAGATGCAGACGAAACCGCATACTATATGGTTCGCATAAGCAATTTCTCAGTATTCTGCATCAACTATGTTTTCATGAGTTTCTTCGCAACCTATGTTTGGTTGACAGTGAGCAAACATCAGCATCGCAAACCAGCCGCATTGCGTGCTGTCTACGCATTATCCGTAATTGGAATTCTCTTACTTATCATCACACAATTCACTGGTCTTTTCTACTATTTCGATGACCACAATCTTTACCATCGCGGTAATTTCTATCTTCTTTCGCAGGCAATTGCGGTCTTGGGAATCGCATTATGCCTCTTCATGTTGATCTCATATCGCAAGAATCTTGATCGCATTATTTTCCTTTCCATGATGTCGTTCTTCGTGCTACCAGTATTGGCGACCATCTACCAAGCACTGGCATACAGTTTTTCATTGCAATGTTTGGCGATCGTGATTTCCACACAGATTATGTTCGTCATGGACACCGTGGAAATGAACATGCGATTTCACTCGCAACAGGCCGCCTACGAAAAAGCACGGTACGAAGCCGAACATGACGGCATGACCGGTTTGCTGAACAAGGAAGCGGGATGGAAACACATGCGCAAATATTTCGACCGCATGGATTCGCACGACGAAGCGATGCTGATGTTCGTCGACATCGACGATTTCAAAACCATCAACGACACATACGGACACACGGTCGGCGATTTCTGGATCCGCGAGGTCGCATCCCAACTTCGGCACATCTACCGGCAAGATGACATTATCTGCCGATATGGCGGTGACGAATTCTTGGCGCTTATTCGCAACACCGCCAGCGAACAGGTGCTTGAAACCACGCTGGGCATGTTCTTCCAACAGTTGGCACGCACCTCGGAACAGCACGGGCACGACGTGCATTGCAGCGTAGGCGTGTGCCGCATTGCAGCCGCTGACGGTGCCAGCCTTGGCACGGGGCGCGCCGATGGAGACGCGATCGGAAGCGTGGATTTCGACCAATGCGTCGCACAGGCCGACTTGGCGCTGTACGAAACCAAACGATTCAACAAAGGAACGTTCACCGTCTACAACTACGACCGTTCCCAGCCAGCACCCGCAAATATCCGCGTCTAAATGAGCAGCTTCAGCTTTCCGGCAATTCCTGCGCTGGGCAACCGTGCAATACGGAAAGCATCGCCCGCTTTTCCTGCAAAGTGACAGTCAGCCCGTACTTGTCTTTCACGCCAATCTGCCGGGCCACGTAATCGCAACGGTATGCGCCGTTCGTCGGCAGCCAGTACGCGGCCGACGCGGAACCCTTCTCCTGATTGGCAGGCCCGTCCACCGCCAGCAGGTTGTACATGTCGTTGCCGAACCGGTACCGCTTCGTACGGTCCCACTGGTTCGCACCCGACTGCCACGCGTTCTCCAACGCCACCACATGGTCGATCTGCACCGCTGACGACGTTTTCACTCCGCGCGTGAACCGGATCGTCGTACCGGTGTACGGGTCGGACAGCACACCCGACTTCACCTTGCAGCCGGCGCCGGACCCGGAACCAGAATCAGAGCTAGAAACAGAACCCGCTATATACCGCACATCCGTCAAATCGCGCGCCAACACGTCCTCGCGCACATCGCAACCGTTGCCATCGTCATCGGTCTGCCGGAAACCGAATGAATCGCGGTCGTACCCGGCCCGGCTGGGCTGGTCGTCGATTGTCAACGATTGCAACGTTTCCGCCGCGCTGCCAGTCGCCACATACTCGCCCGTCATCTCGCCGACGGTCGGGTTGACCTTCGGCATGAGCAGACCGATCGAAATGCCGGCGACCACCGCCACGACCAGCAGAATCGCAATACGTTCCGCTAGCCCGTTGGCATTGAAACGCTGCCTGCGGAAACGCGAGTCACGCATACGTAAACGTCATCGGATCATGTCCCGCACGTGTCGGCCCATCCAACGCGTCGATGGCCGCATGCTCGTCCGGGTCAAGCACGAAACCGAACAGGTCGAGATTCTGCCGCTGCCGGTCCGCATGCACCGACTTGGGAATGATGATCGTGCCGTTTTCGATATGCCATCGCAGGATCACCTGCGCTTCGGTGACGCCATGCGCCCGCGCGATGCGTTCGATCACACCATCGCCGGCATTGAGATCCGCGCCACGCGCCATCGGCGAATACGCCTCGACCGCGATATTATGCGCCTTGCAATACGCCACCACCTCGCGCTGCTGCCACGTGGGATGCAGCTCGATCTGGTCGACGGCCGGATACTCGCCCGTCTCCTTATGCAGCCGCTCAAGATGCTCCGGCAGGAAATTGCACACGCCAAGCGTACGCACACGGCCCTCCGCGCGGAATTCGTCGAACGCCTTCCAAGTCTCACCGGAACGCCAGTCGAACGGCGTCGGCCAATGCAGCATATACATGTCCACATAATCGAGCTGCAGCAGGCCGAGCTGGCGGTCGAACGCCTTGCGCGCGGAATCGTACCCCTGCTCGGAGTCGCGCAGCTTCGTCGTCACCCACAGATTTTTGCGATTTTCGCCTTGCGTGAACCCCGCGTTTTTCAGCGCGCGCCCCACGCCCGCCTCGTTGTTGTACCCCGCGGCACCGTCGATATGACGATAACCGGCTTCCAGCGCGCTCTCCACCACGGGGGTAACGCCCTCATCGTCGATACGCAGCACGCCCAAGCCGATCTGCGGAATCAGATTGCCGTCGGAAAGCGTGATCATCGGAGTGTGGAAAACAGCCATGGAACAACCCCTTGAGTCGAAATGCAATGTTCTTCGCACCAGTGTAGCGGCTGTTGCGCTCGTAGGTTGTCCGGCCTGTGTCCGCGACCCGCCTGAACCTGTGCGTGGCAGCCCGCCTGAACCTGTGTCCGCAACATCGGCAACCTGCATCGGCAGTCTGCGTCAACAACCTGCACCAACAACCCGCACTGGAGCCCTGCGCTTACCCCGCACCAGACGCATATCCAACGATTATTCAACCTCCCGTAACAGACGTAACAATTCCGTGCGGGCGGACGCGCTATAACGTTGCCCGGATATGAAGAACGATTTGGATATGAAGTCGGATACAGAGAACGAAGAAGACGGCACTATGAGTACGGAGAGCGCGGACGTGCGGCCCGCGGAGAGCACGGACGCACGGCCTGCAGGAGCCCAGCAACCCACGCACCACCACCCCCAACCGTCCCAACGCACACAACCGTCCCACCACCACGGCCACGCGCTCGCCGGCATCCTCGGCCCCGCGTTCGTGGCGGCGGTCGCGTACGTGGATCCGGGCAACGTGGCGGCGAACATCACGTCGGGCGCGCGCTATGGCTACCTGCTGGTGTGGGTGCTGGTGCTGGCCAACTGCATGAGCGTGCTTATCCAATACCAGTCCGCGAAACTCGGCATCGTCACCGGCAAAAGCCTGCCGGAAATCCTGGGCGAACGGCTTGGCGACGCGGGCCGTTTCATGTTCTTCATGCAGGCGGAGGTGATCGCCATCGCCACCGATCTGGCGGAAGTGATCGGCGGTGCGATCGCGCTGAAACTGCTGTTCGGTCTGCCGCTGTTCGTCGGCGGTTGCATCATCGGCGCGGTGTCGACGGTGCTGCTGATTTTCGAAAAAGGCGCCACGCATCGCATTTTCGAAAAACTGATCATCGGCCTGCTGCTGGTGATCACGTTCGGTTTCATCGCCGGTCTGTTCATCGCCCCGCCAAATCCGAAAGAAGTCGTCGCCGGCTTGATTCCACGCTTCAAAGGCACCGACACCGTGCTCATGGCCACGTCCATGCTGGGCGCCACGGTCATGCTGGGCGCCACGGTCATGCCGCACGCCATCTACCTGCATTCCACGCTCGTCAACGACCATTACGCCCCCGGCGAAGCGAAGCCGAGCGTGAAGAAGCTGCTTCACGGCAGCAAAATCGACGTTGCCTGGGCGCTGATACTTGCCGGCTCGGTGAACCTCGCGCTGCTCATCCTCGCCGCGAACTCGCTGTACGGCATGACCGGCACCGACACCATCGAAGGCGCGCAGCGGGCCATCCAGCATGTGCTCGGCCCGGTGATCGGCACGATTTTCTCGATTGGTCTGCTTGCGTCGAGCCTGAGCTCCACGTCGGTCGGCACTTACGCCGGCAGCGAAATCATGCACGGCCTGCTGCGTATCAAAGCGCCGATGTGGGCGTGCCGAGTGGTGACGCTGGTACCCGCGCTGGTGGTGCTATGGTTCGCCAACAATCCGACGGAAGCGCTGATCGTCGGCCAGGTCGTGTTGTCGGTCGGCATTCCATTTGCGATTATTCCGCTGATGCGTTACACGCACGACCGCACGCTGATGGGGGAGTACGTGGACGGTCCGGTCAAGCACGTCGTCAATATCGCGGTCGCCGCGCTGATCGTCGCTCTGAACGTGGTGCTGATTGTGCTGACAATGCTCGGCAAAGCCTGATTTCCGCCGCACCGACACTTCCGTTATACGAGACTTCCCGCACCCTTGCCGCACGCTCCGGCTACCCACGGTATTAGACTTGTGCAGTCTGCAAACGGAGGGGTTTAATTGCTGAAGAATATGGAACCGGAGACAAAACCGCGTCCGAACCGCGATGTCCACGGAAGCAACGGCAGCGACGGCGGCCACAACAACGGCGGCAACGGCAGTAACAACAGCGGCAACAACCGCAACAACAATCGCCACAGCCTATCCTGCCCGCTCACGCGCGAGGAATCGTATAAAAACGGCCATCTGACGCATGCCGCGTTCGTATCGATCGCCATTCTCACCTTTATCACGTTCGTCGGCAACTTCACGCAGCTGCAGTTGAGCGCCGCACTGCCCACCATCGTGTCCGATTTCGGCATTTCCGTGACGACCGGCCAATGGCTGACGTCGATTTTCCAGCTCGTCATGGGCGTTATGGTGCCGCTCACCGCCTACCTGACCCGCCGATTCTCCACCCGCCAGATTGTGATTGCATCGATGGCGGTGTTCACGCTCGGCTCGGTGTTCGCCTGGCTCGGCTCATCGTTCGTACTGGTTTTGATCGGCCGTCTGCTGGAAGCCGTCGGCACCGGCGTGATGTGGCCGGTCCTGCAAATCACGGTATTCTCCATTTATCCTCTGTCCCGCCGCGGTATGGCGATGGGCACCGTCGGCATGGCCATGAGCGTCGCGCCCGCGATTGGCCCCACCTTGGGTGGTGTGCAAACCGATTTGAACGGCTGGCGATCGATTTTCCTCACGCTGACGGTTATCGGCGTGATTTCACTGTTTTTGGCGATTTTCGGCTTGCGTAATTTCGGCACGCGCGACGCGTCCGCCAAAGCCGACTTCTTCTCCGTCGGCCTGTCGATTTTCGGTTTCGGCGGACTCATGTTCGGCTTCACGAACATCGAATCGTATCCGTTCACGCATCCGATGGTGTGGCTCGCCATGCTTATCGGTGTGGTCGGCATCGTCTGGTTCGTGCTGCGGCAGATCCACGGCGCTCGCCGGCAGTCGGCCGACCCGTCCAAGCAACCTCCGCTGCTCAACCTGAGCGTGCTGAAAAACAAGAGCTTCACCGTCGGCACCGTCACCGCCGCGCTGTCGTTCTTCGCGTTCAGTTCGATCATGGTGATCATGCCGCTCTACATTCAGGATTGCCGAGGCTATTCCGCCACGATCAGCGGCCTGGTGATGCTGCCCGGCGCGTTCGGCCAGTGCATCGCGCAGTTCTTCGGCGGCAAGGCGCTCGACCGTTTCGGCGCGCGTCCGGTGGCGCTGATCGGCTCGATCACCCTGCTGTTCGGCACCATCATGATGAGCCTGATTTCCATGACCTCATGGATCTGGTGGGTGTCCATCTGGCAGTTCGTGCGCCAAATCGGCATGGGATTCGTGCTTATGCCGATCACCACATGGTCGCTCAACTGCCTGGAACCTGAGGAAGTGAGTGCCGGCTCGGCCGTCACGAACACGGTCCGCCAGATCGCCGGTGCCATCGGCGCCCCCGTGCTGGTGATTCTGATGGAAACGTTCACCGCCCTGCGCTGGGCTGCGATCGGTGGCGCGAAGAACATGTATGCCGTGGCGAACGTGTTCGGCATCCAGTGGGCGCTGCGCGTGAGCGCCACCATCTGCTTCATCATGGTGGTCATGGTCTTCTTCGGCGTCCGCGGCAACGGCGCCGGCTCCACCCGCGACACCGTCCAGCGCGCACTCAATCGCGTCCACCCCCACGCCGCCTAGCCTGACCTACTCGCCCATACCCGTATTTTCGCCGTCCCGTAGGCATGTCCTGAGCGTGGTTCGCTCAAGTGCCGCCATTCCCCGCAGCAGGAAATGAGAGAGAAATGTCCGCATAGTGGCATGCGGTACGGGTGCACGTAAAAGCACTGTGAACCTCGCGGGAAGGAGGTGGCGCACCCGTGCCGTGTTGCGTATGGTGAACGGGAGCGTAATGAAAGGCAACCATGCGGCAAACCGGCGAAAGCGAGCGTGAGAGCGGCGGCAATAACGATGCCGAACGCGAACGCACAAGCGAAAGCGAAATCGAGGATCTGGGCGCGCGGCTCGACAAAGCATGCGCCAGTCGTCCCCTCGACCGCGCGCAACATGGCATGACCCGCCGTACCGCAGCGACACACCTTCTGACCGCGGTGCTCTGGCTGGCCACCGCCGTCATCCTGCTGGCCATGCTGCTGCGCATGCTGCCCAACAACCTCGACGGCAAACGGTACGTGCCGCTTATCGTCGCGCTGATGCCGTGGCTGGGCATGCTGTCTTTGATTATTGCGATCACCGCGATAGCCGTCCGTGCAATAGGCGGACGCGTCCTGCTCGCCACCGTCAGCGTGGTGTGCGTGGTTGTGCAAATCGGCTGGCATTGGGGTTATATCAGGCCGCAGCAAACGATTTCCGACGCGGCCAGCACCGCAGTCACGCAGGTCTCGTCCGACGGCTTGCCCAACACGTCCGACCGGTACGCCCGCATCATGACCTTCAACACCAAGGAAGGGCATGCCGACGCCAATCGGATCGTCGAAATCGTCAAAAACGAGCATGTGGAAGTGCTCGCGCTGCAGGAAGTGTCATGGGACCTGCTCAACCGGCTCAACGGCGCCGGAATCGCCAATTATCTGCCGTATTCCGTGGCCGCGCAGCAAACGTGGCATGACAACGGCGGTGTGAACGTGCTGTACAGCGCCGCGCCGATGGAAAACGCCAAACAGAACCTCATTCCCGTGGAATCAAGCAGCGTTTCCGCCGCGACGATCGATTTCGGCGGCAGCAAGGTGCGCTTCGGCTCCGTCCACCCGTTCTCGCCGCGCCCCCGCAACCAAGGTCTGTGGAACCGTAGTCTCGACTCGCTCGCCCAACTGCAGCATTACGACAATCTGTACGTGCTGATGGGCGATTTCAACTCCACATGGGACCACGCCAGCTTCCGATACCTGCTCGGCAGCCGCTTCCTGGATTCCGGCCAGCAGGCGGGCGAAGGCCTGCACATGACGTACCCGGCCATGATGCCAATCGCCGAAATCGACCACATCGTGCATGACAAAGGCGTGACCGTAGGCAACCTCAAAACCGCATACATCCCCGGCTCCGACCACCGCGCCCTCCTCGCCACGCTCGAAGTCGCCTGATCCGTACCTAATCTGCGCTTGAACATATCTGCGCATAGCAAACATATCCGCACGTATCCCCACATATGCCCCTCAACGTACCAATAGCCGCAAACACGCCTGCTGCTATACCGACATTTTTGACATTATGTAGGTATGGGAATAGTCTATATTCACCCCGAACCTGCATATTCTGCACAAATGACGGTTATAAGGATGATGGTTATGGAGTACAAAAGCATACGGCAGACATTGGCAATGTCATCATCCACGGCCAAGCCGAAGGATGCGGCTGAGGAGGAATACCAAAAAAGACTCAACGGCTATTCAACATACCGGTCAGGTATTGAATTCGAAGGTCATGAGATGTTCGCCGTGGCGTTCAGGGAACTGTTGAACGTCATGGATTCGGTCCGTGGCATGGAAGTGCAGGTCGAATCGCTGTGGGCCGCATTGCCGCCGATTGCCCGCAGGGCGTATCTGATGGAACTCATCGGCGCGGAAATGCAGAGCACGAACTCCATAGAAGCCGTGCACACCACGCGCAAGGAAATCTCAGACGCGTTGGATGCGGCGGTCGCGGACGGGCCGCACAAGCGGTTGAGTGAGCTTGCCAAACTCTTTCTCGGACTCTCCGGCGAAAATTCCGCAACGTTGGAACTACCGAAAACGTTGCATGACATACGTAATATTTACGATCAGGTGATGGCTGGGGAACTACGGGAGGAAGACAAGCCTGACGGAATGGTATTCAGAGCCAAGCAAGTCTCTGTGTGTGACGGCTTTGACCGGGAGATTCATCAAGGCGCATGGCCGGAATCGGAAATCCAAGTGCAATTGACCAAATGGCTGGCGTTGCTTTCGGATGAGGCGATTCCTCCGCTGCTGCGGGCTGTGATGTGCCATTACGCCTTCGAATGCATTCACCCGTTCTATGACGGCAATGGCAGGACGGGCCGGTTCCTGCTTGCTCTGCAGCTGAGCAAGCACCTGTCCATACCGACGGCGATCAGCCTGAGTCCGGTTATCGCCGACGCGAAAGGCCGGTATTACAAGGCGTTTGATGATGCGCAGCATCCGCTGAACTGTTCTGACGTCTCGCTGTTCTCATATCGGATGATCCGTTTTATCGCCACCGCCCAGAAGAACATCATCTCTGTGCTCGGCGAGAAGAAAACCCTGCTTGACACCGCGCGGAAGAGGCTTGAACATTATGCGCGAACGCAGGGCATTACGGAACTGCAGCGGAACATGCTGTACTTCCTGCTGCAGGAGGAGCTTTTCGACGATGCTCCGAAACCCATATCGCGCCGCCTAATGCGCGAATGGCTTGGCGTGGGGGAGCGGAAGACCAACACCGCGCTCGCGGAACTGGTGAACAGGAACCTGCTCGAGTTCCACGGCTCCCGCCCGATCCGCTATTCGCTGACCGCCACCGCCCGCGCCGAATTTCTGCAATGATTCTGCGCGTATTGGACGATTTGCCGCATGCGGGGAACGCCTCGCGCTAAAATTTCCGTTTGGCGGGTTGCGGAAGCCATGGTGGATTTCGCAAAACCGCAACACGAAACGTTGGAAGAACGGTTAAGGGGTTTAGGCATGCACATCATGTTCGTCTGCACGGGCAACATTTGCCGTTCCCCTATGGGCGAGCTTCTGATGACCCACTATCTGAACGGCACCACCGTGCAGGTGTCAAGCGCCGGCACGCGTGGTTTGCCGATGCATCCGATCGATCCGTCGAGCGGCCGCCTTATGCAAAGCGTCGGCATTGAGTCGAGCGGCTTCCGTTCCCGACGACTGACCCGACAGATGGCCGACGAAGCCGACCTGATCCTCTGCTTCGAAAAGCAGCAGCGCAAGGAAATCGTCACGTTGGCGCCAGCCGCCGTACGATACACGTTCCTGCTTGACGATTTCGCGAATATGTGCGATTACTGCGCTCGCAACAATATGATTGCCGGACTGACCATCCAGGAACGTCTTCAGTCGGTAATCAAGAAGTCCTCGATGATTCGTCCGATGATTCCCCAGCCGAAGGACATCGCCGACCCGCATGGCCGCGAATTCAGCATGTTCTGCGTCGCCGCCGAACAGACGAACGGTGCGATCCGTAAAATCCTGAAAAGCATGCGCAAGCACCGTACGGTAACCCCCGCCCCCATCCGCTCCCAAATCGTTGCCTGATAATTCTTTTAGGTCCATGGATTGATTCACCATAGCTTGGCCCTACTCTATTTTTTTGAGTCCGAGCGTGTTTGTGATATTCACCCATTTTTTATTATTGATATTTTGATTTGATTGGCATGTTGCATGCCATAAGAGGTAAAGAAGCCCTTTTTGAGCATCTCTTGAAAGATTAATTTCAGGATTGTTGGGGGTGGGCTGTCGGTGGCGTGGGATGGGGCGAGGGTGCTTTGCGTCGCAAGGTGGTATTGGTTGGAAAATTTTCTGAAACGTTTGCATATGTGAATTTGCAACGATAGTGGGTGCTACGGGGTGCTGGTATGAGTGTATCTGTTGCTGACAGCGTTTGCAACAGAGCAGAAAACAATTGCGTTTTAACCGCCATTTTTCAATAAAAATCATTCATTTTTCAAAGGAAAAATGTGGTATTTTTGACGCAACGTCTGCTAGTGGCAAACGTTGTCAAAGTTAGATGCAAGGAAGCAGGGAGGGTAAGGTGCGACTCAGCACTCATACGTTCGCGGGTATGGCGAACGCACTCACCAGAAAAGAGCCTCCGCACGACGATCAACCGGAGTTGATGACCCGTGCAGAGCGTAGGCGCGCGGCCCGCAAGGCTCGTGCGGCCAAAACCTGGAAGAAAGTAGCGGCGGGAACGGTGGCGGTCGCCACGCTGTTCGGCGGTATGGGTGTGGCATCCACCGCACTTGCCGCCGATCGTGACAGCTACCAGGACACCATCGGAAATTCTTCTTTCGAAGCGGCCCGTAACCAGTACGGTCTGACCAAGCACATGAAGAACGGCGCCATCCTGCACGCATGGATGTGGTCGTTCAAGACCATCACGCAGCACATGCCTGAGATCGCCGCGGCGGGCTACACTTCCGTGCAGACCGAGCCTATGAGCAAGATCAAGGAAGTCGCCGCCAACGGCAAGAAGTTCACCGAGAACTGGTACTACGTGTACCAGCCGGCGAACACCTCCATCGGCAACTTCGTGGTCGGCACCGAGGCTGACCTGAAGGAAATGACCGCCACCGCCCATAAGTATGGTGTGCGTGTGATCGTGGATGTGGTCGCCAACCACTTCACCTCCGATTGGAACGCCATCGACCCCGATTGGCAGAACAAGGAGTACTTCCACAAGCGTACCGGCTGCGACGGCCCCAACGGTGAAATCAACGATTATTCCAACCGTTACAAGGTGACGCAGTGCCACCTGCTTGGCCTGTGGGATCTGAATACGCAGAACCAGGCTGTTGCCGATCGTATGCAGAAGTTCCTGAAGACCGCTGTGGCGGACGGCGTTGACGGCTTCCGCTACGATGCGGCAAAGCACGTCGAGCTGCCGACCGAAGTCTTCGACAATAAGCAGTCGAACTACTGGAACACCATTCTGAAGAACGGCTCCCAGTTCCAGTACGGCGAGGTGCTGCAGGGCGATTCCGGTCTTGACTACAAGGCATACGCCAACATGTTCCGCGACAATTCCTCCGATGGCGGCGGCAACACCGCTTCCAACTACGGCAAGACCATTCGCGCCGCTGTCGGCTCGAACAACCTTGACGTCAAGATGGTGAAGAACATCGATACCGGCGGCGCAAGCGAAGACCAGCTGGTCACCTGGGTTGAGTCCCACGATAACTACGCCAACGGCGACAAGGAATCCACCGGCCTCACCGACTATCAGATCATGATGGGCTGGGCGGTCGTTGGTTCCCGTAGGGCCGGCGCTCCGCTGTACTTCAACCGTCCGAAGGGCTCTGGCGGCACCAACCCGCAGTTCGCCGAGCAGTCCCAGCTGGGTGACGCCGGTGACGACATGTGGAAGAACAAGTCCGTCGCGGCAGTCAACCACTTCCGTAACGCCATGGATGGCAAGGGCGAGAACCTGCAGAACTGCGGCGACAAGTCCTGCCTGATGATTGAGCGCTCCACGTCTGATGGCATTCAGAACGATGGTGTGGTCATTGCCAACATGGGTGGCGACAAGAGCCTTTCCGGCATGGAAACCACACTTGACGATGGCACCTACCCGGATGAGGTCAATGGCGGCCAGCTTGTGGTCTCCAACCATAAGATCGTTTCCGGTACCGCCAAGGGCGGCGCGGTCAGCGTCTTCTACGTGAAGGGCGAATCCGATCCGAACGTGTCCGTGGAAGCGGCTTCCAAGGAATTCTCCTCCGACAATGTCAAGGTCACGTTGCGCGCGCAGGATGCCGACAATCTGAAGTACACCACCACCGAGGGCGAGAGCGGCTCCTTCACTGACGGAAAGGTCATTTCCGTTGGTAAAACTCTTTCCATCGGCGAGACCGCTACCGTCAAGGTGACCGGCACCGCCGCCAAGGATGGCAAGAAGGTTAAGAAGGGTCAGGCGCTGAGCGCTTCCGTGACCGTGAAGAAGGTGGAGGTCCCGAAGCAGAACCTTGCCGCGCAGTACAGTACCAACAAGGTGGGCATGGGCGTCAAGAAGACCATCAACTTCAACGCCGGGAAGGATGCGAGCATCGCTGACTGGGACAGCTCCATGCTGATCGCGCAGGGCGCCGCCAACGACGACCCGCGCGTGTACCGCCCGAATTCCATGTATGAGGTTCCGATCGATCTGTATGCGTTGTATGGCGCCTACGATGACGACAACCTGTACCTCATGTGGGAAATGACTAACGTGCAGGATGTCGTCGACACTGGCGACGACTACCCCCTGAGCCAAGGCCACCTGTGGCAGACCCAGAACCTGCCGTTCCACATCGCCATCGACACCAAGGATGACAGCACCTGCATCGGCAACAACGGCGGTCTGCAGACCGGCGGTTCCCTGTGGGCGTCCAACATCACTTGGGGTGGCGAGCAGAAGCTCAATAACGTGGTGACCATTTCCACCAACGGTTCTAACGGTCCGTGGATTTACAAGGGCGACGAGACTGGTCTGAACTCCAAGGCTGCGTATGGTCCGGCTGCTAACGCTGCCACCAACACCAAGAAGTCGAACATCAAGTTCGGCTATGGCAATGGCATTCTAAGCAAGGATGTCATCGGCATCGACGGTGGCTGGGGTGAAAACAACGGTCGTTTCATCGGCGATATGAAGGCCGAGAACCAGAGCAAGGCCAAGTGGGTCAACTTCAACGAGAAGGGCCACAATTCCGCTCAGATGGATGATCACTACGAGATCGCCATCCCGCTGGAAGAGATCGGCACCACCGCTGATCGCATTGCCTCGAACGGTATCGGCATCGAGCTGGCAGCCACCTTCGGTCTGTCCGCCATGGATTCCCTGCCGTACGATCTGGCAATGAACGACAATGCTGACCTGCCGGACACCGGTTCTCAGGTGAATAACTCCTTCGAGAAGTCCGATGACGACATGTTCAGCGTGAAGATGGCCAACATCGGCGGCGAAGAGCCTCCGGTCGAAACCAAGTCTGTGAGGATTGATCAGTCGGATTACACCACGGACCTGTCCAATGGTGTGGCCACGAAGCAGTTGACAGCCACGACCGATCCGAAGGGCGCGTCCGTGAGCTGGAGCTCGTCCGACAAGGACGTGGCGACCGTCACCTCGAAGGGCGTGGTCACCCCAAGGAAGGCCGGCAAGGCCACGATCACCGCGAAGTCCGGGACCAAGACCTCGTCGATCACCGTGACCGTGACCGGTGAGCTTCCGCCGGACCCGGTCGCGAAGAACACCGTCTACGCTTCGAAGCCTTCGGGCTGGGGCAAGATCTACGCGTACGTGTACACCGGCGACGGCGCGACCGCGGCGAACAACGCGGCCTGGCCGGGCGTGGAGATGACCGCCCCGAGCGCGACCGACGGCTGCCAGCAGACCGACCTGTACAAGTACGTGGTCCCGGACGACCTCGCCAAGGACGCGAAGGTGATCTTCAACGACGGCGGCAGCCAGCAGTATCCGGGATCCCGCCAGCCGGGCCTGGACTACAACGGCGGCATCGTGCAGTGGGACGGCTCCTCCGCGGCCCTGGCCGCGGTCGAGTGCGAGACCACCATCCCGGTCACGTCCGTCTCGATCTCCGGTGATGGCGTGAGCGGCGGCAAGCTCTCGC
>OHAC01002614.1_pt1 | contig 14068 bp, 10 predicted proteins | sample 1577051 | NCBI WGS metagenome assembly OHAC01 (sample SAMEA3541499, study PRJEB24748) | human gut metagenome | biome: human gut; feature: human-associated habitat; material: faeces | place: China | collected 2012 | reverse complement strand
TGGAAGAAATGTATGTATATAAAAATCAGAAAAAGTTAAGATGGGGCTATACCACCGGTACCTGCGGGACGGCGGCTTCTATGGCAGCGGCTCTTATGCTCCTTGGACAGAAACGGGTGGGTCAGGTGAAAGTCTCTACACCTAAGGGGCTAGACCTGGATCTAGAGATCGAGGAGATCCGTTTTACAAAGGAGCAGGCAGTCTGCGCTGTGCGAAAGGACTCCGGAGATGATCCGGATGTGACCAATGGGATCGCTATCTATTCCAGAGTATCATTTAGGGATGATAAACCGGAGACAGAAGGCTATATCTGGGAAAATGAGGTTATCCGGCTTCATCTTACAGCAGGAGAGGGCGTGGGTATCGTTACAAAGCCGGGACTGGCCTGTGAAGTAGGAAAACCTGCTATTAATCCGGTACCAAGGGAAATGATCTTTACCCATGTGGAAAGAGCCTGCAGACAACATGGATTTCAGGGCAGTCTGCATATTGAAATATTTATTCCTCAGGGAATAGAAATCAGCAAAAAGACCTTTAATCCCCGTATGGGTATCAAAGGCGGTATCTCCCTTTTGGGGACCAGTGGCATGGTAGAGCCTATGAGTGAGAAAGCACTTACCGATACCATACAGTTAGAATTGCATCAGAAACATGTGGCCGGACTTAAAAGCATGATCCTGACACCGGGGAATTATGGGGAAAGCTTTTTACGGGATGAGTTGAATGTAAATCTGGATTACGCTGTAAAGTGCAGTAATTTTATTGGTGACTCTCTGGACATGGCAGTGCAGGAAAATATTGGGGAGGTACTGTTAGTCGGACATGGAGGGAAGCTGATCAAGCTGGCAGCCGGTGTGATGAACACCCATTCTTCTGTAGCAGATGGAAGAATGGAAACTCTGGCAGCCTGGGGTGGTGCCTGCGGTGCAGGACCGGAGCTGATCCGGGAGATTTTAGAGTCCGTTACTGTAGATCAGGGATTAAAACTTTTAGAGACAGTGCCGGGGCTTCGTGAAAAGGTTATGGAACAGGTGGTAAGACGGGCCTGGGAGCATCTGACATTGCGGGCAGGAGAGTCCATGAAGGTAGAATGTATCCTGTTTACCAATGAAAGAGGGATACTGGGAATGTCTCCCGGAGCCATGGACATGTTAAAAAGGATACTGGCCCAGGATATGACGAAACTGGACTGAAAATAAACGAAAATAAATTCCGGAAAGGAAGAGAAATATGGTACACATTGTAGGAGCTGGTCCGGGAGCAGAGGACCTGATCACAGTAAGAGGACTGAGACTTTTAAAACAGGCAGATATCGTTATTTATGCAGGTTCCCTGGTCAATCCAGGTTTATTAAAAGAGACAAAACAGGGGGCTGTGATCTACGACAGCGCAAAAATGACCCTGGAACAGGTTATGGAAGTTATAGAACAGGCATGGAAAGAGCAAAAAGAAGTAGTCCGCCTGCATACAGGAGATCCCTGTCTCTACGGTGCTATCAGAGAGCAGATGGATGCAATGGACAAGCTGGGGATCACTTATGATATCTGTCCGGGAGTCAGCTCTTTCTGTGGCACAGCAGCGGCTTTGCAGATGGAATATACTCTTCCGGGAATATCCCAAAGCGTAATTATTACCAGAATGGCAGGCAGGACACCGGTGCCGGAAAGAGAGAGCATCCGCCAGTTTGCTTCTCATCAGGCAACCATGGTGATCTTTTTAAGTACGGGAATGTTAAAAGAACTGTCAAAGGAATTAATGGCAGGGGGATACAGCCCGGATACGCCGGCTGCTATTGTATACAAGGCAACCTGGCCGGAAGAGAAAACCGTGTGTACCACCGTGGCAGGACTGGCAGAGGCAGCGGAGCGTGAACATATTACAAAAACAGCCTTGATCGTAGTTGGAAATACAGTGGCACAAAATGGCTATGACCGGTCAAAGCTGTACGATCCGGGATTTACAACAGAATTCCGTATGGCAGAAAGCTCCCACAGCGGGAAAATAGTTTCGGCTGTGCCGGAAATAGCAGCATCAGGAAAACTCTACGTAGTAGGTATGGGACCGGGTTCCTTAGATGGAATGACAAAAGAAGCGTTTAAAGCCATTGGAGACTGCCAGGTGATCGCTGGATATACGGTATATGCGGACCTTGTAAAGCCCTATTTCCCGGACAAAGAATATCTTACCACGCCTATGACAAAAGAGGAGGCACGGTGCCGTATGGCCTTTGAATGCTGTATGGAAGGCAAAGATACAGCCATGATCTGCAGTGGGGACAGCGGTGTTTACGGTATGGCAGGTCTGATCCTGGAGCTGTCAGCACAGTATCCGGGAGTAGAGATCAAGATGATACCCGGGGTTACAGCTGCCTGTGCCGGTGCTGCAGGCCTTGGAGCACCGTTGACTCATGATTTTGCAGTGGTCAGCTTAAGTGACCGTTTAACACCCATAGAAATGATCTGGGAGCGCATAGAAAAGGCCGCTCAGGCAGATTTTGTTATCTGCTTATACAATCCCCGCAGCAAAGGCAGACCGGACTATTTAAAGCAGGCCTGTGAGCGGATCATGAAATACCGTTCACCGGAAACAGTCTGCGGTGTAGCTTCCTGTATTGGAAGAGATGGGGAAGAGATGAAGGTAATATCTTTAAAAGAACTGGCTGATTATCCGGCGGATATGTTTACGACAGTATTCATTGGAAAAACCAGTACTGTAAAGATCGGCAAATGGATGGTGACACCAAGAGGCTATCTGCAAAAGAAGGAGAAATAACATGGCAAAAAAACATGTGGTCCTGTTTGCGGGAACAACAGAGGGTCGGATACTGGCTAACTGGCTGGATGACCAACCGGGTGTTACCGGGATCGTCTGCGTGGCAACGGAATACGGTGCAGAGCTTCTGGAAGAAGAAATGTCTTTAAAGCATTTAACGGTACACTGCGGTCGCCTGGACGAGGGTGCGATGGAAGCTTTTTTGAAAAAAGAGAGCCCGTCTCTAGTGATCGATGCCACCCATCCCTATGCCCAGGTGGTGACTGCCAATATCCGGAAAGCCTGTGAAAAATATCCGGATATCTGCCTTCTGCGCTGCCTGCGAAAAGAAAGTGAAGATGAGGCAAAAGATAGCAAAGGCGATAAAAATGGCATTATCCATGTGAAAAATGCAGCAGAGGCAGTCAGGTATCTTTCTGAAAAAGAAGGAAATATCTTCCTCACTACAGGAAGCAAGGAACTGGTTCTGTGGCAGGGACTTCCGGGACATTTAGAACGGATTTTTGCAAGAGTCCTTCCTGTGGAAGCTTCTGTTCATATCTGCAGGGAACTGGGCTACAGCGGAAGACATATCATTGCCATGCAGGGACCGTTTTCAGCGGAAATGAATTATATACAATTGAAGGAATTTCAATGTTCTTATATGGTAACAAAGGACGGGGGAGATACAGGCGGCTTTAAAGAAAAGATGCAGGCTGCAAAAAAAGCGGGAGCAACAGCTGTTGTGATCGACCGGCCAAAAGATAAAGGAATGTCCTTAGAGCAGACAAAAGAAGCAGTAAAGGAGTGGATGAAGGATGTCTCAGAATGAATATGAGGAGAGAAAACCCATTATCTATCTTGCAGGGATCGGAATGGGGCAGGATGACCAGCTGACAGGCGAGGTTTTAGACTGCTTAGACCGGGCAGATGCTGTAATGGGAGCCAGAAGGATGTTAGATGCAGCTGCACCTTATACAGAAGGAAAAGCAGTGCTGGCAGCTTATAAGCCCAGTGAAATGGTAAACTGGCTTTCTTCTTTTGAATGGGATGAGGCAGTGCTGGTGCTCTCCGGGGATACCGGCTTTTACAGCGGGGCAGAAGCGGCTTCCAAAGCTTTCCTGCAGGAAGGCTGGGAGGTAGAATATATTCCCGGTGTATCCAGTCTTTCTTATTTCTGCGCCAGACTCGGCAGAAGCTGGCAGAATGTTCACAGTATCAGCAGCCATGGCCGCAGCTGCGACGTAGTTTCCCATATCCGTCATTATGAAGACTGTTTTATCTTACTGGGAGGAAAGGGCAGTGTTTCTGCTCTTTGCAGGGAACTGGTAAGTAATGGACTTGGAAATGTAAAAATATGGGCTGGAGAAAATTTCTCATACGAAACAGAACGTATTCTCTGCGAAGCTACCCCTGCAGAATTGCTGATGGAAGAGGAGAAGAGGCCCTTTGGAAGTCTTGCCTGCGTTATTGTGAAAAATCCTCACGCAGAAGAGATGAGAATTTATCTCACAAAGCACCCGAAAGACGAAGATTTCATCCGGGGAAAGGTTCCGATGACCAAGGAAACCATTCGCCGGCTGTCTATAGAGAAACTTTATATCGGTAATCACAGTGTCTGTTATGATATTGGCGCGGGAACGGGCTCTGTATCCGTGGAGATGGGTCTGGCGATCCGAAGAAGCTGTAATGAAGGCAGTGTGTATGCCATTGAGCGGGAACAGGAAGCTTTGGAACTGATCCGGGCAAATGTGCAAAAGTTTCATGGAAACTGGGAAGATATCCACATTGTAGAGGGAGAAGCACCGGAGGCTTTTGAGGGACTTCCGGCACCTACCCATGCTTTTATCGGCGGCAGCGGCGGAAAGATGAAGGAGATCATTGGTACCCTGTTAAACTTAAATCCGGCGGTGCGGATCGTGGCAAATGCCATTACTTTGGAAACTGTATCAGAGATCCTTGCATGTATGAAGGAATATGGGTTTGAAGACGGTGAACTTCTGCAGGTTCAGGTTTCTCCTGTTAAACAGCTTGGCAGCTACCATATGCCAATAGCTCAGAATCCGGTATACATTGCAGTGATGCAGCATCCGGTAAAAGACGATGTGGAGGAGATAGAGTGGCTGGATTCATGATCGCAGCTCCAAGAAGCGGCAGCGGAAAGACTATGGTCACCTGCGGCATCCTGGAACTTTTAAAACGAAAACAGAAAAATCCATTTTCCTATAAATGTGGACCGGACTATATTGACGGGCTGTTTCATCGGAAAGTCCTTGGCATTGAGGGAGGAAACCTGGACAGTTTCTTTGAACAGCCACAGGATATTAGGGAAAAATATGCAGCAGTGTCTGAAACGCATTTTCCAGTAGTGGAAGGCGTAATGGGATATTTTGACGGCTTAGGCGGAGATACAACAGCTGCCAGTTCCTGGGAGGTAGCGGATATTTTAAATCTGCCGGTGGTGCTGGTAGTGGATGCAAAAGGAGCCAGCCTTTCCCTGGCGGCGCTGATCAAGGGCTTTCAGGTCTTTCAGGGGGAGTCCCAGTCTTCTCAGGCAAATAAAAATGGAAATCATATTCAGGCAGTGATATTAAACAGGATCTCTCCTATGTTATATCCGCGGATGAAGGCAGTGATCGAAAAAGAAACAGGTGTGCTGGTAGCAGGATATGTACCGGAACTGGATTTCTGGCAGGTGGGAAGCCGTCATTTAGGACTTGTGCTTCCTGGGGAGATCGAGAACCTTCAGGAGCAGATGAGGCAGTTAGGTGACTGTCTGGAGAAGACATTGGATGTGGATGTATTACTTAAGCTGGGAGAAAAAGCAGATATAGATGTGCTAGGGTCTGTGACTGTGACAGCAGATGGTTCCAGCCAGAAGTGTGAAGCTCAGAAAAATGCTGATTTGGTTTTGCAAAACCAATTTGCAGGAGAAAAAATCTCACATTCAGCTATCCGCATCCGTCTGGGCGTTGCCTGGGATGAAGCTTTCTGCTTCTACTATCGGGATAATCTGGAATTTTTGGAAAAACAGGGCGTTCAGATCGTCCGGTTCAGCCCTGTCCATGATAAGCATCTGCCAGATGATCTGGATGGTCTTTTACTTGGCGGCGGTTATCCGGAGCTTTATGCAAAAGCGCTGGAAGAAAATGAGACCATACGAAATGAGATCCGCCGGAAAGCAGAGGAAGATATGCCCATTCTGGCAGAGTGCGGCGGTTATCTTTATCTTTTAAAAGAACTGGAAGATGAAAATGGAACCGGCTATGAGATGGCAGGTGTATTTTCCGGGAAAGGCTACAAAAAAGGGAAAAATTCTCATTTCGGCTATATTACGGTACAGACAGAAAAGGACAGTCTGTATTTAAAAGCAGGCGAGACCATCAAAGGCCATGAATTCCATTACTGGGAAAGTACCCAGGATGAAAATGAACTCAAAATGCAGGCAAAAAAGCCAACAGGAAAGCGCAGCTGGCCCTGCGTCACTGTAAAAAATCAGGTAATGGCAGGTTTTCCCCATTTGTATTATCCTTCCCTGGAAGGTTTTGGGGAACGGTTTGTACAGGCCTGTGACAGATACAGAATGAAAAGAAAGAGGCAGCAGTAAAATGAACCAGAAACAGACTGTTTCCCCGGAAACTGTGTTAAAGGGGATAAAACCGATTGATAAAGAAGCAGTAAAGTCAGCAAAAGCCCACTGGGACCGGGTGGCAAAGCCATTAAACAGTTTAGGCGTGTTAGAAGAAGATATCTGCCGCATTGCAGGTGTAAAAAGGCGGGAAGAATTTTCCCTGGATAAAAAATGTATTGTAATCATGTGCGCGGACAATGGGATCGTAGCAGAAGGTGTGACCCAGACAGGACAGGACGTAACAGCAGCAGTTGCCAAAAATATGGCAGCCAGAAGATCCTGCGTCTGCCTGATGGCAGCCTGTGCAGGGGCAGAAGTCCTTCCTGTAGATGTGGGGATCGCGGCGGATATGACAGAAACCGGAATTTTAGACCGTAAGATCGCCTGGGGAACCAGAGATTTCTTAAAAGAACCTGCCATGACCAGAAAAGAGGCTGTAAAAGCATTGGAGGTGGGGATCGAGGCAGCCGGTATCTTACATGAAAAAGGCTGTGATCTGGCTGGCACAGGAGAAATGGGCATTGGAAATACCACTACTTCCAGCGCTGTGATCTCTGTGCTTACAGATCTGGACCCAGAGGTGGTAACAGGCAGAGGCGCAGGTCTTGATCATGCAGGTCTCAGGCGTAAAATAGAAGTGATCAAAGAGGGAATCCGTATCCACAGACCGGATCCTTCTGACGGGATCGATGTTTTATCAAAAATAGGCGGCCTGGATCTGGCGGCACTGACAGGTTTTTATCTTGGCTGTGCCTACTGGCGGATCCCGGTGGTTTTAGACGGCCTTATTACCGGAGCGGCAGCTCTGGCAGCCGTGAAGATCTGTCCGGCTGTGGCTGACTATCTTCTGGCTTCCCATGTGTCCGCGGAACCGGCGGGACAGGCAGTTTTATCCAGCCTTGGGCTAAAGGCTGCGATCCAGGCGGGAATGTGCCTGGGAGAAGGAACGGGAGCAGCTGCGTTTTTCCCTATGCTTGATATGGCCCTTACTATTTACAGCAAAATGGATACCTTTCAGGATATACAGGTAAAGCCTTACTGTCATTTTGAAGAAGATAAAAACGAGGATAAAGAATAGCTATGATACTGATCACCGGGGGAAGCGGCAGCGGTAAATCTGCCTATGGAGAAAAAAGAATACTGGAAGCAGGAGAAATGACCCGGTATTATATTGCCACTATGGAAGTATTCGGGGAAGAAGGCAGGAAAAAGGTAGAGCGGCACAAAAAGCTTCGCCAGGGAAAAGGATTTATTACCATTGAGAGTCCGAAAGATGTGGGACGGGTGGAAAAACTGGAAAAAACTGGAAATAACAAACTGGCAGTGTTGCTGGAATGTGTTTCCAATCTCACAGCCAATGAAATGTTTGGCAGTTCTTTTGGAACAGAATTAGAACCTGGCAGACGCACAGAAGCGCTGGCGGAAAAGATCTGCGCTGACATTGCCAAAATTGACGAAGCAGCTGATTTTTTCGCAGTGATCACCAATGAAGTAGGCTCTGATGGGGAAATGTATGAAAAAGAAACCTTAGAGTATATCCGCCTTTTAGGTCTTGTTAACTGCCGCCTGGCGAAAATGGCTTCAGAGGTAGTTGAAGTAGTATACGGTATACCGGTTATGAAAAAAGGAGCAGAAGTGTAATTATGAAATGGTTGGAGTCCTGTCTGATTGCAATTTCCATGTATTCAAAGATCCCTGTACCCCAGGTAGAGTGGACCAAGGAAAAAATGAGTCATGCCATGTGCTTTTTTCCGCTGGTAGGTGCTATAGAAGGATGCTTTTTAGGGCTTTGGCTCTTTATTGCAGCGCAGTTTAATCTGTCTGTGGGAATGAGATTTCTCTGGGCGTCGGCCATCCCCTTTCTTGTAACAGGGGGCATCCATATGGACGGTTTTATGGACACTATGGATGCGGTCCATTCCTATGGAGACAGAACGAAAAAGTTGGAAATACTAAAAGATCCCCATTTAGGGGCGTTTGCAGTGATCTGTGCGGTTGTATATCTGTTATTATATACAGGAAGCATGTATGAGTTTTGTGAAAATGCCCGGGGAAAGGCCATGTTTTACCCGGTGCTGTTTTTATTCAGTGAGCGGGTGTTCAGCGGCCTTTCCGTGGTCATGTTACCGTCAGCGAAAAATAATGGGCTGGCAGCTGCCTTTTCCCAGGCTTCTGAGAAAAAGCTGGATAAGAAGATATTGATCCTGTCACTGGTGATCCTTGCAGTACTGGCTTTTTACATCTGGGGCGTACAGGGACTGGAAGTTTATGGAGTCTGCCTGGTGCTTCAGGGAGTGCTTTTTGCCTGGTATGATAAATGGTCCAAAAAGAATTTCGGAGGTATTACCGGAGACCTGGCTGGATTTTTCCTGCAGGCAGAGGAACTGATATGTCTGACGGTAGTGGCATTTTTATTGAGAATAATGTGAAAATATCTGAACTTGTAAAAATAAGTTGAAAACAGGGTTCATAAGCATAGGAGAACCGAAGGAGAAAAATCGCATGATCATGGTCATTGGAGGAAGATGTCAGGGAAAGTCTTCCTTTGCAAAAGAACATTTTGAAAATAGGGTACAGGAAAAAGGAAAAACTCAGGAAGATCATCAGAAAGATCCAAAGGCAGATCACTGGGCAGATGGGGAAACATCCACCTGGGAAGAATTTCTTACTTCCACCTGGTGCCGGAATTTTCACCTGCTGGTACGCCGGATTTTTAAAAAAGATGAGACATTGGGATTGCCGGATGAGCAGGAAACAGCTTTATTTGAAACAACATCTGCAGGTCTTCACAACTGGAAAAATCTGGCAGAAACCATTTATAACGCCAACCTGGACCGCATTTTAGTTACAGATGAGATTGGTTACGGTATTGTCCCAATTGATCCCTTTGAACGGGAATACAGGGAAGAAACAGGCCGCATCTGCTGTCTGCTGGCAGAAAAGTCAGAGGAAGTCTGGCGGGTCTGCTGTGGGATTGGAACGCGGTTAAAGTAGGGAGAAAAAGGTGCAATTTGCTGTATTTCAATGTGAAACCACGGCAAATTCCATTGCTGGTCGCGCAATGCATGAACAGTAATAACGCCAAATGGTATAAGAGAAACGAAAGGATAGTAACATGGAATGGATACAATTGTGGCAGCTTCATGGGCTGGCCCTTTTAACAGGCAGTATTCTGGACTGGATCTTTGGGGATCCCTATCATTTTCCCCATATGATACGCCTGATGGGAAATATGATAAGCGGACTGGAGAAGAGACTGCGAAAACTTTTTCCTGAAAAGCCACGGTTTGCAGGAATCTGTCTTACCCTGATCATGTGTCTTTTCTGGATCATTATGCCTGGTCTGCTCTTTCATATAACGGGAAGATATCTTGGCCTCACTGCAAGATTTATTCTGGAAAGCTTTTTCTGTTATCAGCTTCTGGCTGCAAAAAGCCTTTGTGTGGAGAGTATGAAGGTATGCAAAGAACTGAAAAAGGGAGATACAGAAGGAGCCAGAAAGGCAGTTTCCATGATCGTAGGCCGTGATACCAGTGTTCTGGACACAGCAGGTATCACCAGAGCGGCGGTGGAGACAGTGGCAGAAAATACCTCAGATGGTGTGATCGCCCCGTTCCTGTTTATGGCCATTTTCGGACCGGTAGGCGGCACTTTTTACAAGGCAGTGAATACCATGGACTCCATGATCGGCTATACCAATGATAAATACATTTTATTTGGCCGGACAGCTGCAAAGCTGGATGATGTGTTAAATTTTATCCCGTCCCGCATTTCCGGCTGTCTGCTGACACTGGCAGCATACCTGCTTCCGGGGGCAGACGGAAAAAATGCCTGGCGCATATTTTTAAGAGACCGGCGTAAACATGCCAGCCCCAACTCAGCCCACGGAGAAGCCGCCTGTGCCGGAGCCCTTCATTTACGTCTTGCCGGGGATGCCTGGTATTTTGGGGTTCTTCACAAAAAGCAGTTTATCGGGGATAATGACAGGGAGATCGTCCCGGAGGATATCTGGAAAGCCTCTCTTTTAATGTTCCTGGCAGAGGGGATACTGATGGTGGTGCTGTTAATGATCCTGGCAGCAGTCAGGTGATAGGTGATAATCACGGAAATACAAATACAGATATTCAAATAACTGGTTCAAGATCATCCCCAGCCGGGCTGGGAGATGAACAGAGTATAGATATTCATTTTGGAAAGAAGGAATTCATATGCATACCAAATATCAGCACGGCGGTGACATTTACAGCAATAAAGTTTCTATAGACTATTCCGCCAATATCAATCCTTTAGGACTGCCTCAGGGAGTAAAAGAAGAGCTGGCCCGTTGTATAGAAGAGCCAGTCTGCTGCGTTTACCCGGACAGCCAGTGCAGGGATCTGGTAAAGGCATTAGCTGACTACCATAAGGTGACTCAGGACTGGATCCTCTGCGGTGATGGGGCAGCGGACCTGATCTTTGGACTTGCATTTGCCTTAAAGCCGAAAAAAGCACTGCTTTTAGCTCCTTCTTTCCTGGAATATGAGCAGGCATTGAAGGCAGTGGACTGTGATATTGATCTTTTTTATCTCAAAGAGGAAAATGGCTATCGTCTGGATGTGGAGGAACTGTGTAAAACGCTGGAACGGGCTAATGCCACTTATAATACTACCGCAGTCGGTTGTTCTGACCAACAGAAATCTACATCAGAAGCCAACAACGGCTACAACATTTTATTCCTGTGCAACCCCAACAACCCAACCGGCATTGCCGTAAAAAAAGAGCAGGTCTTAAAACTGGCTGAAACCTGCGAAAAAACAAATACCTTTCTGGTTGTGGATGAGTGTTTTGAAGAGTTTTTAGATGAACCGGAAGCTTACAGCATTATTCCGTTTTTAGAGAAGCTCTCCCATGTCTTTGTTTTAAAGGCATTTACCAAGATCTATGCCATGGCAGGCCTGCGTTTAGGTTATGCTCTGTGTAGCAATGAAGACGTTTTAACAAAGATCTGTCAGGTAAGACAGCCCTGGTCTGTTTCAGGACTGGCTCAGAGAGCAGGCATTGCAGCCTTAAAAGAGACGGAATATGTATTAAAAACCAGAAAACTGATCCATGAGCAGAGAGAAAAAATGGAGGCGGCATTAACAGAACTGGGCTATATCGTCTATCCGTCCCAGGCCAATTATATTTTCTTTATGGAAAAGACTCTGGAAGGAGCAACAGACAGCCTGTACGACCGCATGCTAAAACAGGGCGTCCTCATCCGCAGCTGCTCCAATTATCCGGGCCTGGACGCATCCTGCTACCGCATCTGCGTAAAAACAGAAGAAGAAAACAGAGAGTTCTTACACAAACTTTCCCAATGTACAGTCACCAAACGTACAGATATAAAATGTACAGATACAAAACATACAGATACCGTATATACGGATGCCAATCCAACACAAGCACCCCACAGACCTGAAAAGGAGGAATAAAACCATGGCAAGATCCATTATGATACAGGGAACCATGTCCAATGCAGGAAAAAGTCTGATCGCAGCGGGCCTGTGCCGCATTTTCGCCCAGGACGGCTATAAAACAGCGCCTTTTAAATCCCAGAACATGGCTCTTAACTCCTTTATTACAGAAGACGGCCTGGAAATGGGCCGGGCACAGGTGGTCCAGGCAGAGGCGGCAGGAGTAAAGCCTTCTGCGGATATGAACCCTATTTTGCTCAAACCCACTACCGATGTGGGTTCCCAGGTGATCGTAAACGGTGTTTCCATCGGAAATATGCGGGCAAAAGACTATTTTGCCTACAAAAAGCAGCTGATCCCACAGATCATGGAAGCATACAAACGTCTGGACGAAGCCTATGACGTGATCGTCATTGAAGGCGCAGGAAGTCCGGCAGAGATCAACTTAAAATCCGATGACATTGTAAACATGGGACTGGCTGCCATGGTAGATGCGCCGGTGCTCCTTGCCGGGGATATTGACCGGGGCGGTGTGTTCGCCCAGCTTTACGGCACAGTAGAACTTTTAGAGCCTGAAGAGCGGAACCGCATAAAAGGGCTTATTATTAATAAATTCCGGGGAGATAAGTCGATCCTGGAGCCGGGACTTCGCCAGTTAGAAGATCTTTGTAAGATACCGGTGGCAGGCGTTGTCCCCTATATGAATGTAGATATCGAAGATGAGGACAGCTTAAGCAGCAAACTGGGAAATACAAGACAGAAGGGCTGCATCGACATTGCGGTGATCCGTTTTCCAAAAATTTCCAACTTTACAGATATGGATGTATTTGAGCGTATGGATGAGGTCTCCATCCGTTATGTCTCAAAGCCTTCTGAATTAAAAACGCCAGACATGGTGATCCTTCCGGGAACGAAAAATACCATTGATGATTTATTGTGGATGCGCCAGATCGGCCTGGAAGCAGCTATTTTAAAACTGGCAGCAAGACAGGTCCCTGTATGGGGAATTTGCGGCGGTTTCCAGATGATGGGAGAATGGCTGGTGGACGAACATGCCATTGAGTCATCCCATAAAGGAAAGATCCATGGAATGGGCCTCTTCCCGGTAGAAACAGAATTTGAAGAAGAAAAAGTACGCACCCAGACAGAAGGCCGATTCGGGGAACTTTACGGCTGTTTCAGGGAACTTTCCGGAAAGAGATTAACTGGTTATGAGATCCATATGGGCCGTACAAAGAGCCGGGAAAAAGAACAGCCACTGTGCCTGTTAAATGCAGGAGAAAGTGCAAATGGCAGAGAAGCCAGGGGTATCCCCTGTGGCTGGAACCGGAAAAACCTGTATGGTTCCTATGTCCATGGCGTATTTGATGCCCCCGGCATCTGCGAGACCATAGCAACTGCCCTGGCAGCCAGAAAGGGCATTACCCTGGAAATGGCAGGGCAGATGGATTACATAGCATATAAGGAAGAACAGTATGATAAACTGGCAGAAATACTGCGGGAGAGTCTGGATATGGAAAAGATATATGAGATCATGGGGCTGGAAGAGAAGGTGCATATAGAACAGGTGCTTCCGGCGGATATAGAACACAGAAGCTTTGAGATCATCGGGGAAGAATTAAAAGCAATGGGAAAGGAACTGGAACTGGAACAGGCACCGGTGATCATGCGTGCTATCCACACAACAGCGGATTTTGATTATGCAGATCATCTGAAATTTTCCGAAAATGCTGTAGAAAAGGCAAGAGAAGCCATTAAAAAGGGAGCAGTGATCATTACTGATACGAAAATGGGCTGGTCCGGCGTAAATAAAAAGCGGCTGGAAAGCTACGGAGGAGAAGCTTTATGCTTTATGGCAGATGAAGATGTGGCAGCAGAGGCAAAGAAAAACGGCAGCACAAGAGCGGTTGCAAGTATGGATAAGGCAGCCAATCTGTTTGGAGACGGAACAAGACCCTGTATCTTTGCCATTGGAAATGCCCCAACGGCCCTGATCCGCCTGTATGAGCTGATCCAGGAGAGAAAAATAAAACCGGCCCTGATCATCGGTGCGCCGGTAGGCTTTGTGAATGTGATCCAGTCCAAAGAACTGATCCTTTCATTGAAAGACACGCCTTACATCGTGGCAGAAGGAAGAAAAGGTGGAAGCAACGTAGCAGCGGCAATCTGCAACGCTTTGCTATATGGGATAAAATAAAAAGGGGACAAAATACATGAAACTATATCGTATTATCCTTGTAGATGATGAGGA
>OHAC01002613.1_pt1 | contig 14070 bp, 17 predicted proteins | sample 1577051 | NCBI WGS metagenome assembly OHAC01 (sample SAMEA3541499, study PRJEB24748) | human gut metagenome | biome: human gut; feature: human-associated habitat; material: faeces | place: China | collected 2012 | reverse complement strand
TTATTGTGTATATGGATATTCTATCTCCATCAAATCTATTGAGATCTCCATCATTTGATGATAGAATGATGGAGATAAATCTTAGGAGGAAAATAAAATGGCAGGAAGAAGGAGGACATTTTGTATGGAGTGCAGAAAAGAGACAGCATATGCACTTCACAAAACACTAATAACTAAAACCATTCGAGAAAAGGAGTATCAGTTTTTAATTACCACAGCATACTGCAAAGAATGCGGATGTGAAGTAGGTGTAAAAGGAATCCTTGATTATAATGCAAAAGAGATTGATGAACAGTTTCGAAAAGCTGAAGGTATTATTTCAACTGATGAAATTGAAAAACTGGGTAAGATTTATAATTTAGGAAAAGCTCCACTGTCTATGGCATTGGGGTTTGGCGAAGTTACAATTACACGTTATCTTGCAGGACAGATTCCTTCAAAAGAATATTAGGATATAATGAGAGCTGCATTATCTAATACAAAGGTAATGCGTGAACTCTTAGAAAGCAACAGAGATAAACTTGCGGATGCAGCATATAGGAAAGCAGTGTCTGCGATAGAGGAACTGGATGCTTTATTTAGTGTACCATCTAAGATGTTGACGGTGATATCATATATTTTTGAACAATTAGGAGAAGTAACACCATTAGCATTGCAAAAAATATTGTACTTTGTTCAGGGATTATATTTTTCGAAATATGAGATCCCATTGTTTGATGACAATTGCCAGGCCTGGGTGCATGGCCCTGTATATGCTGAGATTTATGATATGTTCAGTAGTTTCAGATACGATCCTATTGATGATCCGAGATTTGAGTTACTAAAAGGAAAGTCAACTAATCTTAATGAAAAAGAAAGAGAAGTGATTAATCTGGTTGTTAACACATTCGGAATATATGGTGGAAAGGTTCTCGAAAAAATAACACATAGAGAAAACCCATGGATTGATGCGCGTGAAGGTTACTTAGAGAACGAGCCGTCGCAGGAAGAAATCTTAAAAGAGGCAATTAAGGATTATTTTGTATCTGTAAGAACAAAGTATGATTTAAATACGGAGAGCGGTATTATGGACTATATTCATAATATGCTTGATCAGGCTTAGCTTGTTCAGACTTTTGTCTTTACAATAGAAAAAGCCGGGTATAACCACCGGCTGATCCCTTGCCAAAGCTTTATCTTTGACGTATTAATTTTGCACCTTAATAGTATCAAAGATATATTCCTTTAGCAAGGAGAACTTGCGAAAGGGGGAATAATATGGCAAAGAATGTCCATCATGGTGGTAAAGTTGGCGCTGCCGGTAAAACATTAGCTAGTAATTCTTCTAGCAAATCTGCAAAAAGTAAAGCCGGCACAACATTAGCAAACCATAAAAACACATGTCATAAATAATATGACATAAATCCGTAGGATCTCATCGCTTTTTATATGGTGAGATCCTATTTCGGTTATGGATAATGAACAAATTAAGAAATACAGTTATGATGTGGTGGCGGTTTATATGACCAATATTGTAAAGAGTGGAGGGGATTATAATTACCTTCACGGAAATACCAGAGAAGAACAAACAGAATACCTGCAGGACAAAATGGCAGCTTATCACCTTTATGACACAGGACTTACTGTGGCAAAGGAAGATGAGCTGCTTTCTTTATCTACCTGCGAGTATTCCAGTACCAATGGACGGCTGATCGTCCTGGTGAGAAGAAGGTGTGCAAATGAAAAAAAAGAATACAGAAATCGAGATAATTCGATATTTATCGACATGATTCGACAAAGTTTGAAAGAGCTGGAAGACAAGGAATTTATTCTGCAGATTCCGTTGGAGAAAGAGGTGACTGAGGATGAACGAAAAGTACGGACTTGAGCAGGTATCTGTGCGTATGATCCGAGAGGCACCTCTTCTTAGTGATGAGAAGATCCAAAACCCACAGGATGCCATCCGCATTCTGGGAGATGTCTTCAAGGATTATGACAGGGAAGTAGTTGGGGTGGTACATCTTCGAAGCGATAATGTACCGATCAATATGACAATCGTAAGTATGGGCTGCCTCAATCAGTCTCTCATGGAAGATTAGAGGAGGAAGGACAATGAGTAAGATCTATTTTACATTGACAGGAACAAATCATTATTTTGGAAAAGAATTTCTGAAAAAAGGAACGAAAATCCGATTAAAAAAAGAACCAGACAATGAATATGACAAGGAAGCAATTAAAGTAACTTATGAAGGCTTGGGAAAAATCGGATATGTAGCAAACAGTTCTTATACCGTGATCGGTGATTCCATGAGTGCCGGACGTTTGTATGACAAGATTGGAAAAAAGGCAAAAGCAAAAGTGGTGCTGGTTACAGATCACGGAACAATCTGCAGCATCAGTAAGAAGAGCCTTCTGGAGAATCAGAAGAAGGTTAAGAAAGCAGAAGTAGAAATTGATGAATAAGGAAATTAGAGGGAGGAAAAATCATGTTTGGATTGAATAAGATGTTTGACTTTAACAGAGATGGGAAATTGGATAGTTTGGAACGTGCTGCACAGCTTCAATTTATGGACGAAATGATGAAGTATGATGAAAAAAATATCTTTGATGACGACGATGAGATCGATGTGCTCGCAGATGCTGGGCTGGATTATGATGAGTTGGAATTCATGGATCCGGATGAAAGAAGAGAAGTGTTGGAAGATGCAGGATTGGATCCGGATGAGTTTGATTTTTGAAACTGAATGATACAGCTTGGAATAGCTGAGGCTGATTATGGTCTCGGCTATTTGATTTGACTGAATGAAAGGATACTAAAGAAACAAGGAAAGCAAGAAAATACGGAAAGTTATTTATGACAATTTATTACATGTAAGGTATAATAATGAACAAGAGATTCATTTTAATAGGTATTTGAGAAATTTAAAATAAGAGGAAGGATTGGATCAGTGGATGTGAATGTAATCAATGAATTGAGAAGCGGCTTAAGTGCCGCTTATATAAATGGTTCCGTTGCGGCAAATCTGGCGTATAAGCCAGCATTTGTGTCGAATAATCCGGAAGAAGGAAGGAAGGTTATTTCATCTGTGGAGGATGAATTGCTGCGCTGTGATCAGTTTCAGATCAGTGTTGCATTTATCACGATGGGTGGTGTAACACCGCTTCTTCAGACGTTAAAAGAGCTTGAGAAAAAGGGCGTTAAGGGACAGATCCTTACGACCAATTATCTGAATTTCAGCGAGCCGAGAGCACTTGAGAAACTTAATGGATTAAAAAATATTACGTTGAAAATGTACGATGTGGAAGCAGCAGGAAATGGTTTCCACACGAAGGGATATATTTTCAAGAAAGAAGAAGTTTACCGAATCATTATCGGAAGTTCTAATATGACAAGTGCGGCGCTTACGGTTAATAAAGAGTGGAATACGAAACTGATTTCTACAGAAAGTGGCGAGGTTGCAGAAGAAATTGTAGAAGAGTTTCACAGTCTTTGGAACAGTGAGTACGCTTTGCCATACGAGGATTTTTATGAAGTCTATAAAGAACGTTACAATATCATAAAACACCAGCGGGAAATCGCGAAAAGCGAAGAAATTCCGTCGCTAGAAAAATATAGATTAAAGCCAAACTCTATGCAGGAGAGATTTATTGCGAACTTGCGAAAGATTCTGGAGCAGGGAGAAAAGAGAGCATTGTTGATCTCTGCCACTGGAACTGGAAAGACTTATGCATCTGCATTTGCTATGCGAGAACTTGGTTTCAAAAGAGTGTTGTTTCTGGTTCACCGTGTAACACTTGCGAAGCAGGCTAAAAAATCTTTTGAAAAAGTTTTCGATAAGAAAGTGACAATGGGATTGGTGGGAGCAGGCTCCTATGAATACGAGAAGGATTATGTTTTTGCAACAGTAGAAACTTTAAATAGAGATGCACATTTGTTTCAGTATCAGCCGGATGCTTTCGACTGCATTATTTTGGATGAGGCTCATCATAGTTCCAACAACATCTATACAAAGGTTATTGATTATTTCAATCCGAAGTTGTTTTTAGGTATGACTGCGACACCGGATAAAAGAGATGATAATCAGGAAGGCAAAAATATATATGAGATTTTTCATTATCAAATCGCTCATGAAATCCGTTTGCAGCAGGCAATGGAAGACAATCTGCTTTGCCCATTTCATTATTTTGGCATCAGTGAGGTTGTTTCTCTGGACGACAAAACATTGCAGGCTGCGAAGCTGACAGATGATGAGTTCAATCAGCTTACCAGTGATGAGAGAGTGAGGCATGTGATTGAACAGTCGGAATATTATGGCTATAGTGGTGATCGTGTAAGAGGACTTGTTTTCTGTAGTCGTGTTAAGGAGTGTGAAGAATTATCGAGAAAGTTTAATGCTCTAGGATATCGTACAATTGCTCTTAGTGGCGCTGATAGCGAAGAAAAACGACAGAAGAGATGTAAGCCTTCTTATGAATTGTGGAAAGGATTTATCTTCGATTATGTATGGTATGAAACGAATTGGAACTGATGTCTTCATTTTTATTACATATCACAAAGAAGAAAGTCAGGATGAAAAAAACTATGTGGATGGAAAACCTGATTATGCGGATGCCTTTGAGGATGATCTAATTTTTAAATGGGATTCTCAGATTGGGAAAGGTCTGGATAGTTCTTATATGAAAGATGTACTTGAAACTGAAAGAAAACATTTATTTGTGAAAAAATCAGATGCGGAGACAAGCTTTTATTATATGGGGCAATTTGATGTATTAGAAGCCAGAAATGCCAAGAAGGAGGACAATCGTGGCCGTATGCAGCCAATTACGAAGGTTACTATAAAAATGCATCATGCAGTGCGTGAGGATTTATTAAGATACTTACAGTCACATATTACGGCATAAATGGTTGGAGGTATGAAATACATGAAGACAGTAAAAGTAGTTGCAGCGATTATCTGCGACAATATAAAAGAGAAGAATAAAATATTTGCAACAGCACGAGGATATGGTGAATTAAAAGGAGGATGGGAATTTCCAGGTGGAAAAGTAGAACCAGGAGAAACACCACAGCAGGCGCTTGTAAGAGAAATTATGGAAGAACTGGATACGGAAATTAAGGTCGGTGAGTTGATTGATACGATAGAGTTTGATTATCCAACTTTTCACCTTTCGATGGATTGTTTTTGGGCGGAAGTTACAAAAGGCCATCTTGAATTAAAGGAGGCCGAGGCAGCCAAATGGCTTACAAAGGATCAGTTAGATAGTGTTGCCTGGTTACCAGCAGACGTCACTTTGATAGATAAAATTCGAAGGTACATGAAATAAGCAAAGATTGAGGAGAAACTTCATGGACAAAACAATAGAATATTATAATCAAAATGCGGATATGTTTGCCCAGGGGACTCGTTTGGTAGATTTTACGGTTGTACAGGAGCGGTTTGCTAAAATGCTTCCGGCAGGTTCAAGGATATTAGATTTTGGCTGCGGTTCTGGTCGAGATACGAAGTATTTTCTTGAGAAGGGATATCGAGTGGAGGCAACGGATGGATCCTCTGAGCTTTGTAAATTAGCCAGTGCTTTTACTGGAATAGAAGTTAAAGAAATGCTATTTCAGGACCTGGATGCGAGTGGTAAATATGATGGCATCTGGGCATGTTCCTCTATTTTGCATTTGCCAAAGCAGGAACTTCTTCCCGTAATCCAAAAAATGTGTAATGCACTTAAAGATAATGGTGTGATTTATACGTCCTTCAAATATAGTAATTTTGAAGGGGAACGAAATGGTCGTTATTTTACCGATTTTATGGAAGATACATTTCGGGAATTTATCAAGGTGATATCGGAACTTACGGTAGAAGATCAGTGGATTACGTTGGATGTGCGTCCGGGAAGAGGAGAAGAAAAATGGCTCAATTTAATTTTGCGGAAAAATCAGAAATAGAGGAACTCCATATAGAACCAACAGATGTCATGACCGGAGACAGAACCAAAAGCAGATATCTGCTGTATCAGTTAAAGCTTAGCATGGCTCGGGCAAAACAGATTGATATTATTGTCTCATTCCTCATGGAATCAGGTGTAAGAATGCTGCTCTCAGACTTAAAAGCAGCTTTGCAGCGTGGTGTTCGGATTCGCATTCTTACTGGCAATTACTTAGGAATTACGCAGCCTTCAGCATTATATCTCCTTAAAAAGGAATTGGGCGATAAGGTAGAATTGCGTTTTTATAGTGATAAAGGGCGTTCTTTCCATCCCAAGTCATACATATTTCATTATGATAACATGAGTGAGATTTATATTGGTTCATCCAATATTTCCAGAAGTGCATTAACATCTGGAATTGAATGGAATTATCGTTTTAATAATAATCAGGATAGGCAGAATTTTAATTTGTTTTATGCAACGTTTGAGGATTTGTTTAAGAATCATTCGTATGTGATCAATGATGCAGAATTAAAAGCGTATTCGAAGAACTGGCATAAACCTGCAGTTGCAAAAGATCTTGCACGATATGACCAGGTTGATCCAGATACAAAAGTTGAAGTGTTGTTCCAGCCAAGAGGGGCACAGATCGAAGCGCTTTGTGCACTGGAGAATAGCAGGGCAGAGGGCGCTGTGCGTGGATTGGTTCACGCTGCAACAGGTGTGGGAAAAACGTATTTGTCTGCATTTGATTCTGCAAAGTATGAGAGAGTCTTGTTTGTTGCGCATAGAGAAGAAATCCTGAAGCAGGCAGCAGTATCTTTTAAGAATGTACGTCATTCAGATGATTATGGTTTTTTTGACGGAAAGCAAAAGGATACTGGAAAATCTGTAATTTTTGCTTCTGTGGCAACGCTTGGCAGAAGCGAATATTTGACAGAGGAGTATTTTGCTTCAGATTACTTTACTTATTTGGTGATTGATGAGTTTCATCATGCAGTTACGGATCAGTACCAGCGAATTGTGAATTATTTCAAACCACAGTTTATGCTGGGACTTACTGCTACTCCGGAAAGAATGGACGGGAAGTCTATTTATGAAATCTGTGACTATAATGTTCCATATGAGATCACATTGAAAGAAGCAATTAATAAAGGGGCATTAGTTCCATTCCATTATTATGGTATTTATGATGAAACGGATTATTCGACACTCAAATTGGTAAAAGGCAGATACAATGAGAATGATTTGAATGATAAATATATCGGCAATGTAAAACGATATGATTTGATTTATAAATATTATAAAAAATATCATTCCAAACGCGCCTTAGGTTTCTGTAGTTCAAGAATGCATGCTGAAGAAATGGCAAAGGAATTCTGCAGGCGAGGCGTAAAATCCGTTGCTGTGTACAGCGATTCAGATGGGGAATTTTCCGAAGAAAGAAATGTAGCAATCGAGCAATTAAAGAATCAGGAGATAAAGGTTATTTTCTCTGTAGATATGTTCAACGAAGGTGTGGATATTGCTTCTCTTGATATGGTTATGTTTTTGAGACCGACGGAATCACCTACTGTGTTTTTACAGCAGTTGGGCCGTGGCTTGCGCATCAGCAAGGGCAAAGAGTATGTAAACGTACTTGATTTTATTGGTAATTACGAAAAAGCTGGGCGTGCACCGTTTTTATTAAACGGAGGTGCCTGTGGCGGAGAGAGAACCGCATATGACTATTCTGAAATTGAATATCCCGATGATTGTATCGTGGATTTTGATATGCGCTTGATTGATCTCTTTCAGGAAATGGACAAAAAATCATTATCGATCAAAGAAAGAATCAAACAGGAATATTATTGTGTAAAAGAACTACTCGATGGAAAAGTTCCGACACGAATGGAGCTTTTTACGAATATGGATGCTCATATATATGAATATTGTATGAAACATTCCAAGGAAAATCCGTTCAAACGATATATGGATTTCTTATATGAAATTCATGAGCTGTCGGATGAAGAACTTCTGGTTTATAATGGAATAGGAAAAGAATTTCTGCAGTTAATTGAAACAACAGATATGCAGAAAGTATATAAGATGCCTATTTTATACGGCTTTTATAACAATGGTAATGTAAGGCTGGCTGTAACAGATGAAGAAGTGGTGGAAAGTTGGAAAAGATTTTTTAATCGAGGCACGAACTGGAAAGATTTTCCACAAGTAACTTCTTATGAGGAGTATCGAAAGATAACAGACAAACAGCATTTAAGCAAAGCCAAAAGTATGCCGATTAAGTTTTTAAAGGCTTCTGGTAAGGACTTTTTTATAGATAAAGATGGCTATGCACTGGGAATCCGAGATGAATTGGCAGATGTAATTAAAGTTGATGCTTTTAAGAAGCAGATGAAAGATATTATCGAGTATCGTACGATGGAATATTATCGGAGACGGTATGTAGAAAAGTAATCATAAGTATTATTTACAGTAGAAGTAACAGAGCGGATTGCGAGGTATCTGACATGTTAAAAAATGTACTGATCGTAGTAGAAGATATAGAAAAATCTATAGAGTTTTATAGGGATTTATTTGGTCTGCAAGTGATTCTTCAGAACGAAGGAAATGTGATATTATCGGAGGGCCTTGTTTTGCAGGACGCTGGTTTATGGGAAAAGACGTTGGATGAGATTTCTACACCATTCAATAACAGGATGGAACTGTATTTTGAGGAATTTGATATAGATGGATTGCTTGCAAAATATGAATCCGGTAAGTATTTCGTCCGATATGCCACTGAACTAGCAGAAATTTCAGGTGGGCAGAAACTTGTAAGGCTGTATGATCCGAGCGGTAATCTCATCGAGGTTCGTACGCCATTTATGTGTAATTAAAGGAGAAGATATGCAGCTTTTTGGTCAGAATAAATAAGAATTAGAAACGGAACACAGGAGAATTGGGAGGTGTAGAATGATGGAAAAGAAAAGGACCTATATTGCAATCGATCTTAAGTCATTCTACGCATCTGTGGAATGTAAAGAACGAAATAGGGATCCTTTGACGACTAATCTTGTGGTTGCGGATAAAAGCAGAACAGAAAAAACAATCTGTCTTGCGGTATCTCCAGCTTTAAAGTGTTATGGGATACCCGGAAGGGCTCGTTTATTTGAGGTTGTTCAAAAAGTAAAAGAAGCCAACAGCGCCCGCAGGTGGAAAGCACCGAATAGAGCTTTTATCGGAGCTTCTGATGACAGCACAGAATTAGATACCAATCCGGCACTGGAGATTGATTATATTGTTGCTCCACCCCGAATGGCTCTCTATCTGGAATACAGCACCAGAATTTACAGCATTTATCTGAAATACATTGCGCCGGAAGATATTTTCCCTTATTCGATCGACGAAGTATTTATGGATGTAACGGATTATCTGCATACCTATCATATGACAGCAAGAGAATTTGCCATGACCATGATACAGGACGTGCTGAAGACGACAGGTATAACGGCAACTGCAGGAATTGGAACGAATATGTATCTGTGCAAGATTGCGATGGATATTGTGGCGAAGCATATTAAAGCAGATAAAGATGGTGTACGAATTGCGGAACTGGATGAAATGTCATACCGAAGGAAACTCTGGGGTCACAGACCACTTACTGATTTCTGGAGAGTAGGAAAAGGATACGCAAAGAAGCTGGAAGAATACGGGCTTTATACAATGGGTGATATTGCAAGATGTTCCATCGGAAAAGCGAATGAATTATACAATGAAGATCTGTTATATAGGCTGTTTGGCGTTAATGCAGAGCTGTTGATCGATCATGCCTGGGGGTACGAACCCTGTACCATGGAAATGGTCAAGGCCTATAAACCGGAAACGAACAGTGTTTGTTCCGGCCAGGTACTTCATTGTCCTTACGATTTTGAAAAAGCAAAACTGGTTGTAAAAGAGATGACGGACCAGATGGTTTTAGATTTGGTGGATAAGAAGCTTGTCACAGACCAGATCGTGTTGACAGTTGGTTATGATATTGAGAATCTGAGCAATACCGACAGGAGAAAACAATATCATGGAGAGGTTACGATCGATCGTTATGGAAGAAAAATCCCGAAACACGCACATGGAACGACCAATCTGAAACGGCAGACTTCCTCAACAAAACTGATAATGGATGCAGTAATAGAGCTATATGACAGGATCGTTGACAGAAACCTGCTTATCAGAAGAATCAATATCACAGCGAACAGGCTTGTGGATGAAAGTTCTGTAAAGAAAGAAGAAGTGTATGAGCAGCTGGATCTTTTTACGGATTATGAGGCGCAAAGGAAAAAGCAGGAAGAGGAAGAAGCCGCGCTGGATCGCGAAAAACGTATGCAGGAAGCAATGCTCAGTATCAAAAAGAAATTTGGAAAAAACGCGGTACTGAAGGGGATGAATCTTCAGGAAGGCGCAACCGCTAAGGATAGAAATGAACAAATTGGCGGACATAAGGCGTAAAGGAGTTGGAAGAGGATGAAAAATAATTCTTATGACGATATCATCAATTTACCCCATCCGGTCTCTAAGAATCATCCGCAAATGCCGCTTCAGGATCGGGCAGCGCAATTTGCTCCTTTTGCAGCCCTGACTGGACATGAAGCCGCGATAAAAGAAACGGCAAGATTAACCGATGAACGATTGGAACTGAGTGAGGAAGCGATTGCTCAGCTGAACGAAAAAATTAATATAATCAGAAATAATATCGGTATAGAACAGAAAGTATCGATAACTTATTTTATTCCTGATGCAAAGAAAACTGGTGGATCCTATGTTACGTGCTCTGGTATTGTAAAAAAGATAGACGAATACGAGCATACCATCAACATGACAGATCAAACGGTCATTCCAATCGAGCAGATAAGTGATATTAAATGTGAAGAGTGGAAAATCTGAGAAAAAATAAAGAAGACAGGTAACTATTCAGAAAGTGGAGGTGGCAAGCCATGATGGAGGTAAATAAAAGCGCTATCCAGTCTATGTATACTGTCGATGATAATCTGATGATGGTATTCGCTTTTGAAAGCGGTAGTGCAACTATTTATTCCTTCACAGAAGAACCGAAGGTTATCAATCTGTAAAATTTAGAGTATTTGTAACTTTCAGTTTGAAGAGCAGATGAGTAATTGGTATTTGATGAAAGGAAATATGAAAATGAAAGTAGTTATTGCTATTGATTCTTTTAAAGGGAGCATGTCTTCGATTGAAGCAGGCGAGAGTGCTGCAAAGGGGGTAAAAAGAGTATTCCCTGATGCCAAAACATATATAAGACCGTTGGCAGATGGAGGAGAAGGTACAGTTGAAACACTTACAGCGGGAGGTGGCGGCAGATTTATTCATGTAAATGTTACAGGACCTCTTGGAAAGCCTGTTTCTTGTCAGTATGGGATAGTCGACAAGACACATACAGCAATTATAGAAATGTCGGGAGCAGCTGGGATTATGCTTGTGTCTGAAAGTGAAAGAAATCCACTGTACACTACTACATATGGAGTCGGGGAAGTTATTAAGGATGCCATAAAAAAAGGCTGTCGTCATTTTATTGTAGGAATAGGCGGAAGTGCAACTAATGACGGCGGAATCGGTATGCTTCAGGCATTAGGTTTCGGTCTTCTCGATAAAGACGGAAATGAGGTGTGCTTTGGTGCAGAAGGTCTTAAATATCTTGACACTATTACAGATGACAATGTTATTCCAGAGCTTTCACAGTGCACATTCAGAATAGCATGTGACGTTACTAATACTCTTTGTGGAGAGCAGGGTTGCAGCGCTATATTTGGACCACAGAAAGGTGCGACCCCAACCATGATTATGCAGATGGATAAGTGGCTTGCATACTATGCAAAGTTGGCAAAGGAGAAATATCCGAAAGCCAACCCAAAGCATGCGGGAGCAGGAGCAGCAGGTGGACTTGGTTTTGCTTTCCTTACATTTTTAAATGCCACATTGGAATCAGGAATCAAAATTGTGCTTGAGGAAACCCATCTTGAGAAATATGCAAAAGATGCGGACATAGTGATTACAGGTGAAGGCAGACTTGATGGACAGACTGTTATGGGTAAAGCACCTATAGGAGTTGCAAAGATTGCCAAGAAATTTAATAAGCCGGTTATTGCATTCTCAGGCTGCGCTACTAAAGATGCAATACTCTGTAATAATGAGGGAATAGATGCATTTTTCCCGATACTAAGAGGTGTTGTCACATTAGAAGATGCCATGAATACAGAAAATGCAATGAATAATATGGCAGATACAGTTGAACAGGTATTCAGGGTTATACAAACATTTTCTAAAGAAAAATATACAGGAATGGAGGAATAGTACATCTTATAGGCTCAGAGTAGGAACCATTCCATCTGGGCCTTTTGCTATAGATTTCACAAAAATAAGCAGGAATTTTTATACCTCACCTATTGATATACACTGTAACCATCAAAGAAGATTAAATCATAAAATTCAAAGAAATGGAGGAGTTGGCAATGAAAGGTTTTAACACTGGTGATGGTTACATGGGATTGGAGACTGTGAGAAAAAGTCTGTAACACTTTTTCTATGCGAACCCTACAAAAATATTAGAAGAATAACGTATGCAAAACTTCCTGTTTGCCAACTTGCCCTTTGAGAGAGGAAAAATCCTTTTCTCAAAGGGCTTTTTTGTTTATACGGATATTCGCAAACTTACAAGATAAAGCTAAAATTTCATATACTCTAAGCACAAGGAGGTTGAGGTTTATGAGCCAAACAGCACAGTGTCTAAGGCATATAAGCCACGAACCTGGTATACATTCTGCCAAATGGGAACAATGACGCAGGGTATCTGTAAATTAAAAAATAATGAAAAGAAGAATAAAAAAATACAACACGAAAGGATGCGTCAAGGTAATGCAAGAATTATCGTGATACATCCTTTTGTATTTGGATTGATTTTCAAAAAGATATTGCTATAAAAAACAAGTTAATATTTTCCAGAATCGTGAGTATAATATAAGTACCAAGAGAGGAATCTCTTCCTGGAAACAGGACACGAAGCATAAGGTGTTTGCTTCCGTTGCACTGGCAACGTTAAAACTTTGCATTTACTCTTTAGCATAGAGGATAATCAAGCCGAGTAGGTGAGAGGCCTATGATTTGGTGGCAAAGCACCATAACGAAACCAGTTTTTAAGAAATTGTGGAGAAACCTTTGATGCAAAGGTTTCTCTTTTACGTTAAGGAGAATTATGAAGTGTAGAGTACCAAATACAAGAACATTGACTCTGGAAGAATTATTAACTATATTGTGCAAATGTGCAATATTATATTCAGAATATGCTGATACCACTTTATTATTCATATTTATGAGGCTTGTATAGAGGGAACAATTACCAGAGAAGATTGTAATCCACGAAGAGATGCGAATACCATGTATTCAAAAGTAGCTATTATGGAACAGATGCTGGACTTGCGAAATAGTAAGTGCTATAAAATCGGTGAAAAGAATCTGGTAACGAGGGATAATGATTTTGAAATGGCTACAGGCAATGTGAATGGAATAATGGATTATGATTCGAGGATAAGGATAAAGGGAACAAATAAGGTGGATAGCACAAAATCACTCATCCCTACTACGTTATTAAATAATTCCATTACAGATTATTGCTCAAGACCACAGAAAATCATGTTTATTTTGCAGAAGTCTGATGGAGAAAGTACATATAACATATTATTTTATGAAATAAAGAGGGATTTGTTTTAATCTGAGAAAGAGTTTTTCACAGATGAGTTACATAATATGCACTAAAAAGGAACCTGCATAAAAACAGATTCCTTAAATGAGGGAAAATCCCTGTCGAAGAATGGAAGTCCAGTTACTTTTCTGATAGAGAAATCGGACTATGATTACAGTCTGCTTTTCTTCATCAATCGTATAAAAGGCAAGGTAATTATTGATTATTACAAAACGAATGCCCCAGCTTGCCAGTACCGGATCATCTACCAGACGAAACTTCTGTGGCAGGTCGGCTAGTGAGCCTATCTGCTCAGTCGCAGCATCTAACAGATTATCTGCGGCATCAGGATTTTTGAGGGTAAATTCGATATAATCCGCAGCACGCATAATATCGTGTTCTGCGGTGGAAGTGATATGAACCTGATAGCTCATCGACTG